>ERZ1673695.1713-NODE-1713-length-20440-cov-4.678391_pt1 | contig 20440 bp, 22 predicted proteins | sample MGYA00580225_ERZ1673695 | MGnify/ENA primary metagenome ERZ1673695 (study PRJEB41218, sample SAMN15661739) | gut metagenome | host: Homo sapiens | place: Canada: London | collected 2015-08-20/2019-03-30 | study: EMG produced TPA metagenomics assembly of... | reverse complement strand
ACCAGCTCCAGCCAGGATTTCTCGAGGTTTTTGGCGGTGACGACCGCCGGCACGGTGACGATGTGGGGCAGGGGCTGCTTGCCGAGCAGGCTGCACGCGCAGGCCAGCGCGGCGGCGCGCCCGGTCTCATAGGAGCGGGGGCAGCTGACCGCGGTGATGTTTTTTTCGGCCGCGAGCAGCTTGGCCACGCCGTAGTCGAGCCCCGCGGCGACGACCGCGACATCCGGGCGCGAAAGCTCGCGCAGCGCGGCGGCCGCGTCGGCGGCGAGCCGTTCGTCGCTCGCGTAGAGGCCGTCGATTTCGGGGTGGGCCTCCAGCAGGCCGCGGATGAGGGGGGCGTTCCCGCAGGGGCTGTAGAAGTCCCGCCGCGCCACCGTCTCGAGCTGGGGGAACTCCTCGGCGATGATGCCGGTGGCGGAGAGGTCGCGCTGCCGGGTGCAGAAGGACTGCGCGCTGCCGTAGAGGAAGCCGATGCAGCTCCCGCCCCGGCGGAGCACCTCGGCGGCGAGGAGCTTGCCCGCGGCGCGGCCGTTTTCCGACTCGTTGGCCGCGACGCAGGTGTCGTAGGAGAAGGGCGGCATCGAGGCGGGCACGTCCCCCGCGAAGACCAGCCGGATGCCGCTCCGGCAGAGCTTGCGGTAGCGGTCGAGCTCCCGCCCCTCCAGCACGGGCAGGCAGACGATCGCGTCGGGGTGCATGGCGGCGAGGCTGTCCAGCTGGATCTTCTGGAGCTGCGCGTCCTGCTGGGCGTTGACGGTGCCGAGCACCCCGATGCCGAGCGCGGCGAAGCCGTCCCGCATCCCCTGCGCGAGCAGGCGGGAGGAGAGGGAGCGCTCGTCGTTGATCGAGATGCAGACCGAATAGCCGCGGTGCTGCACCTCCTCGATCTCCGCGTCGGTGAGCTCCAGCAGCTCGGCCCGCCCGGCCTGCGCGCCCGACGGGCCGCGCGCCAGCGTGCGGGTCGATTCCCCGAGGATGAAGTCGGCGGAGATCAGCCGGTGCCGCCGCTCGTTCCCGCCGAGGATGAGCTCGCGGATGCCGGCCACCAGCTCGCGCACCTTCATATCCACCCGCGTGATGTTGGGGAAAAAGACCTTTGCGATGTACATGTCGCCGATCGTGATGAGGGAGAGGTCCTGCGGGAACTGCAGGTCGTTGAGGCGGATGTAGTCCATGATGTGCATGGTGGCGCCCGTCTCGGCGGTGATGACCGCGGTGATTCCCGGATGCGCCTGGAAGCAGGCGCCCAGCTGGCGGACGAGCTCGTCCCGGCTGTAGGTGTCGTCGATCGTCCAGAAGTGGCCGTCGTCGAAGGCGAGCCCGTACTGGCGGCAGGTCTCATGCGCGGCGGAGAGGACCGACTGGTTGATGAAGGAGCTGCTCTGGCAGGCGAGGAAAGCGATGTCGGCGTGCCCCCGGTTAAGCAGGTGGCGGAGGGCGAGCCCCACGGCGTGGGGATAGTCGAAGTTGATGTAGTAGCAGTTTTCCCGCTCGGTGGGGATGTGGTTGATGAAGATCGTCTGCACCGGCGGCGGGGCGCCGCCGTCGTCCCGGATCTCGACCGAGTAGTGCACGATGGCGGTGTCGAGGTGGTAGAGGCGGACATACTCGAGGAAATCCTTCCACGCCAGGCGCTGCTCGGTGACGATGGCGACGATCCGCACCCGCTTGTCGAGCAGCTCGGCGGCCAGGCAGTCGGCGAGATCGGAGGCGTAGCTGCCCCGGATGCTGCTTAAAAAGATGCCGGCCACGCGCATCCCGCAGAGCTTCTGCCGGTGGGAGACCCGCAGCGGGGTGTAGCCGAGCTCCCCGACGGCGCGCATCACCCGGTCGGCAAGCTCGGGGCGCACATAGCGGGTCTTGTTGATCACGTGGGAAACGGTGGTGGCGGACACGCCGCTCCGCCGCGCCACGTCCTGGATCGTTATCATCTGCATCCCCCCTTTCCATGATAAACCGGCGGCGGGGCCCCGTCAATTTGAAAGGGAGCCGCGGTGAAAAATCGGAGCTTTCCAGTAAAGGGCAGGGGGGCGCTTTGTTCACAATGACCATCCGGCGGGTAAGAAATGGAACAAATGAAGTTAAATGCGCAAATAAAGATGTTTCGTTGTGATTCTACGAACCGGTCTCCGGTCTAAAACGCCGGATTTCGGCCGCCGGGCGGAAAAGCGGCCGAATAAAAAGTGCAATCTCCGAATCCGAATTGTGGTTTTTTCATATCCGTCAGGGCCGGATTGGGGGCATGGAAAATTAAATGCGCAAATAAAATGGGGATTTGAACGAAAAACCCATAAAAATCATGGAATATATTGGGAGTATTATACAAGCATGATTTGACAGGCAAAATTCCTGCTGATACGATGGGTTCAAATGCGGGGGATCGGCAAAAAAAGAGACAGATTTGGCGATTCACCACAGAACGAATAAGGAGGGTTCCTATGAAACTGGAACGGGAAGGCATCCAAATCATCCCCGAATCGGAACAGAAAACCGGACTTTGGGACATGGCGTTCGTCTGGTTCTGCGCCAACGTGGCGGTTCCGCGCCTGCTGATGGGCGGCTCGATGGCCGGGCTCGGCTTCGCGCGCGCGGCCGCCATGCTGCTGTGGGGCAACGTGCTCGTCATCCTTCCGCTGCTCGCGCTCGGCGTCATCGGCTACAAGGTGCGCATCCCGACCATGGCGGCCGCCCGCATGACCTTCGGCATCAAGGGCTCCTACGTCCCCGCCATCGCCAACGCGGTTCAGCTGATCGGCTGGGGCGCGTCTGTCACCGTCGTCTGTGGCAGCTCGATCGACGCGGTGGTCTCCGCCATGACCGGCTACAGCAACATCACGCTCTGGATCATCCTGACCGGCATCGTGCAGCTGCTCATCACCGCCTACGGCTTCCGTTCGATCACCTGGCTTCAGCGGGTGTCGGTGCCGCTGCTGGCGCTGCTGTCGATCTACGCGGCCTACCTCATGATCAAAAACTACGGCTGGAGCAACCTCACCGCCTTCCGCCCCGAGAGCCCGATGCCCATCATGCTCGGCATCGACGTGCTCGCGGCCAACGCGTTCGCATGGGGGCCGATGGTGTGCGACTACACCCGCTACGCGAAAAACAAGTCCTCCTCCAGCGTGGGCACGCTGATCGGGTCCCTCGCGGGCGCGGCGGGCTTCATGTTCGTCGGCATGATCTCCTCGATCGTGACCGGCGACCCCAACCCCTCCTCGATGCTCGTGTCGCTCGGCCTGGGCGTCCCCGCCCTGCTCATCATCATCCTTTCGAGCGTCACCACCAACGTCATGAACCTCTATTCCTCCGCGATCTCCTTCGTCAACGTCTTCCCCAAGATCGAGCCGTGGAAGATCATTGTGGGCGGCGGCGTCGCGATCACCGGCGTGGCGGTCATCCCCAACCTGATCGGCCACTTCATCCAGTTCCTCACGATCGTCGGCTCGATCTTCGTGCCGCTGATCGCCATCCTGCTCGTCGACTACTTCCTGCTCAAAAAGCAGCAGGTCGACGCGGAACAGCTGCTGGTGGACAACGCCTCCTCCAGCTACTGGTATAAAAACGGCTTCAACGTCCGCGCGATCGTGATCTGGCTTGTCGGCGTGGCGATCTTCAACATCCTGCCCCACGTCGCCCCGACCATCGGCGCCACGGTCCCGACCTTCCTGCTGATCGCCGTCGTCTACTTTGTGGTCGAAAAGCTTTCGCCGCGCAAGGCGTAAGGAGGAGAGAAGATGCGGGAAGAACTGTTCGTCAAAAACGCCCGTCTGCGCGCCAGGGACGCGCTGCATGACATCCACATCCGCGAGGGGAAATTTTACCGCGTCGCGCCCGCCGCCGTGCTGGCCGCGCCCGAGGGCGCGCGGGTGATCGACGCGGGCGGAAGGCTCGTGATTCCGCCCCTCTGCGACCCCCACCAGCACCTCGACGCCACGCTGAGCGTGGGAAATCCCCGCTACAACATGAGCGGGACCCTGCTGGAGGGCATTCAGATCTGGGGGGAGCGCAAGCAGACGCTCACCAAGGAGATTATCAAGGAAAACGCGATCAAGGCGATCAAATGGGAGGTTGCCAACGGCGTGCTGCGCATGCGCACCCACGCCGACGCGACCGACCGCAGCCTGCTCACCGTGGAGGCGCTCGCCGAGGTGCGCGAGGAGATGAAGGACCTCGTGGACCTGCAGATCGTCGCCTTCCCACAGGACTGCGTCTTCACCTTCGAGGGCGGGACCGACCTGATGGACCGCGCGATGCGGATGGGCTGCGACGTGGTCGGCGGCCTGCCCTACATCGAGTTCTCGCGGGAGGACGGGGTCGCGGACGTCAAGTTCGCCTTCGACCTCGCGGAGAAGTACGGGGCGCTCGTGGACATCCACTGCGACGAGAACACCGACGACCAGTCGCGGTTCGTCGAGGTGGTGGCGCGCGAGGCGATCGTGCGCGGCATGGAAGGCCGCGCGACCGCCAGCCACACGACCGCCATGCACAACTACAACAACGATTACGCCTTCAAGCTGATGGGGGTTTTGCAGCGGGCGAGCCTCAACATCATCACCAACCCCTATCCCAACTCGGTGCTCCAGAACCGGACCGACGGCTATCCCCGCAGGAGGGGCTGCACGCGGGTGGACGAGCTGCTCGCGGCGGGGGTCAACGTCTGCATCGGGCACGACGACCTGATGGACCCCTGGTACCCGATGGGCAAGGGCTCGATGCTCGGCGCGGCCAACCTGCTGATGCACACCGCGCAGCTCAGCGGCTACGACCAGATCGGCCAGCTGCTGGATATGATCACCGTCAATTCCGCCCGCACGATGTGCCTGGAGGATTACGGCATCGAGGAGGGCAACTCCGCCGACTTCGTGGTGCTCGACGCGGACACCCCCTTCGACGCGGTCCGCCTCACCTGCGAATGCCTCTATGTGGTTCGCCGCGGAAAGATCGTCTGCGAGACGGAGCCCGCGCGCCGCGAGCTCCGGTTCGGCGGGCGGACCGAAACCATCGATTTCAAGCTCTGACCGCCGGATACGGCGGAGAACCATAACATCTGGAAAGAAGGGTCCGTATGTCACTGCAAAGGGAGGATTCCCGGAGTAAAAAGATCATCTTCGTATCGAGCTGCCTGCTCAACACCAACAACAAGGTGCGCGACCTCGCGCGGTACGGCGGGTTCAGCCTCGACGTGGTCAAGATCCTGCACAAATACGACCTCGGCATGCAGCAGATGGACTGCCCCGAGACGCTCTACCTCGGCATCCAGCGCTGGCAGCACACCAAGAACCTCTACGACAACGTCGGCTTCCGCCGCTTCTGCCGCCAGATCGCGATGCGCAACGTCGACTACATGGAGAGCTACGTGCAGATGGGCTACCAGACGGTGGCGGTGCTCTCCTGCAACGGCTCCCCGACCTGCGGCGTCACGCTGACCAGCCACAATGACGACTGGGGCGGCCCGCCCAAGGACCTCGACTACGGCGACGCGCTCGTCGAGGGCACCGGCGTCTTCATCGAGGAACTGCAGAAGGAGATTATGGAGCGGGGCATCCTGATGCCGCCCTTCTACGGCCTCAACCTCGACGAACCCGCGAAGCCATTTGAAAAAATCCTTTCCGAGTTCGAGCAGTTCATCGCCGACCTCATGGAAGCCTGAACCGGCGAACCGATCCTCAACGAAAGAAGCGCCCGGCGCGTATGCGCCGGGCGCTTCTTTTTTGCAGAATCAGAGGGCCGGCCCCCGCTCCGCGCGGATGCGCGCGACCGCCTCCGCGACCGCTTCGGGCCCGGCGGACGCGTCCGCGACGGCGTTCGCGGCGGCGAGATAGGCGGGGCGGCGGGCGTCGAAGAGGGCCCGAAGCTCCTCCGGGGAGCTGCGCCGCACGATCGGCCGGTCGCTGCCGCGGATGCGCTCCAGGCAGGCGTCGAACGGCGCGTCGAGAAAGACGACGAGGTCGCGCGGGGAGAGGGCCTCCCGGTTGCGCGGGTAGGTCAGCGCGCCGCCTCCCGTCGAGACGACGCAGTCCGCGCGGCCCGCGAGGGCCCTGACCGCCTCGTGCTCGAGGTCGCGGAAACGCGCCTCGCCGAATTCGGCGAAGATGGCGGGGATCGCCATGCCCGCCTCCGCCTCGATTTCGGCGTCGAGGTCGGCGTACTCCATCCCGAGCCGCCGGGCGAGCAGGGTGCCCACGGTCGTCTTGCCGCAGCCCATGAAGCCGCAGAGGATGATGTTGTTCATGGCGTTTGCTCCTTCAGCAGCAGGTACGCGGCCATCTCCTCGACGATCCTTCCCACGGCGCGGTCGGAAAACCGGGTGCCGTGCCAGATCTCGTGGGCGATTGCCGCCTGCCAGACAAGCATCTCCATGCCGCCGACCGCCTTGACGCCGCGTTCGCGCGCATGGCGCAGGAGCAGCGTCTCGGAGGGGTTGTAGACACAGTCGAAGACGGTGTCCACCCCGTCGAGGAGGGCGGGCGGCACCGGGCAGGCGTCCGTGTTCGGGTACATGCCCACGGGGGTGCCGTTGATGAGCAGCGAAAAGCGGCCGTCGAGGGCGTCGATGCCGCGCACCGAAAGCTCCGCCCCAAGCTTTTCCCGCGCCTCGCGCAGGAGCTCGGAGGCCTTTTCGCGCCCGCTCTCCCGCACGGCCACGGTCACCCGCGCGCCCTGCCGCGCGCACTCGAGGGCGAACATCCGTCCCACCCCGCCCGCGCCGAGCACGCAGATGTCGCCCGCGATGGCGACGCCGTGCGCGCCCAGGGCGCGCAGAAAGCCGCCACAGTCGGTGTTGTCACCGACCAGGCGGCCGTCCGCGTTATGCACGGCGTTGACCGCGCCGAAGAGGCGCGCGGCATCGCCGAGGGAGTCGAGCAGGGGGATGACGGCGCGCTTGTGGGGGATCGTCACGTTGAAGGCGGCGAGCTCCCGCAGGGTATCCGCCCGGGACGCGAGCTCCTCGGGAGGAATATCGAGAAGCGCGTAGTCCGCGTCGAGGCCCTCCAGCGCGAAGAGGCGCCGGTGGATCTCGGGGGAGAGCGAATGTCCGAGCGGGTGTCCGATCAAAGCATACCGTTTCATAGGGCCCGGGCTCCTTATATCAATTGTCGGGAATTACAGGGTTTCGCGCAGCTTTTCGACCGCGCTGGGCTTCTCGATGTTGCAGGCGCTGACCTGCTTGAAGCCGCGCTTGATGAGGGAGGTGAGCACCTTGTTGGGGCCGAGCTCGATGAACATGTCGACGCCGTCGGCCACCATGTCGGAGACCTCCTCGTGGAAGTGCACGGGGGAGACGAGGTGCTGGATGAGGTACTGGCGCAGGTCGGCGTCCGGATGGATCTGCCGGCCGGTGATGTTGGAATAGAAGGGGATCGCCAGCGGGTGGAAGGCGACGTCCGCGATCGCCTCGGAGAACTCCTGCGCGGCGGAGGCCATCAGCTTGGAGTGGAAGGCGCTGGACACCGCCAGCTTCTTGGCCTTGTAGCCCATCTCGGCAAGCGCGTTGGCGGCGGCCTCGGCGGCGGCGTTTTCACCCGCGATGACCGTCTGGGTGGCGTTGTTGTAGTTGACGGGCAGGACGTAGCCGGGGGTCTCCTTGCAGACGCGGGCGATCGTCCGCTCGTCGCTGCCGAGGATCGCGTACATGCTGCCGGGGTTCTTGTCGGCGGCGCGCTGCATCGCGATTCCGCGCGCGGCGATCATCCGGAAGCCGTCCTCGAGCGAGAAGGCGCCCGCCGCGGTCAGCGCGGCGTATTCGCCCAGCGAGTGGCCCGCCACGGCGGAGGGCTCGCACATCTGGGAGACGACCGAATAGGCGGCCATCGAAACGGCAAAAATAGCGGGTTGGGAAATCTTCGTCTGCGCGAGGGTTTCGGCGTCGCCTTCGAAGGTGACCTTCGCCAGGTCGAACCCGAGCACGTCGCTGCCGCACTCATAGACGTTGCGGACCGACTCAAAGCTGTCGTACAGCTCCTTGCCCATGCCCGGGTACTGGGAGCCCTGGCCGCTGAATACAAAAGCTAACTTCGACATCAATAACCCCTCATTCCTATAAAAGTTGACCGTGTCCGGGCAAAAAAAGAAAATATTCACAAATTAATAGTTGACAAATTGGCCCGGTTGACGGTATGATAACAATCGAAATATAACAACTGTTACATTTTTGCCCATTATAGCACAAAGAAATTCATGATGCAATAGGCAAAATGTAAAAACGATAATGAGGAGACGCCATGACAGGAATCAGATTTTGCGGTACGGGCAGCTATCTGCCGCCCCTGACGGTCGACAACGGCGAGTACGCCAAGATCGTGGACACCTCGGACGAATGGATCCGTCCGCGCACGGGCATCGTCACCCGCCACATCGCCAACGGCGAGACCACCTGGCGGATGGGCGCGCGGGCGGCCAGGGCCGCGATCGACGACGCGGGCATTGACCCCGCGGAGATCGGGCTGGTGCTGGTCACGACGGTCACCGCCGATTTCGCGACCCCCTCGATGAGCTGCTGCATCCAGCAGGAGATCGGCGCGAAAAACGCGATGTGCATCGACGTCAACTGCGCCTGCGCGGCGTTCGTCTACGCGGTGGACATGGCGCGGCGGTACCTCGCCACCGGCGACGGCGTCGACACGGTGCTCGTTGTGAGCACGGAGATGCTCTCCCGCCTCACCAACTACGCCGACCGCAGCACCTGCGTGCTCTTCGGCGACGGCGCGGGCGCCTGCGTGATCAGGGCGGAGGAAAACGCCATGTACGGCGCGATGGTCGGCGCGGACGGCTCCGGCTACGGGCTGATGTTCTGCAAGAACCCGCCTCCCGCCTCCCCCTGGACCACCAACCCGCCCGAGCCGGATGAGGTCTACACCCGTCCCGAGCTGCCCGGGCAGATGGTCATGGGCGGGCGCGAGATCTACAAGTTCGCGACCAAAATGATGCCGCAGGCGATCAACACCGCCTGCGCGCGGGCGGGGATCACCTCCGGAGAGCTCGACTGGATCGTGCCGCACCAGGCCAACGTGCGCATCGTCCAGACGGCGATGAAAAACCTCGGCCTGCCGATGGAAAAGGCGTTCATGACGATCGACCACACGGGCAACACCTCGTCCGCCTCTGCGGCCATCGCGCTCGACGAGCTGAACCGGAGCGGCAGGCTCCGCCGCGGCGACAAGGTCGGCATCGCGGGCTTCGGCGCGGGGCTCACCTACGGCGGGGCGGTCTTCACCTGGTAAAAAATCTGCAAAATCCTGCTGGACGCGCGCGTGAGGCGCGATTATCATAGAGACGAAGCGGCTACGCCATGGGCGGCGCCGGAGGGGCGCGGCCCCACAGTCTTACGTGGAGGAGAAAACCAATGCTGAAAACAAGAATTACCGAACTGCTCGGCATCCGCTATCCCGTCTTCCAGGGCGGCATGGCGTGGGTGGCCGACGCAAAGCTGGCGGCGGCGGTGTCCAACGCCGGCGGCCTCGGGCTCATCGGCGCGGCGGCCGCGCCCGGCGAGGTGGTCGAGGCGATGATCCGGGAAGCGAAGTCCCTCACCGACAGGCCCTTCGGCGTGAACGTCATGCTCATGAGCCCCTTCGCGGACGATGTGGCGCGCATCTGCGCCGAACAGAAGGTCGCGGTCGTCACAACGGGCGCGGGCAACCCCGGCAAGTACATGGAGGCGTGGAAGGCCGCAGGCATCAAGGTGATCCCGGTGGTCGCCTCGGCGGGAATGGCCAGGCGGATGGAGCGTGCGGGCGCCGACGCGGTCGTCGCGGAGGGCACCGAATCGGGCGGCCACATCGGCGAGCTGACCACCATGTGCCTCGTGCCGCAGGTCGTGGACGCGGTGAGCGTGCCGGTCGTCGCGGCGGGCGGCATCGCGGACGGGCGCGGCGTGGCCGCGGCCATCGCGCTCGGCGCGCAGGGGGTGCAGTGCGGCACCATCTTCGTCTGCGCCGACGAGAGCCCGGCCTGCGCCAAGTATAAGGAGCTCGTCGCCGGGGCCAAGGACACCGACACGATCGTCACCGGACGGGAGGGCGGCGCGCCCATCCGGTCGCTCAAGACCAAGTTTACGCGGAAGCTCGCAAAGCTCGAGCATGAGGAGGTCAGCCGGGAGGAATTCGAACGGATGGCGGCCGGCAGCCTGCGCAAGGCGGTGCAGGACGGCAACCTCGAGGAGGGCACCTTTATGGCGGGGCAGATTTCGGGGCTCGTGAAGGGCGCCGCGCCCGCCAGTGAAATCGTGGAAAACCTGATGGCGCAGGGGGAGCATCTCCTCCGCGACTTGCTTACGGAAAGGGGTATCACCATTGAATAAGACGGCGGTAATCACCGGCGGCGGCACCGGCATCGGCCGGGCGATCTCGCTGAAACTGGCGGAGGACGGCTTCAATATCGCGGTCAACTGCCTCGACCGCCTGCTGCCGCAGGCGCAGGCGGTCGCGGAGGAATGCCGCGCAAGGGGAGTCGAGGCGGAGTGCTTCGTCGCGGACGTGTCCAAATTCGACGCGTGCGCGGAGATGGTGAAGGCCGTGCAGGAGCGGTTCGGCTCGGTCGACGTGCTCGTCAACAACGCGGGCATCACCCGCGACGGCCTGATCGCCCGCATGAGCGAGGACCAGTACGACAGCGTCGTGAACGTCAACCAGAAGGGCGTTTTCAATATGATCCGGCACGTCACGCCGGTGATGATGAAGCAGCGTTCGGGCCGCATCGTCAGCATGGCGTCGGTGTCGGGACTCTACGGCAACGCGGGGCAGCTCAACTATTCCGCCTCCAAGGCGGCGATCGTGGGCATGACCAAGACGGCGGCCAGGGAGCTCGGCGGGCGCGGCATCACCGTGAACGCGGTGGCCCCCGGCTTTATCCAGACCGACATGACCGCCAAGCTCTCCGACAAGGCGAAGGAGGCGATCCTCGGCGGCGTGGCGCTCAAGAGGATGGGCCAGCCGGAGGACGTGGCGAACGCGGTGGCGTTTCTGGCAAGCGACGCGGCCGGTTACATCACCGGGCAGGTGCTCGTCGTCGACGGCGGCATGGGCCAGTGACATTTTGAAAAACAGGAGTATTTGCATATGAAACGAGTCGTAATCACCTCGACGGGGGTCGTTTCCCCCGTCGGCATGAACACAGCCGATTTCTGGCGGAACGTGGCGCAGGGCCGCCACGCCTTCAGGCCGATCACCTCCTTCGACACCTCCCGCATCAAGGTCAAATGCGCGGCCGAGATCGACGGCTGGGACCCCGTCGCGCAGGGGCTCAACAAGAAGGAGGCCCGCCGCATGGACCGCTACACCCAGTTTGCGATGGCCGCCGCGAAGCAGGTCGTCGAGGGCGCGGGGGACCTGAGCGGCATCGACCCCTTCCGCGCCGGCGTCATCGTGGGCAGCGGCATCGGCGGGTTCCAGACCACGCTGGCCGAGCACCAGAAGTTCCTCGAAAAGGGCCCCGACCGCGTGAGCGTCTTCATGGTGCCGATGATGATCTCCAATATGGCCGCGGGCCAGATTGCGATCGAATACGGCTTCAAGGGGGACAACTTCGCGGTGGTCACCGCCTGCGCGACCGGCTCCCATTCGATCGGCGAGGCGTTCCGCAAGATCAAGTACGGTTATCTCGACCTGGCGATCGCGGGCGGCGCGGAGGCGCCGATCACCGAGGTCGCGGTCGCGGGATTTTCCAACATGAACACCCTGACCGAGTCGGAGGACTGCGACCGGCTGTCGATCCCCTTCGACAAGGAGCGCAGCGGCTTCGTGATGGGCGAGGGCGCGGGGCTCGTGCTGCTTGAGGAGCTCGAGCACGCCCGCCGCCGCGGCGCGAACATCATCGCCGAGGTCGTGGGCTACGGCGCGACCGACGACGCCCACCACATCACCGGGCCCTCCCCCGACGGCGAGGGCGCGGCGCACGCGATGATGAACGCGATGGCGGACGGCGGCGTTTCCCCCGAGCAGGTCGGCTATATCAACGCCCACGGCACCTCCACCCAGCTCAACGAGAAGTGCGAGACGCTCGCGATCAAGGCGGCGTTCGGCGAACACGCCTACAAGCTGGGGGTCAGCTCGACCAAGTCGGTGACCGGGCACATGCTCGGCGCGGCGGGCGGCGTCGAGACGATCGCCACGGCGCTCGCCCTGCGGGACGGCGTCATGCCGCCGACGATCGGCTACAGGGTCCCCGACGAGGACTGCGACCTCGACTATGTGACCGAGGGCGCGCGCAGGGCGGACATCCGGTACGCGCTGTCCAATTCGCTGGGCTTCGGCGGGCACAACGCGAGCCTGCTCTTCAAAAAATACGAGGGGTGATCGAATGGCGCTCTATAATAAGGAACAGATCATGGAGATTATCCCCCACCGCGATCCCTTCCTGCTCATCGACGAGGTCGAGGAGCTGGAGGTCGGCAAGCGGGTGGTGGCCACAAAGTTCATCAGCCCCGATTCCTTCTGGTTTCAGGGGCACTTCCCCGGGCATCCCGTCACGCCGGGCGTGCTGATCATCGAGATGCTCGCGCAGGCGGGCGCGGTGTGCGCGCTGTCGATGCCGGAGAACCAGGGCAAGATCGCCTTTTTCGCGGGCATCGACAAGGCGAAGTTCCGCCGGCAGGTGCTCCCGGGCGACACGCTCCGCCTCGAGGTGGAGATGCTGCGGGTGCGCGGGAACTTCGGCATGGGCAAGGGGACCGCGACGGTCGGCGGCGAGCGCGCCGCGAGCGCCGAGATCACCTTTGCGCTCATGAAATAGACGCCTGTGCGCGGGCGGGAAACAGCCGCCGCGGGGGCTTTTCCAAAGTTTGTGTGGCCTGGCCAAATGCAAATTGGAAAACCCGACAAAATATGTGCAAATACCTATTGCCAAACCGTGGCAAAACGGGTAGGATAGTTGTCGTTAGCAAGGCGGGTCCGCCCACGGCGGCCCCTTCCGTCAGATCATACGAGGTACCGATAGAACGAATTATAGGAGGAAATAATCATGGTATTTGAAAAAGTCAGAGAGCTTCTCGTGGACCAGCTGGACGTCGAGGAAGACGTCGTCACAATGGAGGCCAACATCCAGAGCGACCTGGGCGCCGACTCGCTGGACATCGTCGACCTGGTCATGTCCCTCGAGGAGGAGTTCGACTGCGAGATCCCCGACGAGGAGATCGAGAACATCAAGACCGTCGGCGACATCGTCAAATATATCGAAGACCACGCCAACTGACGCGTTTCGGAATCCCCGCCGGGACGGCGGGGATTTTATTTTTTCACTTCATTAGGAAAGGATGAACCCGGATGAACGAGAACAGCTACGGCGGCTTCCAGGACGGCGCCGACCTCGACGCGGTCCGCCAGCAGGTGCAGACCCCCCTCTACCGGCATGTGGCCAAAACCTACGGCTGGATGTTTTTGGGGCTCCTGCTCACCTTCGTCACCTCCTTTTTGCTCTACGCGACCCGGATGGTGCTCCTCTTCTTTATCACCCCCTGGCTGCCCTTCGCGCTGCTGATCGGCAAGCTCGCGCTCGTCTTCTACCTCACCTCCCGCATCCGGAAGTATTCGGTGACCACCGCGCGGGTGATCTTTCTCTGCTATTCGGTGCTCACCGGCATCGCGCTCTCGCCGCTCCTGCTCCTCTACGACGCGGGCAGCGCGATCTTCGTCTTCGGCGTCGTGTCCGTCTTCTTTGGCGTGATGGCCGCGGCGGGCCTCATCACCAAGCGCGACGTCTCCGGCTTCGCGCCGCTCATCCTTTTCGGCCTGCTCGCGCTGCTGCTTATGGGGGCCGTCAACCTCTTCCTCGGGCTCGAGGGCTTCGAGACGGCGATCTGCTTTATCGGCGTCGCGATCTTCCTTGGCGTCACCACCTACGACTCCAAGAAGGTCAAGGACTACTACCACGCCTTCGAGGGCGACGCGGAGATGCTGGAAAAGGTTTCGATCTATTCGGCGCTCAACCTCTATCTCGACTTCATCAACCTCTTCCTCTATCTGCTGCGCCTGCTCGGCAAGCGCAAGTGACCGGAGCGCGGAAGGCCGCCGTCCTGCGGACGGCGGCCTGTTTTGCGGTTCCCGGGGAAGCCGGGGCGGGAAACCGGCGGGCGGGGAAGGCCGGGCCTTGCAATTCGCGCGAAAATTCGTTATGATACAAGGGTAATGCCGCGGCGGCCCTGGGCCGCCGGTCATATTTTGGGGCGCCCCGCGGGACGCCGAAGGAGAACATGCTTTATGGCGGACAAGAAAAAGATGGTGGAAGCGATCACCTCGATGGAGGAGGACTTCGCGAAATGGTACACCGACATCGTTAAAAAGGCCGACCTGGCGGACTATTCGTCGGTGCGCGGCTGCACGGTCGTGCGCCCCTACGGCTGCGCGATCTGGGAGAACATCCAGCACGACCTCGACGGCCGCTTCAAGGCGACGGGGCATGAAAACGTCATGATGCCGATGTTCATCCCCGAGGGCCTGCTCCAGAAGGAGAAGGACCATGTCGAGGGCTTCGCGCCCGAGGTGGCGTGGGTGACCCACGGCGGCGAGGAGAAGCTCACCGAGCGCCTCTGCGTGCGCCCGACCTCCGAGACCCTCTTCTGCGAGCACTACGCGAACATCATCCACTCCTACCGCGACCTGCCCAAGCTCTACAACCAGTGGTGCTCGGTCGTGCGGTGGGAGAAGACCACCCGCCCCTTCCTGCGCACCTGCGAGTTCTGGTGGCAGGAGGGCCACACGATGCACGAGACGGCCGAGGAGGCGATGGCGGAGACCGAGCGGATGCTGAACGTCTACGCCGACTTCTGCGAGGAGAGCCTCGCGATCCCCGTCACCAAGGGCCGCAAGACCAAAAAGGAGCAGTTCGCGGGCGCGGAGGCCACCTATACGATCGAGGCGATGATGCACGACGGCAAGGCGCTCCAGTCGGGCACCTCCCACTATTTCGGCGACGGGTTCGCCCGCGCGTTCGACATCACCTTCCAGGGCCGCGACAACAAGCCCCAGTACCCGCACCAGACCTCGTGGGGGATGTCGACCCGCATCATCGGCGCGATCATCATGACCCACGGCGATAACGACGGGCTGGTGCTGCCGCCCGCCATCGCGCCGGTCCAGGTGATCGTCGTGCCGGTCGCCCAGCACAAGGAGGGCGTGCTTGAAAAGGCGGGGGAGATCACCGAAAAGCTGAAATCCTTCTGCCGCGCGAAGATGGACGACAGCGACAACTCGGCGGGCTGGAAGTTCGCGGAGTACGAGATGAAGGGCGTGCCGCTCCGGCTGGAGATCGGCCCGCGCGACATCGAGCAGAACCAGTGCGTGCTCGTGCGGCGCGACAACCGCGAGAAGACGGTCGTCTCCCTCGACGAACTGGAGGCGAAGGTGCCCGAGCTGCTGCGCGCGGTGCACGACGGCCTCTATCAGAAGGCCCTTGCCAACCGCGAGGCGCGCACTTGGACCGCGCGGACCTTCGACGAGCTCAAGGCGCTGGCGGCGGAAAAGAGCGGCTTCTTCAAGACGATGTGGTGCGGCGACGAGGCGTGCGAGCTGCGCGTCAAGGAGGAGGCGGGGCTCACCTCCCGCTGCATGCCCTTCGAGCAGGAGCGGATCGGCGACGTCTGCCCGATCTGCGGCAGGCCCGCCACGACCTCGATCATCTGGGGCCGGGCGTACTGATCCGGATCCGAATTTCCCGGCGCGCGCCGGAATAAACAGCAAACGGGGGTAAGAACATGGAAATGACCTATCAGAACACGCTGCTCAAGGTGACGGCGATTTTGATGATCGTCTTCGCGGTGCTCGGGCTGGTGTCCGCGGGCATGATCTCGATGGACGTCCAGAAGGAGCTGGGCGGCAGCTCGAGCGGCTTTACGAGCATGATCATGGAGATCGCGATGGAGGACCCCTCCTTCGCGGCGCAGGCGGGCATCGACGACCCGGAGCAGTTCTATGAGCTCATGCAGGACGAGGAGTTCCAGTCGGTGATGGGCGGCGTCTTCGCCGTGATCAGCGCGGTCATGATCCTCTTCGCGGCGATCGCCGCCGTCCCGCGCGCCATCGCGGGCATCATGGGGCTGAGCCGCAGCTCCCGTCCGGAGAAGAGCGGCTTCTTCATGGCGTGGGGAATCGTGCTGCTCATCCTCGGCGTGATCGGCATGCTCTTCTCGGGCGGCGTCTTCTCGCTGAACGGGCTGGTGAGCCTCGTAGGCGGCGTCGTCCTGCCGATCCTCTACCTCGTCGGGTCGAGCCAGCAGAAGAAGGCCTACCTCGCGAGCCTTTCGGCCGCGCAGGGAGCCGGCATCAATTACGCCGCGATGCCCGCGGGCAGCAGCCCCAAGGCCCCGCCCGCCGCGCCGGAGGCGCCGCAGCAGCCGGAAAACAAGGGCCCGGAGTTTTAAAGAATCCCTCAAAAGAGGGGCGGCGGAGCCGCCCCTCTTTTTTCGCCCCGGGCCGCCCGCATAAGCCGCCGGGGAACGGGAAAACTTTCCTGAAAAGGGACTTTTGACGGCGGCTGGGAAGCGAAAATTTTTTGGAGCTTTTTACGAATTTTTATCAGAAAATACTTGCATTGTGACGGGGGTTGTGGTATTATAATCGAGCGTGACTGCACAGATATGCGATGATGCGGGAGGTGGCCGCCCTTTGAGGCGGGGAATTTCCGCGGAGTATGTCCGATTTCAAACCGGGCGACTTTAATACTGATGAAAGCGTGCGCAATGCGCCTCCAGAGGCATTTTGCGCGGCGCGGCGGCTTTTGGCCGCGGGCGGTATGAAGTCCGGCTAAACTGGAAGGTTTACCGGATTTTTTGTATGCCCGCCCGCGAAACACCCGGAGGGGTGTACAGAGCGATTCGGTATGTGAAGTGTCGTCAGAAAACATTAAGGAGGCGATCTTCAGTGGCAGTCAAGGAGAAAATCAGAATCAGGCTCAAAGGTTACGATCACCAGCTCGTCGATGCATCGGCGGAGAAGATTGTGGAAACGGCAAAGCGCACCGGCGCCCGCGTTTCCGGTCCGATCCCCCTGCCGACCGAGAAGGAAATCGTCACCATCCTGCGCGCCGTCCACAAGTATAAGGACAGCCGCGAGCAGTTCGAGATGAGGACCCACAAACGGCTCATCGACATCCTGCGTCCCTCGAACAAGACGGTCGAGGCGCTCACGGGACTCGAACTCCCCGCCGGCGTGGAGATTGAAATCAAGCTCTAAGCCGCGCGAAACCCCGACGACGGATCCGCCGTCAGGTCAAGTCGGCGAGAGCCGACCAATAACCTTCAGGAGGTAAGAAAGGTATGCAAAAGTGCATCGTAGGCAAAAAGATCGGCATGACCCAGCTTTTTGACGAGAACGGAAAAGTGATCCCCGTGACCGTCGTTGAGGCCGGCCCCTGCGTTGTCGTCCAGAAGAAGACAATCGAAAACGACGGCTATGAAGCCGTGCAGATCGGTTATGGCGACATCTCGGACAAGGCGATCAACAAACCGCTCAAGGGACACTTCGCGAAGGCTGACGTCGCGCAGAAGCGCACCCTCAAGGAGTTCCGTTTGGAGGACTGCTCGTCCTTAAACGTCGGCGACATCATCAAGGCCGACGCCTTCGCCGCGGGAGACGCGGTGGATGTCGCGGGCACCTCGAAGGGCAAGGGCTACGCCGGCACCGTCAAACGGTTCGGCAACCACACCCTCAAAGCGACCCACGGCTCCGGCCCCGTCGGACGCCACGCCGGCTCCAACGGCGCCTGCTCGTCCCCGTCCCGCGTCTTTAAGGGCAAGGGCCTCCCGGGCCACATGGGTGACGAACACGTCACCGTCCAGAACCTTGCGGTCGTCAAGGTGGACGCGGAAAACAATCTCATCGCGATCAGAGGTGCGATCCCCGGCGCCAAGGGCGGCGTGGTCTGCATCACCGATAGCGTCAAGGCGTAAGGGAAGGAGGACACACACAATGCCAAAGGTTCAAGTTTATGATATGGCCGGCAAAGCCGTTTCTGAGATCGAGCTTTCCGACGCCGTCTTCGGCATCACCCCCAATCAGGCGGTCGTGCACGCGTGCGTCGTGAATTATCTGGCCAACCAGCGCCAGGGCACCCAGTCGACCCTGACCCGCACCGAGGTTACCGGCGGCGGCAAGAAGCCCTGGAGACAGAAGGGCACCGGCCATGCGCGCCAGGGTTCCATCCGCGCTCCCCAGTGGCGCAAGGGCGGCATCGCGCTCGGCCCCAAGCCGCGCGATTACAGCTACTCCCTCAACAAGAAGACCCGCCGCCTGGCGATCAAATCGGTCTTCTCCGACAAGGTCCTCACGAACGACCTGATCGTGGTCGACCAGATCACCGTCGACGGCTACAAGACCCGCCCGGTGGTCGACATGCTCAAGGCGCTCGGCGCGGAAAAGAAGGCGCTCATCGTCATGGGCGACAAGAACGACCAGTTCATCAAATCCGCTTCCAACATCCCGGGCGTCAAGACCGCGCTGGTCAACACGCTCAACGTCTACGACATCGTCAACTGCGACAAGTTCATCGTCGCGAAAGACGCCGTCGCCAAACTCGAGGAGGTGTACGCATAATGAAAGCTCCGCAGGACATTATCCTCCGTCCGGTCATCACCGAGGCTTCGATGGCGAACGTGCAGCTTCGGAAGTACACCTTCCGGGTCGCCAAGGACGCCAACAAGATTGAAATCGCCAAGGCCGTCGAGGCGCTGTTCCCCGGCGCCAAGGTGTCGTCGGTCAACACGATCAGCTGCCGCGGCCGCCTGAAACGGATGGGCCGCAACCAGGGCTACACCCCTTCCTTCAAGAAGGCGATCGTGACGCTGACCGAGGGTTCGAAGACGATCGAGTTCTTCGACACCATGCTCTAATGGCGCCCTGCGCCGCGTATGGGGTTCTCTGCCCCGCTAACTAAAATGAGGAGAGTGAAACCGAATGGCTATTAAGAGCTATAAGCCCACTACGCCCAGTCGCCGGCAGATGACTGTCACCGACTACAGCGAGTTGAGCAAGGTCGCTCCGGAAAAGAGCCTGCTTGAGCCTGTCAAGAAGCACTCCGGACGCAACAGCAACGGCAGGATCACCGTCCGCCACCGCGGCGGCGGCAACCGCCGGAAATACCGCATCATCGACTTCAAGCGCGATGTGCAGGGTGTTCCCGCGACCGTCCTGACCCTCGAGTACGACCCCAACCGTTCGGCGCACATCGCGCTCGTCCAGTACGAGGGCGGCGAGAAGCGCTATATCATTGCCCCGCAGGGCCTCAAGGTCGGCGATGTGGTGATGAGCGGTGAAGGCGCCGACATCAAGCCCGGCAACGCGCTGCCGCTGACCAATATCCCGGTCGGCACCTTCGTGCATAACGTCGAGCTTTATCCCGGCAAGGGTGCTCAGCTTGCCCGCGCCGCCGGCGTGATGGCCCAGCTCATGGCCAAGGAGGGCAACTACGCCCTGCTCCGTCTGCCTTCCGGCGAGCTGCGCCGCGTGCCTGTCGCCTGCATGGCCACCGTCGGCCAGGTCGGCAACATCGATCATGAGAACGTTTCCTACGGCAAGGCCGGCCGCAACCGCCACAAGGGCTGGCGTCCGACTGTCCGCGGATCGGTCATGAACCCCTGCGACCACCCGCATGGCGGCGGCGAGGGTAAGAGTCCTGTCGGCCGTCCCGGCCCTGTAACTCCCTGGGGCAAGCCCGCGCTGGGTTACAAGACCAGAGACAAGCATCACCGCTCTGACAAATATATTGTCAAGCGCCGCAATGCGAAATAAGAAGGAGGCTTGAATCGAAGATGGGTAGAAGTATTAAAAAGGGCCCGTACGTGCAGGAAAGACTGCTTGCCCGGGTTCAGGCGATGAACGCCTCCGACGAGAAGAAGGTACTCAAGACCTGGAGCAGATCCTCCACGATCTTCCCGGATTTTGTCGGTCACACCTTCGCGGTCCATGACGGCCGCAAGCACGTACCGGTCTATGTTACGGAAGACATGGTCGGCCACAAGCTCGGCGAGTTTGCGCCCACCAGAACCTTCCGCGGACACGCCGGCGCCAAGAAAACCGGTAAGTAGCCGAAAGGAGGAAACAGCATGGAAGCCAGGGCATATCTGAGAGGAGTCCGCATCTCGCCCCGCAAGGTGCAGATTGTCCTCGACCTGATCCGCAATAAGCCCACCAACGTTGCGCTTGCAATTCTGAGAAACACCCCCAAGGCTGCGAGCGAGCCGGTTGCAAAGCTGCTCAAGAGCGCGATGGCCAACGCGGAAAACAATCACAGCATGGATAAGAATCATCTCTATGTCGCCGAGTGCTTCGTCACTCCCGGCATGATCATGAAGCGCATCATGCCCCGCGCGCAGGGCAGAGCGTTCCGCATCAACAAGAGAACTTCCCACATCACCATCGTGGTGAAGGAACAGGAATAACCGAAAGAGGAGGGTAAACAATGGGCCATAAAGTCAATCCGCATGGATTAAGAGTAGGCGTAATCAAGGATTGGG
>ERZ1673695.1708-NODE-1708-length-20540-cov-25.149719_pt1 | contig 20540 bp, 20 predicted proteins | sample MGYA00580225_ERZ1673695 | MGnify/ENA primary metagenome ERZ1673695 (study PRJEB41218, sample SAMN15661739) | gut metagenome | host: Homo sapiens | place: Canada: London | collected 2015-08-20/2019-03-30 | study: EMG produced TPA metagenomics assembly of... | reverse complement strand
CGGGGCTTCCTCTAAATTGCTTTTCTGTGTCTACTTTTGCTTGACAAGTGCAGGGGGAAAACTCCCCGTCCGGGCTTTTTTAATTTTTATAGTTGGCGCGGTCTGCCCAGAAGTCCTCCTTCGGCAGCAGGGCGAAGGTATAGCGCATCTCGTCCACAACGCCCTCGTCCTCCGGCAGCTCCACCTGCTGCACGCTGTATTCCTTCGCCACAAGGTAGGCCCCCTCCGCCTCGGCCAGGACCTCCAACGGGAAGTCGCCAAGCTCGCCGGTGGTGGCGAGGGTCTGCTTCACGGCGTGACCTTGCGGGTCGATGAGGTAGTTGTCAAATTCGCCGTCCTCCTCGCCCCGCACCAGAAAGCCCCCGTCGCCGGCGGCCGTCAGCTGGGCCTGGGCCAGACTGCGGCCCTGGTTCAGATCGGTGGCGAGGGTGATCTCCCCGCCGCCCGCCAGCGGCAGGCGCAGGATGCTGCCCGTCCCGTTTTCCAGCAGATAGAGCGCGTCCCCGGCGCAGACGGCGCTCACCGGCCGCTCCCGGCGCGCCAGCTCCCGCCAGCTGCCGTCGTCCACGTTCCACAGGCCCCAGCCCGCCTGGGTGCCCTCGCCGAAGCGCAGCACCAATTCCCGCCCGAAGGCCCCTTCCACGGCGGTGTCCAGCGGGGGCAGGCCCGTCTGCTCTTTCTGTTCGCCGGTGGCGGCGTCAAGGCTGACCAGCCGCCGCCGGGCCTCGCCCTCTTCATAGGCGGACACCAGAAGATACAGCCGCTCACCGTCCCAGGCGGGGGCGCTGTCGATAAAATCGGACGCGCCAAAGCGGGCCAGCTCCTGTCGGTGGGAGCCGTCCCGCTCGCAGCTGATGACCCGGGCCGTGCCCGCTTGTTCCTTTGCCTCGCCGCCGTAGACCACGAACAGCCGGTCCCGGGCGGCGTACACCCGGATGTCGCAGCCGTCCCACGCAAGGCGGGCGGTGCAGCCCTCGCCGGTGTGGTCGCAGCCGGCGCTGCACACGGCGGAGTCCTCCAGGGTGGCGTAGTCCACAAAATGCAGCACGAAGTCGCCGCCGTTTTGCCGGGCGAGGTAGTAATAGCCGCTGGCCGCGTCCCACTGGGTCAGCACGGTCAGCGCCTCTTCGGGCGCGGCGGCGCAGGACTCGGGCGCGGAGGCGGCGAAGGCGGCGGTGACCAGCGGGCTGTTCTGCCTTGTGCAGGCGGCCAGCAGCACGCCGCTCAGGAAAAGGCATATCCACAAAGACGGTTTCATCTCAGGTCCCTTCCTTTCTCCGTTCGGTCAGCCCACGGCCAGCGCCCGGCTGCCCATGGCGGTGTAGATGCGCTCGAAGGTGTCCTTGTCCACCCGGGTGCTGCCGGAGAGCGGGTCCGCCAGCAGGCAGTCGCCTCCTTCCACCCCCGCCAGCACCAGGCAGTGGAGGTTTGCATAAGGGGTGTACTGCTCGCCGGAGGGCAGCGTCCAGGTAAAGCTTTCGTTCATGCGGGGGTCCTGGTAGTCCTGGGTGAACCACACCGCCACCGGCTGGCCCTTGGCCAGCCGCTTTTCCAGTTCGGCAAAGCCGGCTCCGGTGAGGTCCTTCGCCCGCAGGGAGCTGCCGATGGCTTCAAGATAGCCGTTGGCTCCCTCCACCACCGGGCCGGCAAAGCAGTACCAGCCGCCGGAGGCGCTGGTGGGGTCGCCCGCGTAGGCTTCGTCGGGGTCGGGGCCGAAGCGGTCCGGCCCGGAATAGCTGAACTCCTGGCGGGGGATCCACTCCATGGCCAGCTCCACCGCGTCCGCCTCCACCCCGGCGTAGTGCAGCAGGGTGGCCAGACTGGCCGCCTCGCAGCCGTTGGGCAGGGCGGGGTTTTGCAGCACCGGCTCCACCTCCAGCACGCCGGCGGCCTCGGGCGCGTCCACGCCCCAGCCGGCGGCGATGGAAAAGAGGGCCTCGGCCCGGTGCACGCCCTCCGCCAGCGCGCCCTTGGTCTCGCCCAGCACCCGCAGCAGCGCCCAGCCGCAGAGGGCCAGCACCGCCAGCCGCAGCAGCACACCGGCAAGGCGGCGCTTGCGCCGCCGGCGGCGAGGCGCGGGCGCGGGGGCCCGGTAGACCTGACGCTGGCGCTCCGGGGAGCGGCGGATGGGCGCGGCCTCCTCCACCGGGCTCCAGGCGGGCAGGGGGATGGCCTGTTCCCACTCCCCGGCAGGCCGCAGTGCGGCGGCGGTGCGGATGACGCGCGTGCTCATAAAATGACCCCCTCTGATGCGATAGTCTCCCGCGGCGGTCATCCGCCGCAAGAAAAGTATCGCGCCAAAGGGGGCGCAAAGTCCGCAAAAAGCGGTATCGAAACTGTAAACATCCCGCAGAAAAACTGCAAAAAATGCGGGGGCGGCCCCTCACTGCTGCAAAGCGTAGCCGGAAAAGCAGTCCAGCACCGGGTCGTAGTAAAGGGCCAGGTTGCCGCCGTACCAGCCGAAAAGCACCATCACCTGCTTTTCCAGCGGCACGATCTGCACATCCAGGGAGACGTCGGCCAGCACCCGGGCCATCTCCGCTTCGCCGGGCATGGGGTCGGCATAAAGGGTCTGGTGGTTGTAAAGGCAGCCCCAGCTTTCCCCCGGCTCCTGCCAGCCGTCGGCGTTGTAAAGCACAAGGCTGTTGTACTGGGCGGCGCGCACCATGCCCTGCATGGTGCTCAGCATGCCGGCCAGCTGGTCGCGGCCCGCGCCCTGCCAGTATTCCTCCAGCGGCTCCAGGGGGAAGGAGGGGTCCTCCAGCGCCCAGGGGTAGGGGGTGAGCATGCTGTTCAGCCGCTGATAGAGCTGGAGGCGCTGGTCGTCGTTGGAGAGGTTGAACAGATAGAGCAGCTCCTCCCGGCAGCGCTGCACCGCCGTCTCCTGCCAGTCTTCGGGCAGGTTTTGGTAGCCGTCGGCGGCATAGACGAGGCAGCTCACCGCAAAGCCGCTGGAGCGGTAGCCCACGGCGAACTCCGCCGTCAGCTCCTGCTGCACCGCGTTGGGGGTGGCAAGGCCGGAGATCTGGGGCGGGGTGTCGGTGAAGCGGATGCCCCGCACATAGAGGCAGTCGCCGTCCTCCGGCAGGGCCATGTAGACCTGGCCGCTGCTGGCGTTCTCCCCCTGGCCCATGCCCCAGCCGAAGAGGTCCAGCCAGGGGGCGGCCAGCTCGCCGGAGGCCTCCAGCCAGGGGTAAATGCCGTTTTCCGTGTCGGAGGCCTCCTCCCAGAGCTGCCAGGGCCAGAACTGCACGTCGGCGCTCTCGGCCCCCAGGGCGCTGTATACCGGCAGGGCGGCGCGGCTGTCCACCTGACGGCCGGGCGGGGAGAGGCCCGCCGCGCCCACCAGCGCCATGCCCGCCGCCAGCACCCCCGCGCAAGCCCCCAGAAAGACCAGGGTGTCGCGCCGGGGCGCGCAACGCTTTTTCATGGGCACCGGGCCTCCTTTCCAGAATCATTCCGGCCTACCGCCGGGAAGGGGTTCAACGCTGCAGGGAAAAGCCGGAGAAGCAGTCCAGCACCGGGTCATAGTAGGCGGCCACGTCGCCCTTTTCCCAGCTGAACAGCACCATGGCCTGCCGCTCCATGGGCACGATCTGTATCTCCAGTTCCAGGTTGTTCATCAGCAGGGCCAGCTCCTCTTCGCCGGGCATGGGGTCGGCGGCAAGGGTCTGGTGGAGCAGAAGGCCGCCGGGCACATCCTCCGTCGGACGGCCGCCGCCCTGGTGGAAAAGCTGCAGGGCCTTGCGCTGGTTGGCCCGCAGGTCCCCCGCCATGCTGCGCAGCATCGACTGCACATCCCGCGCGCCCTCCTCCTGCCAGAGGACGTCCAGTTCCGGGTCGTTGAAGGTCTTGTATTCCAGCCCTTCCTCGCTGCAAAGGAACATGCCGTTCAGCAGCTCATACAGGCCGGCGCGCGATTCGTCGTTGGAGAGGTTGAGCAGGTACATCACTTCCTCGCGGCAGCGCTGCACCGCCGCGTCCTGCCAGTCGTCGGGCAGGTCCTGATAGCCGTCGTCGGCAAACACACGGCAGGTCACCGCAAAGCCGCTGTCCCGCCGGCCCGCCGACACCTCGGCCACCAGCGCCCGGTCCGGGCCGTCGGCGCCGGGCAGCGGGGCGGCAAAGCGCACGTTGCGGGCAAAAAAGCACCGGCCCTGCGGCACGTCCGCGTGCCATTCGGAGCCGGGCAGCGGGCCCGCTCCGCCGTTCCACCCGGCGAAGTCCAGCCATGCGCCGGCGGGCCAGTCCACGTCGAAGCCCTCCTGCAGGCGGGCAGCCTCGGTGAGGGAGTACTCCTCCCAGGCGGCCTCCGGCCAGAAGAGCACGTCGGCGCTCTCGGCCCCCAGGGCGCCCCGCACCGGCAAAGCGGCCCGGGCGGTCACCTCACGCCCCGGGGCAAAGCGGCCCGCGGCGGCCACGGCGGCCATGCCCGCCGCCAGCACCCCGGCGCAGGCGGCCACAAAGACAAGCAGGGCGCGGCGGGAGGGGGAAGGCTGTTTCATGGCGCGGCCTCCTTTTTTAAAACGCGGTCACTGGACGGCAAAGCCGGACCAGACTTCCAGCACCGGGTCATAGTAAAAGCCGAGGGTGGCATTGGAGGAAAAGAGCACCAGCACGCTGTCCGACAGGGTGACCACCTGCAGCTCCATGCCGTATTCGGCGTACTGCTGCTGGAGGCGCTGCTCCAGCTTGTGGGTGTCCTCCTCGCTGAGGGTGCCGGCGGCCAGCGCCGCCGGGTCGGGGGAGTTCTCCACCGGCCAGAGAGCGGTGTCCGGCCCGAGGCCCGCCGGCCATTGCAGAATAAAATCCTCCAGGCCCACCAGCTCCGTCATCGGCCCGCTGAGCCGGTCCAGCATCGTTTCCAGGGGCATCTGCGCGGCGCTTTGCAGCCGGCGCACCGCTTCATCGCTCAGCGCGCCGTCCATCTGCGCCGGCTGGGAGGCGGTCTCCCCGCCGGGGTCGGAGGGCACTTCGGCGGGGGCCGGGGCGGCCTCCATGATCTCGGAGGCGGCGGCATCGTCCAGCAGCCAGCCCGCCGCGCCGCACTGGAAATAAAGGTCCAGCAGCACCTGGCGGTAGGCCGCCTCCAGCTGGGCCTCGGTGGGGGTCTGGTCCGCCGGCTTCACCACAAAGCTCACCGCCATGCCGAAGGTCAGGGCGGGGTCGCTGCCGTTGCCATAGGCCATGTTCAGGGCAAGGTTTTGGGCTTCGCCGCCGTCAGGCGGCCTCCAGAGCACCGGCAGATCCCGCAGATACTGGCAGTTGGAGCGGGCGTCGGCATAGGATTCTATCACCACCGAGGAGGTCTCCATCTCCACCCCGCCGCCCAGCAGCGCGTCGATGAGCGTCACCAGCATCTCGGCTGTGTAGGCGTCGCCCTCCATCGGGAACAGGGTGGGCGTCTGCCCGGCCTGCTCGGCGTAGAAGGTCCAGGGCCAGAAACTCACGTCGTCGGTGCGCTGGCCCACCGCGCTGTAAACCGGCAGGGCGGACTCCGTCTGCACCTGCCGCCGGGGGGCCAGCACCGCCTGCTCCAGCAGGAAGGTGGCCGCGGTGCCCGCCAGCAGAATGGCCGCGCCGGTGGCCAGCACCTGCCGCTGCACCCGGCGCGCCTTGTCCTTCTGCCGGGGGGCGCGGGCGGAGGCCGCCGTGCCCGCCGGGGGCCGGCGGATGCGCCGCCCGCTCATGCTTTGGCCTCCTGCCCCGGCACGGGCGGGGCCGCCAGCGGAAAGCGCAGGGTGATGAGGGTGCCCTTGCCCACCCGGCTGTCGATGGCGAAGGCCCCTTTATGGATGCGGCAGATCTCCTCGCAGAGCGCGAGGCCCAGCCCCGCGCCGCCGGCCTTGCGGCTGCGGGACTTGTCCACCATATAGAAAGGCTGGCGCACCTTTTCCAGCTCCTTTTCCGGGATGCCCTGGCCGTAGTCCCGGATCATGATCTCGGCCTGGCCGCCCTGGCGGTGGGCCAGCATCTGGATGCGGCTGCCCTCGGGGCTGGCCTTGCGGCCGTTGTCGATGAAGTTATAGAGCAGGGATTTGAACAGCTCCCGGTCCATCATCAAAAACAGACCTTCCTCGCAGACGTGCTGCAAAGTGAGGCCGGAGCTGGCCAGCACCGGCTCCATGGCGGCGGCCACCTCCTTCATCACGTCCGCCAGGGGCTCCGAGGTGAACACCAGGTTCTGGCTGCCCACGTTGAGCAGTTCCATCAGCTTGCCGGAGAGCGAGCGCATGCGCTTTGTCTCCTCCACGATGATGCCGGCGTACTCCATCCGCTTTTTGTCGGTCACGTCCTTTTGCAGATACAAAAGGTCCGCAAAGCCCAGGATGCTGGTGAGGGGCGTTTTCATCTCGTGGGCCATGTTGGCGATGAAGGCGCTGCGGTCCTCGGCGGCCTGTTCCAGCTGGGTGACCCGGCTTTCCACCGCCTCGGCCATGCGGTTCATGTCCTGGGCGAGGTCCGCCAGCTCGTCGGAGCCAGACAGGCGGATGCGCTCGGAATAGCTGCCCGCGGCGATGCGCCGCGACGCCCGGCTGAGCACGTTCAAGGGACGCAGAAGGCCCCGCACCACCACCAGCAGCGCGCCGGCGGCGGCAAGGCTGCCGGTGGCGCTGAGGGCCAGGGCGGTGCCCGCCTGACGGCGCAGGATGCCCTCCACCTCCGACACGTCAAAGACGCAGAGCAGGCGGTAGTCCGTCTGCTCCAGCGAGAGAGGGGCGTTCAGCGCAAGATACAGCCGCCCGTCCTGCCGGAAGGTGCGGGAGTAGGTGAGGGCCGTGTCGGCGTAGTCGTCGCCCTGCAATGCGGCGGCGTCCATCAGCTCGTCAAAGATGGCGCCGGCGATGGTGTTCCAGTCCTCGGTGCCCCGGCGCAAAAGGCGGCTGGCCACAAGATACTCGTCCGCCTCCTGCCTCGCCAGCACCGAGGCGGCGGCATCGTCCGCCTCCTCCGCCGAAAGGCGCACCTTGCCGCTTTGCAGCCGCTGGCTGACCACGCCGGTCTTGATGAGGCTGGCCAGCGACTGCTGCTGGGTGAGGGCGCGCTGATTTTCCCGCTCCCACAGCGAGCTGCGGCTCGAAAGCAGAAAGAGCAGGCTCAAAAGGCTGGTGACCGCGACGGTCAGCGCCAGGGTGGACAGAAAAATTTTCTGCCAAAGTTTCATCTGTCAGCTCTCCAGTCGGTAGCCCACCCGGGGAAGGGTGACCAGTTTTTCCGAAAGATGCAGCTTCTGGCGAAGGCGCTGCACGTGGATGTCCACCGTGCGGCTCTCGCCCTCGAACTCATAGCCCCACACCAGGGCCAGCAGCTTTGCCCGGCTGAGGGCCAGGTCCCGGTTCTGCAAGAACACCCGCAGCAGCTCGAACTCCTTGGGCGAAAGGGCCACCGGCTCGCCCTTCAGGGTGACGGTGTGGCTGCCCAGGTCCTGGCGGATGTCGCCGTATTCCAGCACCTCCCGGCCCTTGCCCCGGCGGCGCAGGGCCACTTCCACCCGCGCCAGCAGTTCCAGCGCCTCGAAGGGCTTGGCGATGTAGTCCTCGGCCCCCAGATGCAGGCCCCGGACTTTATCCGCCACCTGCTGCATGGCGGACAGAAAGATCACCGGCGTGCCCTGGCTGGCCACCCGCTCCATCACGGCGAAGCCGTCCAGGCCCGGCAGCATCACGTCCAGCAGCACCAGGTCGAAGCCGCCCGCGAAGATGCGCTCCACCGCTTTTTCGCCGTCGGAGCAGATCTCGCTGGTGTAGCCCCCCAGCGACAGGGTGGCCTCGATCATCTGGGCGATATGCGCCTCATCCTCCACGATCAGGATGTGTGCCATGGCAAAGATTCCTCCTTTTTATGCAAAAGGGCCCCTGGCAGCGCCCGGGCCCCTTAACAGTATGCCACACCCGCGCCCAAGGTGTCGACAACAAGTTGTATCGAAACTGTAAATACCAACAGAAAACGGGCCGTTTTTTTTGCAAAAACGGCCCGTTGGTCCTCTTATTCGTGCTCGCCCACCCAGCGCTCGCCCGCTTCCCACACGGGGGCGGCGGCGGCAAGGCTTGCCGGCACGTTCAGGATGCGCTGGTTGCGGCTGCCCCGAAAGCGCAGTTCCAGGCTGCACTCGGCCTGCAGGAAGGGCCCGTCGATGAGGGTGTCCAGCTGGCGCAGCAGGGCTTTCTGGGCCTCGGTGCCCGCCAGCAGCTGCTCGAAGGTGTAGCCGGTGTAGGCGGCCACCTCAAAGCCCGCGGCGCGGCAAAGGCGCACGAATTCCAGCATTTCCTCCCCCGCCTGGGCGAAGGGCTCGCCGCCGGAGAGGGTGATCCCCTTGCACAGGGGGCTTCGTTTGGCCAGCGCCACCAGCTCTTCGGGGGTGCATTCCTGCCCGCCCTCAAAGGCCCAAGTCTCGGGGTTGTGGCACCCCGGGCAGTGGTGGGGGCAGCCCTGGAAGAACACGGTGAACCGCAGCCCCGGGCCGTCTACGATGCTGTCGGCCACACAGCCTGCGACCCTCAGCATTACAGGTGCTTCACCCGGTCGTGCTCTTCGGCCTTCTTGGCGTCGTTCCACTTGTCCATGGTGCCCACCAGATAGCCGGTGATGCGGCGGATGCGCTCGAAGGGGACGTCCTTGCCCACGACGGATTGTTTCTGCATTGCAGCCATGATGTTTCCTCCTTGGACCTTTCCCGGTCTTTTCAAAAATCGTTATCGTTATTATATCACGTTCGGCGGGCGGCGGCATGTTGCACCGGCAACACCGGGCGTTCGCCCCGCGTTTTCAAAAGTTCATTCGCACCCGCAGAAGGTGGGCACGCTGGGGTATTTCTTGCGAAGCTCGGCCAGCTTTTCGGGGCTGAGGGCCTCGCCGCTGCGGCGGCCGCACCGGGGGCACACATCGCCGATCACGCCCACATAGCCGCACACGGGGTCGCGGTCGACGGGGTGGTTGATGCTGCCGTAGCCCACGCCCGCGTCGTGCATGCAGCGCACCACGCTCTCGAAGGCCTCCAGGTTGTTGGCGGTGTCGCCGTCCAGCTCCACATAGCTGATGTGGCCGGCGTTGGTGAGGGCGTGATAGGGAGCTTCCTTCTGGATCTTGTCGTAGGCAGAGATCTGGAACCACACGGGGATGTGGAAGCTGTTGGTGTAGTACTCGCGGTCGGTGATGCCGGGGATGACGCCGAAGCGCTTCTTGTCCATCCGGGTGAACCGGCCGGAAAGGCCCTCCGCCGGGGTGGCCAGCAGGGTGAAGTTCATCTTCATTTCCTGGCTCTTCTTGTCGCAGAAGTCGCGCATGTGCTTGACGATCTCCAGGCCCTTCTTCTGCATCTCCTCGCTCTCGCCGTGGTGGTGACCGTAGAGGGCGGTGAGGGTCTCGGCCAGGCCGATGAAGCCGATGGAGAGGGTGCCGTGCTTGAGCACCTCGCGCACCTCGTCGGCGGGGCCCAGGTTGTCGCTGTCCAGCCAGACGCCCTGGCCCATCAGGAAGGGGTAGTTGTAGACCCGCTTGGCCGCCTGGATCTCGTAGCGGTCCAGCAGCTGCTGGGCCACCAGCTCCAGCATGGAGTCCAGCTTTTTGTAGAAGGCGGCCTCGTCGTGGCCGGCCAGGATGGCCAGACGGGGCAGGTTGATGGAGGTGAAGGACAGGTTGCCGCGGCTGTAGCTGATCTGGCGGTCAGGGTCGTAGACGTTGCCCATCACGCGGGTGCGGCAGCCCATGGTGGCCACCTCGGTCTCGGGATGGCCGGGCTTGTAGTACTGGAGGTTGAAGGGCGCGTCCAGGAAGACGTAGTTCGGGAACAGGCGCTTGGCGCTGACCTTCATGCTCAGCTTGAACAGGTCGTAGTTGGGGTCGCCCTCGTTGTAGTTCACGCCCTCCTTGACCTTGAAGATGTGGATGGGGAAGATGGGCGTTTCGCCGTGGCCCAGGCCCGCGTCCTCCGCCAGCAGGATGTTGCGGATGGCCATGCGGCCCTCGGGGGAGGTGTCGGTGCCGTAGTTGATGCTGCTGAAGGGGGTCTGGGCGCCGGCGCGGGAGTGCATGGTGTTCAGGTTGTGAACGAAGCCCTCCATGGCCTGATAGGTGTCCCGGTCGGTCTGCTTGTAGGCCCGGCGGCGGGCGGTGGCCACGATGCGCTGCGCCTCCCCGGCGGAAAGGGCGCTGGTCTCTTCCAGGGCCTTCGCCACGATGGCGTCAAACTCGCCGGCCTTCACCTCGATGCGGGGCTGCATGCCCAGCTCGTCGGCGGCCTTGTTCACCGCCGCCTCGGTCAGGGCGCTCTCGTCCTCCGAGTTCAGCAGGTCCTCCACGCCCTCGGCCAGCTTTTTGCGGTAGAGCTTGGCAAAGCTCTTGCGGATGCCCTCGGCCATGCCGTAGTCGAAGTTCGGGATGGACTGGCCGCCGTGCTGGTCGTTCTGGTTGGACTGGATGGCGATGGCCGCCAGCGCCGCGTAACTGCCGATGCTGGCAGGCTCGCGCAGGAAGCCGTGGCCGGTGGAGAAACCGCCGTGGAACAGGCGCAGGATGTCGATCTGGGTGCAGGTGGTGGTGAGGGAATAGAAATCGAAATCGTGGATGTGGATGTCGCCCTCGGAGTGGGCCTTGGCCTGCTCGGGGGTGAGCAGGTAGGCCGCGTTGTAGGCCTTGGCGCCGGCGGTGCCGATCTGCAGCATGCTGCCCATGGCGGTGTTGCCGTCGATGTTGGCGTTGTCGCGCTTCATGTCGCTGATGCGGGCGTCCACGTTGGTGATCTCGTCGATGGTCTTCATCAGGCTGGTGTTCGCCTCGCGGATGCGGGTGCGGTTGGCCCGGTACAGGATGTACTTCTTGGCCGCCTCGTCGTGGCCGCACTCCATCAGGCCGGTCTCCACCGCGTCCTGGATCTGCTCGATCTGGGGGGATTCCTCGCCGCAGTCCACCTCCAGGTGGCGGGCCACCTTGTTGGCCACGCGGGCCGCTTCCCGCGCGTCGCCCTCGCCGGCGGCCTCCAGGGCCTTGAGCACGGCGGCCGCGATCTTGCCCTCGTCGAACAAAACTACGCGGCCATCCCGCTTGATAACGCTTTTGATCATGATGCAAACTCCTCCTGACCCGGCTTCGCGCCTTGCTTTGCGCTGTGTCGGCCCCCCATGCGCGCCGTTTGGTCATTCTCTGTATTTTGGGGTGAGAACGCTACTTAAAACATTATGACACCTACATATAGTGGCTGTCAATATGACCGGGCGCAAAATTAGCGCCAAGGTTTGGATGAATTTTTTGTGAGTTTTGCTTTTCGCGTTCAAAAGGGCGCGAAAACATGCTACAATGGAAAGCGCACGGTGCGCCGAAACGGCGCACAATATCCTATTATACCCCCCTGCGGGGAAAAGAAAAGGGGGTCCGCCGCCGTGGAGCAAAAAGAATTTCGCAGCGCCGGCGGCGTGGACTACGTCCTCACCCGCAAGCGGGTGAAAAACCTGAATCTTCGCCTTGGGCCGGACGGCAGCGTGCGGGTGAGCGCCCCGCTGCGGGCCAGCGCCGCCTCGGTGGACGCCTTTGTGGCCGCCCACGCCGGGTGGGTGCAAAAGGCCCTGGCCCGGCAGAAGGCCGCCGAGGCCGCCCGGGCCGCGGCCCCCACGCCGAGGCCCGCCGACTGCCTGCCTTTGTTCCAGGCGGTGAGCGACAGGGTGTTCCCCCGGTTCGCGGGGGTGCTGGGAGGCCAGAAGCCCATTATAAAGGTGCGGGACATGCGCACCCGCTGGGGCAGCTGCCACCCCGCCAAGCGGCAGATCACCCTGGCGGCGCGGCTGGCGCTGCAGCCCCCCGAGGCCGTTGAGTATGTGGTGGTGCACGAGTACTGCCACTTTGTGCACCCGGACCACCAGGCCGGGTTCTGGGCGCTGGTGGCAAGCATCCTGCCGGACTGGAAGGCCCGCAGGGCCCTTTTGCGAAACGCGCGCTGAGCGCACCATCCACGGAAAGGAAGATCCCTTTGGACGCAAAGTACAAACGCCTGGCGAACAACACCCTTTTGTTCGCCATCAGCAACTTTTCGGCAAAGCTGCTCAGCATCGTGCTGCAGCCCTACATCACCTTCGCCATGGGCCAGGTGGAAGAGGTGGGCATCACCAAGCTGGTGCAGAACATCGGCTCGCTGCTCATCCCGCTGGTGAGCATGGGCGTGAGCTACGCCATCATCCGCTTCGGCCTGGACGAAAAGGTGAAGAAGGGCGCGGTGTTCACCGACGGCCTGCTCACCATCCTCACCGGCTTTGTCATCATGCTGTGCTGCTATCCGCTGCTGCGGTTCATCCCGCTGTTCGCGGAGTACGCGCCGTTCCTTTATGTGCATGTGCTGGTGAGCTGCCTGCGCACCTGGTGCACCCAGTTCGTGCGCAGCCGCCAGCTGAACCGGCTGGTGGCGGTGGACGGCGTTTTGTGCAGCGCCACCAACCTGGGCTTCACCATCCTGTTCCTCTCCGGCTTCCACATGGGGGCCAAGGGCTATGTGCTGGCCATCATCTGCTCGGACGCTTTGAGCGCGCTGTTCGTCTTCTGCATCGCCGGGCTTGGGCGGTATCTGCGGCCCCGCTTCCACTCCATGACCCTTTGGAAGCAGATGCTGGCCTACTCGCTGCCCATGGTGCCCGCCCAGATCAGCTTCTGGGTCATCAACGCCAGCGACCTGTTCTTCGTGCAGGCCATGTGCGGCGGCTACAAGGACCAGACCGGCGAATACTGGACCGGCCTTTTGGGCGTGGGCTATTTCCTGCCCACCATCCTGTCGGTGCTGGGCACCATCTTCTATGAGGCGTGGCAGCTGTCCGCCGTGACCGAGCTGGAGGGCCGCCAGCGGTTCTTCAGCCGGGTGTTCGGCCTTTACCAGAGCCTGCTCTTCTGCTGCTGCGCGGGCATCATCCTGCTGTGCCGCCCGCTGATGTTCATCTTCAAGGCCAACTTCTTCGACGCGTGGCAGTTCGTGCCCCTGCTGGCCATCGGCACTTTGTTCAGCTGCCTGAACCAGTTCCTCAACAGCATCTACATGGTGGAAAAGCGCAGCACCCTCTCCCTCTACACCATGCTGGCGGGCGCGGTGGTCAACTGCCTTTTGAACTGGCTGTTCATCCCGGTGATGGGCCCCGTGGGCGTGACCCTGGCCAGCTTCCTGAGCTACTTCGTGGTGTTCATCCTGCGTGCGGTGAACACCCGGGGCCTGCTGGCCATCGACTTTGCCCCCCTGCGCCTTTCCCTCAACCTGATCATGGTGCTGGCCGAGGCCGGGCTGATGATCTTCCAGACCCCCTACTGGCCGCTGTGGTGCACCCTCATCACCGTGGGCGTGTGCGCCTTCAACTTCCAGGGCGTGCTGGGCATCCTGATGCAGCTTTTGGGCAAACGCCGCCGCGCTTGACAGACGGGCGGCAGGAGGTTATACTATAAACAGTAATAATTCCTGTTTTATGGAAAGGACGGCAGAACGATGGATATGACAGCGCTTTACAAACTCAGCTGCGGGCTGTATGTCATCACCACGGTGGACGGCGGCCGGGGCGTGGGCTGCGTGGTGAACACGGTGACCCAGGTGACCGCCGAGCCGGTGCAGGTGATGGTGGCCATCAACAAGGAGAACTTCACCGCCGGGGCGGTGCAGCGCGCCGGGCGGTTCGCCGTGTCGGTGCTGACCGAGTCGGCCCCCATGGAGCTCATCGGCCGGTTCGGCTTCCGCTCCAGCAAGGACGAGGACAAGTTCGAGGGCCTGAAGGCGGTGGAGTTCAAGGCGCTGCCCTGCCCGGCGGAGCATGTGAACGCGGTGCTTGTCTGCAAAGTGAAGGAGATGGTGGACGCGGGCAGCCACCTTTTGTTCATCGCCGAGGTGGAGGACGCCGAGACCCTCTCCAAAGAGCCCTCCATGACCTATGCCTACTACCATCAGGTGAAGAACGGCCTGACCCCGCCCAAGGCCAGCAGCTATCAGGCTGCCGCGCCGGCCCCCGCCGCCGTCACCCGCTGGCAGTGCTCGGTGTGCGGCTACATCTACGAGGGCGAGGAGCTGCCCGCAGGCTTCACCTGCCCGGTGTGCAAGCAGGGCGCCGAGGTGTTCAAAAAACTGTGACGGCGCATCCCGTCCGATAACGGCAAAAGAAGGGCACAGCTTCGGCTGTGCCCTTCTTTTTTATGCCCGCGCAGCGGGAAATCGCGCTTTCCCTTACGCTTGCGTCAGCAGGCTTTTGCGCTTGGCCAGCAGGTAAGCCGCCATGACGATCATGCCGACCAGCGAGATCACCGCGGCGCCCAGGGCGATGTAGACAAGGGGCTCCAGGCCGGGGGCCGCCGCGCCGGCGGGGACCGCGCCGGCGTTGAGCTCGGTGCCGTCGGTGAGGGTGACGATGAGCTCGCCCTTTTCGCCTTTTTCACCCTGGTCGCCCTTGTCGCCCTTCATGCCCTGCAGGGCCGAAACGGCGATCAGGTTCTGCCAGTCGCTGTCGGCGTCGTATTTCCACTGGATGTAGCCGTCCGCCACCTGCAGCTGGACTTCCTTGCCGTCCGCGCCGGTGATGGAGGAGAGGGGGAGCAGGTTTTTCCAGCCGGTGTCGGAGCCGGTGGTGTAGCGCCACTGGATGAATTCGCTGTTGTAGTCCACCTGCAGTTCCACTTCGCGGCCGTCCTCGCCGTCCGTGCCGTCCGCGCCGGTGATGACGTCCAGCGCCACCAGGTCACGCCATGCGCTGTCGTCTTCGCCCGCGTACCGCCACTGGATGGTGGCGCCGTCGTTTTTCAGCTCCACTTCGCGGCCGTCCTCGCCCGCGCCGGAGGTGTCCTCGGGCACCGTCAGCTCCACAAGATGGCTGGCGTAGTCGGTTTTATAGTCGCCGTTGCACTGCTCGTTGAAGATGTACAGCGTGCTGCCTTCGGGCAGTTCGGGCAGGGTGAACACCACCGTTCCCGCGGCCTCGTCCGCCGGCTGCAGTCTGCCGTAGTGGGTGTAGGCGCCGGTGCTGTCCACCACCAGGGCGGAGATGTATTCGTTCGCGCCCGCCGCCGCGCCGCTGTAATAGAACGTGATGATGTTGCCCGCGCGATGCAGGTTCTCGATGGTGAACCCGTCGCGGCTGCTGTCTTTGAGGGTCAGCTTCCATTCGTTGCCGCTGTAATCGCCAATGGCGCTGATCTCGCCGTCCGGCTTTCCGCCGGATGCGGGGGAGCTGAAAAGGACGGCGCTGCTGTCCAGGTTGAAGGCGGGGCGGGCACTAAGATCGGCCCACACATTCAAAGAGCCCATACCGCCGCCCGGATAGGAACTCGCCACGGTCCCTCCCCCAAATCGCAAGCTGGGCGTGCGCAGCCACCAATTGTTTGCCTCCCACACTTCGGGTATGTTAAACCTGTCCGCGACGTAATCATGATACTCCTGAACGGAAATGAAAAACATTTTTTCCTGCGCCGACAGGATGCATTCGCCCCATGGCATTTCAAACAGGTCGTATTCGCCTTCGGTTTTTGCAATGCCCATCATAACGCCCTGTTCGACGGCGGAGAAATTGCTCGTGCTGCCCGCAAACGTCCTGCACCACGCCTGCGCCTCACTGCCCTCCCATGCGGTCGAACCGTTGTACGGGTTATAGCGCATCGTTTCCAGCAGCCCATCCGTCATCAAAAACACGCCGTCGGTCTGCTTGTCGAAGGCTTTGTCCGCATCCAGCACCCGCCATTTGAGCGGGGAGCCCTGGTACAGGCCAAAGTAGATGTAGTCGCTGGGATGATAGTAGCCATTGGAAAAGACCGGGTCGTTGAGGCCCGCCACCCCGGGCACGATCGCCTTGTCCGTGCCGTCGGCAAAGGCCGTGGTCTGTGCGCCCGGCACCAGCCCGATGAGCAGGCACAGGCTCAGCAGCGCAGCCAGAAGCCTGCCCGCCGGGAAGTTCCGCTTGCCGCCTTGTTGTTTTTTCATCTTCTTTCCTCCTTTTTTCAGCGCAGAGACCTCCAAACACAAAAAAGACGCACCCCGTCCACGACCGGACCGTGGATGCGGCGCGTCCTTATGTTATTACAGATCTCAAGGGCGACACAGCGCAGCGGTCTGTTCCCGTTCGCCGGGTCGTCGGGGCCTGCCCCGTTTGCAGAAACTTCTCCGGCAACGTTCCGTGCAGTCTCTGTGCCCTTTTGCTGGTAAGCATCGCCGCCTTCTTTTTGTGCTTGGAAGTGAACACAGCCTCATTATATCGCAGGCGGCGGGGCTTGAACATCGCCCGTTTCGGGCCCCAAAACGGGTGACCCGGGGCGCGGTGCCCAAGGCGGAAAAGGCGGTTTCAGCGCAGCATGTACTGTTTGAGGTCCTTCCGGGTCTTTATGTCCAGCTTGCGCATGGCTTCCGCGATGTGGGTCTTGACGGTGTTTGCCGAGATATTCAGATGTTCCGCGATCTCCTGGGTGGTCCAGCCCCGGGCGGCCAGCATGGCGATGGCGAACTCGGTGGTGGTCAGATCGTCCGCCACGTCGTGCCCGGTGACCGGGTTGTGAACTCTACGCCAGCCGGAAGAGAAACGGCAGGTGATGTCGATGATCCTTTTGAAATCTTTCGGCCATTTCGGCTTGATGGCCGCCTCCAGCATGGCACCCAGCAGGCCGTGGTGCTCGCCGAAGCCCTCGATCAGATCGTCCGGGCGGGCGATGTCCCAGGCGGCGAGAAGATGGGCCTGGGCGCGCTCGGTCTTTTTCAGGCTCATGTAGTCCATCACCGCCACCAGATGCAGGTAGATGGCGGAGATGGGGTAGCCGGCCGCGCCCATGGCCAGGGCGGCCTCCACGATGCCGGCGCTGATGGCGTATTCCTGTTTCAGATAGAGATAGTGGACCTCCACATACAGCGCGAAAGCCCGCACGCCGGGCGGCAGCAGCGGCAGGAATTCGTCGGTGGGGGCATTTCCTCCGGCAGGGGCAGGTGCAGCAGCACCGCCGCCGCAAAGGCCACAAAGGCCTCGATGGCCCGCCCCGGCGCGGCGGCGCCGCCGCCGGCGGTCAGTGTGCTGCGTATCTCATGCAGCGCCCGGCGGGCGTGGTCGATGCGGCCCATGGTCAGGCAGGAACAGGCAAAGATCCAGCAGGCGGAAAGCCGCACCCCCGCGTCCTTTGCCGTGAGATAGACCTGCGTTTCCTCCAGGGCCTTTTCCGCCTGGCCGCTGAAATAGTGATACTCCGCCAGGGCGATGTCCCGCGTGAGGCCCCGCCTTCATCCCTTCAATGGCCTCCATGCAGTGCCCCGGCCGGAACGGGGTGTTCATCAGGGGCATGAAGCCGTGGAACAGCTCCGGCGCTTTTGGGGGGGACGGCGGGTCCGGCCTTCTTTTTCTCCCTGCGGGGGTCGCCGGGCTTCCGGGCGTTTTCCGGGATGGCCCGGGAGCCGCCGAAGCGCTCCGCCCCGGGGATGCGCCCCTCGGCGCAGTACTGGTTGATGCGCCGCTGGGACACGCCCCATTTTTCCGCTGCTTCCCGAATGGAGAGATACCCTTCCATGACATCGCACCTCCTCTTGTGCCTGCCGGTGTTTCTTCTGATTTCAGTATATACGGGTTTTCGCAGAGTTTCAAACAAAGGAACGAAAAAAGGGCGCCGATGTGTTCCATCAGCACCCTTTTTGGTTTTCAGCGGCGCAGCTTTTTCTCCAGCTCCGCCTTCAATGCCTCCAGCACCTCGCTGTGGCGCAGGTTGTGCATGCCGGGGAAGGCACGCAGCAGACGCCGCGCGCCGAAGAGCCGCCGGTCGGTGATGGCCGCCCGCAAAAGGTCCCGCCGCGCTTCCAGGTCGGCGATGCGCCCGGGCAGGGCCTGCCGGCTCTCGGCCAGCTTTTCGTCGGCGGCCAGGGCCGCGTCGCCCAGTTCCTTGCTCACCGCGTCGCTGCCGCGGCGCAGGGCCGCGCCCAGCTTTTCCAGCTCCCGCAGGTCCCGCTCCAGGCCTGCCAGAGTGACCAGCGTGGCCGCCAGGTCCGCCGCCAGCACCGCGCCGAAGACCCCCAGCAGCACCCAGCCCGCCGTGTGGGGCAGGCGGTCCACCAGCCGGGCGATGGGCGGGTGCAGCAGCCGCACCGCCGCCATGCCCCCCAGGCCCCAGGCCAGGCTGAATTTCAAACAGATGTAGCCCCCGATGTTGAAGGGCTGGTCGGAATAGTCCCACCAGCTGGTGTGGAAGGCCTTTTTCAGCACGAAGCCGGTGACCAGTTCCAGCGCGCTGGTGAGCACCATGGAGCCGAGGAAGAGCAGCAGGGTGTTGCCCGCCAGCGGCTCCAGCACCAGCAGCACGATGCACATGCCCGTGCCGTAGATGGGGCAGACCGGCCCGTTCAGAAAGCCCCGGTTGACCCACTGGCCGGAGTTGACGGTGCAGAACACCACCTCCAGGCACCAGCCCAGGAAGGCGTAGATGAAAAAGTACCACAGCAGCTGGTACAGGGTAAACGGCATGGGACGCACGCTCCTTTCCATGGATGCCATTATAGCACAAGCGGGGGCGTTGTGGTATACTGATTAGGCAAAGGGGGCGGGGAAGATGGCCGAGCGATGGGTGCTGCACTGCGACTGCAACAGCTTTTACGCCAGCGTGGAGCTGCTCTCCCGGCCCGAACTGCGCCAAAAGCCGGTGGCGGTGTGCGGCGACCCGGCCAGCCGCCACGGCATCATCCTGGCGAAAAACGAGCCCGCCAAGGCCATGGGGGTCAAGACCGCCGAGGCCATCTGGCAGGCAAAGCGCAAGTGCCCGGACCTTGTTCTGCTGGAGCCCCACCGGGAGCGGTATGTTCATTATTACAAGGTCATCAACGAAATTTACTGCCGCTTCACCGACCGGGTGGAGCCCTTCAGCATCGACGAGAGCTGGCTGGACGTGAGCGGCTCCTGGCAGCTGTTCGCCCAAAGCCCCAAGGCGCTGGCGGACCGGCTGCGGGCCGAGGTGCGCGGGGCCACCGGCCTGACCATCTCGGTGGGGGCCAGCTTCAACAAGGTGTTCGCCAAACTGGGCAGCGACTACAAAAAGCCGGACGCCACCACCCTTATCACCCGGGAAAACTTCAAAGACATCCTCTGGCCGCTGCCGGCCCGGGACATGCTCTTTGTGGGGCGTTCGGCCGCCGAAAAGCTGGCGGGCATGGGCATCTCCACCATCGGGGACCTGGCGGCGGCGGACGAAAAGGCGCTGGCGGCGGCCCTGGGCAAGCTGGGGCATACCTTAAGCCGCTACGCCCGGGGGCTGGACGACGCGCCGGTGCGCCTTTGGGGCGAAAAGGAGCCGGTGAAGAGCGTGGGCAGCGGGCGCACTTTCCCCCGGGACCTTGTCACCGCCGCCGAGGTGCACTCGGCGCTGTGGGCCCTCTCGGACGAGGTGGCCGCCCGCCTGCGCCGCCACGGCGTGTGGGCGGGGGCGGTGCAGCTGACGGTGCGGGACGCCTCCCTCAAGACCATCACCCGGCAGACGCGGCTGCCCATGAGCACCCATCTGGCCCGGGACCTGGCGGACGCCGCGTGGCGGCTGATGCAGGCCAACTGGCACGAGGGCCAGCCGGTGCGGATGCTCACGGTGACCGCCCAGGCCATCACCGAGGAGCCGGCGGCGGTGCAGCAGAGCTTTTTTGAGGACGCGCCCCGGCCCGACCCAAGGCGGGAAAAGCTGGAACAGAGCCTGGACGCCATCCGGGGCAAATACGGCAAGGGAGCCATCGGCGCGGGCAGCATTCTGCGCCGGGACCTGGGGCTGGGCCGCCTTTCCATGGAGGAAAAGGGCGGCGAAGACGAGGACGATGAGCGGGCGAAAGGCCCGCTGTGACGGAGCGGGAAAGGAACGAGAAAGTATGATCGAAGCGGTTTTGTTTGACATGGACGGCCTGATGTTCGACACCGAGCGGCTGTGGACCGAGGCCTGGATGGCCACCGCCGAGGCCGAGGGCCTGCCGGTGAACCTGGACGTGGTGGTGGCCATGCGGGGCTGCAACCGGGCGGGCTGCAAGCGGGTGTGCCTGGAACGGCTGGGCCCGGACTTTGACTTTGACGACTACCAGGCCAAGGCCCGGGTGGTGATGGACCGGCTGGTGGACGAGCACGACCTGCCCAAGAAGCCAGGCCTTGTGGAGCTTTTGAAAGAGCTGGAGCGCCGGGGCCTGCCGGCGGTGGTGTGCACCAGCACCCGCCGGGTCATCACCGAGGGCTATCTCAAGCGGGCGGGCATCGACGGTTATTTCAAGGGCCTTGTGTGCGGCGACGACGTGCAGCACGGCAAGCCCGACCCGGAGGTGTTCCTGAAAGGCGCGGCGCTGGCGGGCAGGGCCCCGGAGCGCTGCATGGTGCTGGAGGACAGCCCCAACGGCATCCGCGCCGGCGCGGCGGCGGGCTGCAAGGCGGTGATGGTGCCCGACCTGATGGAGCCCACCGACGAGCTGCAAACTCTGACGGCGGCCATCGTGCCGGACCTGTTCGCCGTCGTTCCCCTGTTGGACACCCTGTAAGCACAAAAACAAAGCCCCCCCGGCGCAGCCGCGCCGTGCACCTGTAAACTGAAAGTAGACACTCACAAAAGTGTGGGTGTCTGCTTTT
>ERZ1673695.1699-NODE-1699-length-20597-cov-10.151787_pt1 | contig 20597 bp, 18 predicted proteins | sample MGYA00580225_ERZ1673695 | MGnify/ENA primary metagenome ERZ1673695 (study PRJEB41218, sample SAMN15661739) | gut metagenome | host: Homo sapiens | place: Canada: London | collected 2015-08-20/2019-03-30 | study: EMG produced TPA metagenomics assembly of... | reverse complement strand
CCGCCGAAATGTACGAGCGGGGCGTGACCTGGCTGGAGGCGGCGGGATACGAGCGCTACGAAATCAGCAACTTTGCCCGGCCGGGCTTTCGCTGCCGCCACAACGTAGGCTACTGGCAGGGAAGCTGGTATGCGGGGCTGGGCGTGGCGGCGCACGGCATGCTGCCGCCGGACGCTTCGCAGGCCTCGCAGGGCGCGGTGCGCGTGAGGCGTGCAAACACCGAACGCATGACGGAGTATCTACATGCCCTTGAGGCGCAAAACGTCCTCCCGCCGGCGGAAATCACGCTGATAGACCGGCAGGAGGCGATGTTTGAGACGATGATGCTGGGCCTGCGCATGACTGGCGGCGTCTCCGAGCGCGACTTCGAGCGCATGCATGGCGCTGCGCTTTCGCAGGTCTACGGACCGGCATTGGAAACGCTGGCGTGGGAGGGGTTGGGGGCATGGTCCTCCGGCACGGTGGGGGAGCGGCGGTTTTTCCTCACCCCACGCGGGCTGGAGGTGCAAAACGAGGCGCTCATGGCGCTGATGCCATAAACGAAAAGGCCCTCCGCGCCTGTATGGCGCGGAGGGCCCATTGTTATTGCAACTTACTGGAGGGAATCCTTGGTCAGGACGGACACGCCGGTGTCGGTCACGGCATGGCCGAGATCCTCGCCCGCGATGGCCTTCACAGCAGCCTGCACACCCTCATAGCCCATCACGTCGGGGTTCTGAGCCATGGTGCACAGCAGGTAGCCGTCCTTGATGAGGCCCTGGATGGCGTCGGACTTGTCAAAGCCCACGCCGATCACGCCGGTGTTGCCGGACGCCTTGATGGCGTTGCCGATGCCGGTGGTGGAGCCTTCGTTGCCGCCGAAGATGCCAACCACGCCCTGGGTGATGTAGTTCTCGGCGATGGTCTGGGACTTGGCAGCGTCGCCCTCGCCGTACTGGGTCTCAAGGATGTTGTACTCGGTGCCCTCAAAGGCGCTGCGGAAGCCCGCTTCGCGCTTCACGGTGGAGTCGGTGGCGGCGTTGACGTTCACGATGCCGATGTCGCCGGAGGTGATGCCGGCCGCGGTCAGGGCCTTGATCATTTCCTCACCGGCGGTCTTGCCGGCAGCCTCGTTGTCGGTGGAGAAGGTAGCTTCCGCCTCGACGTTGGCGGGGGAGTCGACATAGACGATCTTCACGCCCGCCTCAACGGCCTCGTTGAGCGCGGAGGAGATGGCGTCGGGGCCGTTGGCCGCCACGATGATGGCCTGATAGCCGCCGGCGACGGCGTTGTTGACGCACTCGATCTGCTGGGCGTCATCCTTGGTGTTTGGGGACATGAAGGTCACGGTCACGCCGAGCTCCTCGGCGGCCTTCTGGGCGCCCTCGTTGAGGGTGATCCAGTGCTGGTCGATGGAGTCCATGGTGATCAGGGCGATCTTTTCGCCCGCGGCCATCGCGCTGGCAGCGCCGAGCACCAGGCACAGGCTGAGCAGCAGAGCAACGATCTTTTTCATAACAATGGTACCTCCTGTTTCTATTTCTGAACGCCCGCAGGCAATTCATTCGTCTTTTTGGTGGTTTTGCGGCTGAAGATGCCGCGGCGGAACACCACGTCAAGCAGCACGGCGAACACCACGATCACGCCGATCACGATGCGCTGGATGCCCACCTGCGCGCCGATCATGTTCAGGCCGTTTTCCAGCGTCTGCCACACGGCCGCGCCGCCGAGGGTGCCCAGCAGAAGGCCAGTACCGCCCAGGGGAGAGATGCCGCCGATGACGCCCGCAGCGACCGCGTACATTTCATAGGTGTTGCCGGCCTCCATGTTGCCCATGCTGGCCTGCGCGCACAGGATCAGGCCCACCACGAACGAGCAGAACGCCGATACCAGGTACGCCTTGGTCACCGTGGCCACCACCGATACGCCGGAGAGCTTGGCCGCGTCCGCGTTGGAGCCGATGGCGTAGATGTGCCGGCCGGTGCGGGTCTTGCTCAGCAGGAAGAAGAAGGCTGCAAAGAGGATCATGGCAATCCAGAAGGTGTTGTACAGGCCCAGGGTATCTCCGTAGTAGAAGAAGTTCTGGAACTTGTCGCCCATCTCCTGGCCGATGCCGCTGGCGATGGCGTTGGTGTTGCGGTTGCCGTTGACCATGTAGGCCACGCCGCGCGCCACGAACATCGTGCCCAGCGTAGCGATGAAGGGCGGGAGCTGGAACTTGCCCACGAGCATGCCGTTAAGCACGCCCACCAGCAGGCAGGCCACCAGCGTGACCAGAATGGCGGGGATGGGATGCATGCCGCCGGACATCAGCGTGCCGGAGATCATGGCGCTCATGCCGACCACCGAGCCGATGGACAGGTCGATGTTGCCGGTGATGAGCAGGTAGCTCTGGCCGATGCCGATGATGAGGTACTTGGACATGGAGCGCGTGAGGTTGACGATGTTGCGCCCGGAGAACACCGTGGGATTGATCAGGCCGAACGCGATGTAGATGATGATGAGTCCCGCGAAGGCCGTCAGCGCCGCGCCCATGCCGCGCACGCTGAGCAGCCGCTTGAGGAAGGGTTGCTTGCTGTGTTCCATACGATCCGTGCCTCCTACGCTCATTGGCCTGCCGCCATTTTGTTTTCAAACCGGGTTGCCAGCGTGAGAATCTCGTTTTGCGTGGTTTCCCGCGCCATCACCTCGCCGGTGATCTGGCCGTCGCACATCACGATCACGCGGTCGGCGATGCCCAGCACCTCCGGCAGCTCGCTGGAGACGAACATCACGGCGATGCCCTGCTGCTTGAGCTGGTTCATCAGGTGGTAGATCTCCACCTTGGCCGCCACGTCGATGCCGCGCGTGGGCTCGTCAAAGATGACCACCCGCGAATCCCTCGCCAGCCACTTGCCCACAACCACCTTCTGCTGGTTGCCGCCGGAGAGGTTGGCCGCGTCCACGTCCACCGACGGGGTTTTGATCTGCAAATTCTTGACCGCACGCTCGCACATGGCGTTTTCCTTGCTGTGGCTGACCACGCCCAGACGGTTGCACAGAAGGTCGAGGTTGGGCAGCGCGATGTTGTGGCGGATGCTCAGCTTGGTGCACAGGCCGTCCTTTTTGCGGTCCTCCGGCGCCAGCACCACGCCCTGACGAATGGCGTCTGCCGGGCTGTGAATCTCGATTTCTCTGCCATCCAGCACAATCTGCCCCGACTCCTTGGGATCGATGCCGAAGATGGCGCGCGTGGTTTCGGTGCGCCCCGCGCCCATGAGCCCCGCAAAGCCCACGATTTCGCCCTCGTAGAGGGAGAAGCTGATGTCGCGGACCATGCGCCCGGCGTTGAGGTTTTTGACCTCGAAGATCTTCTTGCCCTTTTCGCAGGTCACGCGGGGGAATTTCTCCTTGATCTCGCGGCCCACCATGTGCGTGATGATCTGGTCGATGGTGGTGTCGGCGAAGTTCATGGTGGTGATGTACTGGCCGTCGCGCATGATGGTCACGCGGTCCACGATGTGCTGCAATTCCTCCAGACGGTGGGAGATGTAGACGATGCCGTGGTCCGAGGCGCGAAGGTCCCGGATGATGCGGAAGAGGTCCTCGATTTCGCGTGCGGTAAGGGCGGAGGTGGGTTCATCCATGATGAGGATGCGCGCGTCCATTGACAGCGCCTTGGCGATTTCCACCATCTGCTGCTTGGAAATGGGCAGGTCGCCTACCACCGTGCGGGGGGAGATGTCGATTTTCAGCCGGCCCAGCACCTCGGCGGCCTCGTCCTCCATCTCCCGCTGGCTCAGCACCATGCCGCGCACCTTCTCGCGCCCCAGGAACATATTTTCGGCCACGGTGAGGTGCCGGCACATGTTGAGCTCCTGGTGGATGATGGCCACGCCTGCGGCCTGCGCCTGCTTGGGGGTGAGGTTGCCATACGCCTTGCCCTGGATTTCCATGTCGCCGCTGTCGCGGGTATAGACGCCGCTCAAGACTTTCATCAGCGTGGATTTGCCCGCGCCATTCTCGCCCAGAAGCGCCATGACCTCGCCGCTTCGCAGCTCGAAATCCACATGGTCCAGCGCCTTCACGCCGGGAAACGACTTGCAGATATCGTGCATGGATACGATGATGTCGTTCATTGGCCTTGCCCCTTTGTCTGGTTTGCTTGTTTTGATGGGAAAAGTATAGCATGTTCGCTGCCGCCGAAGAAATGGGGGTTCTTTGGTTTTCGGGGGGCTTTTTTATGGAGTTTGGATTGGGATATAAAAAACCCCGGCGGCAGGGCCGCCGGGGGAGTGTAGGGTCATTGCGCTGGTGGGAAAAAGGCATATTCCAGCATCAGGCACAGGGCGTGGTAGACGGGCAGGTGCAATTCCTGCACCATGAAGGTTTCCGAAGCGCCTACCACTACGCTCACGTCGCACAGGGGGCGCAGCTTTCCGCCCGTGCCGCCGGAGAGCAGCGCCACGTGCATGCCGCGCGCGCGGGCGGCCATGACCGCCGCCACGGCGTTTGCGGCATTGCCGGAGGTTGAGATGCACAGAAGCACATCCTCCGGGCGGCCCAGGCCGTAAACCTGCTGGGCGAAGGAGATCCCCCCGCCTACATCGTTTTGAAGGGCGGTGGACAGCGCGGCGTTCTCCACCAGCGCCACGGCGGGCAGCGCGCCCTCCAGCGAGGCCGCGAGTTCCTCGCCTTCCTGTCCGAAACGCTCGCCAAGGGTGCGGGCGGCCTCTGCGTCGATGGGGCGGGGGAGCGTGAAGCTCTTCATCAATTCGCCCACGATATGCAGCGCGTCGGCGGCGCTGCCGCCGTTGCCCAGGACCAGCAGCTTTCCGCCGGAGGCAAACGACTGGCGGACAAGCTCGTAGAGCGCTCGGATATCCTCCTTTTGCGGAGTTAGAATGGGATAGCGGTTCACCAAATCATCCAGCACGGCTTCGGGACCGGCGTAACGGATGTGAGCCATGGTTGGACCCCTCCTTTGTCTGTGGAATAGCGGCGAGTGTTTATGACCGGTCCGCCCCGGCCATGGCGATGGCCAGCGCGGCATAGTCGCCGATGCGGTCGCCCAGGGCGGCGGGCAGGATGCGGCAGGCGGCCAGCGAGACGGGAAGCGCCTCCCGCTCCAGCGCACGCAGCATGCCGTCGCGCAAAAGCCCTTCGCAGCGGGCATAGATGGAGCCGATCACGATGCGCTCCGGGTTCAGCAGGTCCAGCAGCAGAGCCAGCCCACGCCCCAGCTGACGCGCCACGTGCTCCAGTGTCTCCAGCGCCAGCGGGTCGCCTTGCCCGGCGGCCTCCGCCACGGCGCGGGCCGTGAGCGGACCGGGCCCCATGAAAACGGGCGCGCCCTTCTGCCGCTCGCGCAGGGCCAGCGTTTCAGCCAGCTGACGGATGCCTCCGCCAGAGCAGAAGCCCTCAAACGAGCCTTCCTTGCCGTAGCCTGTGGGGCCATAATCGCTTAGCCGCCAGTGCCCCAGCTCGCCCGCCATGCCGCAGGCGCCCCGGTACAGCCGCCCGTCCAGAATCAGACCCGCGCCCAGACCTGTCCCAAAGGTGAGAAAGGCCATGCTCCGGCAGCCCTGGCCCGCGCCCCACCGCCATTCGGCCAGTGCGCAGGCGTTGGCGTCGTTTTCCATAAAGGCGGGCGCGCCCAGCGCCTCGTGAATCCGCTCCGTCCAGGATACGCCGCTCCAGCCGGGCAGGTTGGGCGGGTTGAGCAGAACGCCGCGCGCGCGGTCCAGCGGTCCGCCGGTGCTTACCCCCGCGCCCAGCACGCGGCAGCCCGCCGTCATATCCAGCGCCATGGCGCACATGCGCTCCATGGCCTCCGCCTGCGTCGTGGGCGTAGCGATCTCGCGCCGGTCGAGCACGCGGGGCGCGCCCGCCTCCTCCACGCCCGTGCATACGGCGCATTTGGTGCCGCCGATATCAAATCCAACCCAGCAGTCCATACAGCCGCCCCTTTCACACCGGGTGATTTTGCTCAAGAGTATAACACATGCGCGCGGAAAAGCAAGCTATCTGCGCTTGCCCATCAGCTCGCGCAGGCGGCCTCGCAGCTCTGTCAGCTTGCGGTTGATGAAATCGCCCGGACGCAGACGGGGCACGTACAGGCTTGCGCCGCCGCCGCCCACGGAGAATACGCCGCAGCCCTCGCCGTCGATGACCACGCTCCGCTGTCCGCCCAGCACGCAGCGGAAGGTGGTTCCGGCATAGTAGGTTCCCACGTACATCCGCTTTTCCCCGCCCGGACCATCCGAGCAGAGGAATGCCAGGCCGCTTCCGGGGCAGGTGCGCAGGCCCTCGCGCGTGAAGCCGATGATGTTGGGATGGTCAAAGTAGTCCCGCTCCTCGCCGAAGGCGTTGTAGCGCCGGACCTTCAAAAGCAGCCCCAGCTCGCTTACCGCGCCGATGCGCCGGCTTGGGATGCCGTACAGGTCGCCGTAGAACACACAGGGATAACCGTAGGCCCGCAGCAATATCAGGCCGTAGGCGGCGGCCTTGAACCAGCCGTCCACCCAGCTTTCCAGCGACTGGCCGGGCTGGGTGTCGTGGTTGTCCACAAAGGTCACGGCCAGATCGGGGCGCGCGTTCACCAGCGTGCCTTCAAACAGCCGGCTCATGTCAAACTGCCCATTGCCGCGGGAAATCTCATGAAAATGCTGATGAAGCGGGACGTCGAAAAGGCTCATGCCGAAATCGACCTCCTGAAGGTAGCCCAGCAGCACGTTTATGTCCCGATGCCAGTATTCGCCCACAGCGAAGAGCTCTCGGCCCGCATAGGCGCGCATATCCGCCAGCCACGCCTTGTAGAACGAGGCGCTGATGTGCTTGACCGCGTCCAGCCGGAAGCCGTCCAGCTCCGTGGTGTCGATGTACCAATGGCCCCAGCGGCTTAGCTCCTCGCGCACGGCGGGGCTGTCGGTATCCACATCCGCGCCCATGAGGTAATCGTAGTTACCCCGCTCCTTGTCCACATCCTGCTGCCAGGTCTTCCCGTCGATGCGGTACAGGCCCGGTCGGCGCGTGGCCTCGTTCCAGTCCACGCCGCTGAAGCACTCGTGCGTCCAGATGAAGTCGCTGTATTTCCCGGCACGGCCCGGAAAGGTGAAGCGCGTAAAGATGACGGCGGGGATTTCGGGCGTGTCGGTCTGGGAGCGGTCGTCAGGGTTGTCGCAATGCACGGTCACCGCCTCGGACTCATCTGCGCCCATGCGGTGGTTGAGCACGATGTCGGGCAGCACCTGCAGGTCCGCCAGATGCAGCATGCGGATGGCCGCCAGGTATTCGGCGCGCGTTCCGTACTTGGTGCGCACCGTGCCCTTCTGGTCAAACTCGCCCAGGTCGTAGGTATCGTAAACGCCGTATCCCACGTCGTTGACGCCGCGGTTGCCCTTATAGGCGGGCGGCAGCCACAGGGCTGTAAAACCCATGCGCCGCAGCTGTAGCGCATCTCTTGCAGCCTTGCGCCACAGCCCGCAGTCATTGGGAAGCTCCCATTCAAAATATTGCAGCATCACGCCATTCAGCATGAGATCCACCTCCTTGAAGGGGGGATGAGAAAAAGTCCCCCGTCTCCATTATATGCAACGGCTGCATAATGGGCAAGCGGCAGGCGCAGCGTCCCACGCGCGAAGCGCGCGGCGAAACCCCAGAAAACCAGCGCTTTTGGACTTCGGATGCGGCCGGGGCGCAAAGGGTCATTTTTTACAAACGGGCCACACTGCCGCAATAAACGCTTTACAATTTATTTCCATTGTGATATATATGTCAGAAAAGCGGTATCCATGTGCCGCCGATCATTCGCCATAACGGGCGAAGAAAGAAGGAGAGACAAAATGAAGCGGATTTTTGCGGCTGTGCTGGCGCTGTGTCTGTGTGTAGCGGGCGCCGCCATGGCGGAAGCGGACGCAGGAGAATGGGCCGCGGGCGATACGGTGGTCTTTGGCAGCTATGAGCAGGACAATGACCTGACCAACGGCAAGGAGCCGCTGGAGTGGATCGTGCTCAAGACCGAGGAGGGCCGCGCGATGCTCATCACGCGGTACCTGATCGACGCGCGCGCCTATCACGAGGCGTTTGTAAACATGACATGGAGCGAATGCACACTGCGCCAGTGGCTCAACGATACCTTCCTGACGGAAGCGTTTTCCCAGGAGGAGCAGGCGCGCATCCAGGAGGTGCTGGTGGTCAACGATGATAACCCGCACTACAGCACGCGGGGCGGCGAGGACACCATGGACCGGGTGTTCCTGCTGAGCGAGGCGGAATTGCTCGAATTCTTCCCTGAGCAGGAGCAGCGCACCTGTCAGGCGACCGAGTATGCCAAGGCGCAGGGCGCGTACGTGGATGAAAACAACGGCAATTCGTGGTGGTGGCTGCGCTCGCCGGGCGTGCGGCCTGTGGACGCATGCGGTGTGCGCGCGGACGGGCGCATCAGCGGCTACGGCAGCCGGGATGTAAACCGTCCCAGCGGTTCGCTCCGCCCGGTGATCTGGGTGACCATGGGGGAATAAGGGCCGGATGAAACGGGCCGCGGCAGGAACCCGGCTGGCTGTGTGCCAGCTCAGGCTTTCCGCTGCGGCCTGTTTTTATTTTCCGGTCGGTTCCGGCGTCGATGTCGGTGTCGGCTCCGGGGTGGGGGCGGGCAGGTAGGCATAATCTCGCCAGCCGTCGCCCTGTGCTACGGGGCCGTCCTGGCCCTCGCTGTCCGCATCAATGCGCGCCCAGACCGCCTCGGCGGCCTCGCCCGTCACCAGGCGGGGCTGGAAATCATTGACCTCCGGATCACCGGACACGTTCGCCGCGTACACGCGCAGCTGCTGCCCAAGATAGGTGCCGTCATCATCAAAGGTGAGGGTCAGGCGCAGGGCGCAGCTTTCCAGCGCACGCACCTTCACGTTGCCTCCGAAACAGAAGTTACCCATGCTGTAGAAAATGTAGCGGCCGTTGTAGACCTCCAGCCCCTGTACCACATGCGGATGGCTGCCCGCGATGAAATCCGCCCCCATGTCGATGAGCTTGTGGGCCAGCTCGGTCTGGGCATTGGTGTGCTGGGAGGAATACTCCGTGCCGGTGTGCTGGGCAAAGATGACGGCGTTCACCCCCTCCTCCTCGCGCAGGACGCGAATTTGTTCGGTCAGCTGCTCCCGCAGGGTATAGAAATGCACGCGCTGCATGCCGAAAAAGGCGATCTTGATGCCGTCCTTTTCATAGATGTAGGGCGTCAACTCGTCAAAGACGTGCACGCCCGCGCCGGTGAGCGCCTCCACGGTGCTGGTTTTGCCCTGATTGCCGTAGTCCAGCGTGTGATTGTTATCCAGGTTGGCGGCCTCGATGCTGGACAAGGGCAGGATGCGCGCAAAGTCCGTCGGACCGCGGAAGCAGTAGGTTTTGTTGACGGCGTTGCGGGCGTCATCCTTGAGCACGCCTTCGAAGTTGATAACGGTCAGGTCATCTTCGGCAAAGAAGTCGCGCATCTTTTCAAAGAAGTAGGTATAACCCTTTTCCCGGGCATAGTCGTGGAAGGACCCTTCGCGGTTGACCAGCCAATCCTCGCCGCCCAGCGTGCAGTCTCCCACAAAGGTGATGGTGACGGTTGTTTCGGCCAGCGCCGCGCCCGTCATGGCAAGCAGGACCAGGCACAGCGCCGCTGCAAGCACCTTACGCATGCACAGCCTCCTTATCCCGCGCGCGCCGCCGCAGCGCCAGCAGGCTCACGCCCATGGCGGCCAGCACGGCGGCCATGACGGCATAGAGAATGCGGTTGTCAACAGGAGACTTGTCAAAGGCAAATTCCAGAGCCACCAACGCGCCGATGCCCGCGGCCAGCCCCAACGCACTCCCCGCGACAACCGCGCGCGAAGGCCTTGCGCGCAAAAGCCATAGGGCCGTCACCGCCGCCAGCATCACCGCGCACCACAGCTGGTTGACGCGCACGAAGCCGAAGCGGAGAAACCCGTCGCGGCGCAGGCTTTCCCAGAAAACCTGCGTGAGGGCAAAGAGCAGCATGCCCGTGAGCGCCGCGTCCTGCGGGCGGCGCAGGCAGCGCCATGCGACCGCGCAGACGGCAAGAGCCGTCAGCCCCTCCCACACAAAGACGGGAAAGCGCAGGTCTCCGTAGACATCGGGTACGGCAAAGGGGAAGAACTGCCAGAAGGGGTTATCCACATAATCGCCGATTCCCTCGGTGGTCAGGCATTCGGCAAAGCGGCCCAGCGCCGCCGCCAGCAGCAGGGCGGGCATGGCTGCGCCCAACGTGGACAGCCAACCCCGGCGGGTGACGCGCCCCAGCAGCGCCGCGGCGGCCAGCACCCCCACAAACGCGCCGGCCATGGAGTAGCCGCCCAGATCGAAGTGGTAAAGAAAGGAGGGGCCGAAATCCACCGCGATGAAGCTGGCTTTGACCGCGCAGTAGCCCAGGCGCGCGCCGACAAAGCCCAGCGGCAGCGCCCACAGCGAGAAGCGCAGACCCTCCGCCGCCGCGCCAAATGCCTTGCGGAAGCTGGCCATCGATAGCAGCGCGGCCAGCAGCAGCCCCACGGCGAGCGCCGCGCCGTAGGGATAGCAGGAAAGTCCCAGAAGGGAAAACAGAGGCGTGGGTTCTCTCATGGCTTACTCCTGATTCACAAGCGTGGCAAAGTAGAGGATGTCGCAGATGGAGCGGACCTTGTGGGTGCTCAGGGCGTTGATCTTTTCATTGTTGAGCACCATGGTGGAGGAGCTGCCGCCATCCAGGTTATAGGCGCTTTGCACATCCAGCGTGCCCATGAACTCCGCCATCTGCGGGATGGTCAGCCCCACGGAACCGGGGTTTTCCGGACCCTCCGTGGCCACGCACACGTAGGACAGCGGGCCCGCCTGGGCCACGACCATGCGCTGGGCGGGCTTGTCGTAGGCTACGTCGTCCAAAAAACCGCCCTCCACTACCTTGCCGTCCACCACCAGGGCAGGGCCGAAGCTGAAGGAGTTGATCACCGTTCCCTCAAACGCCGCCAGCTTTTCGGAAGTGGCATCCTCAACGATGTGAAAATCGCCCTGATCGTCGATGAGCAAAATGTCGCTGCCAGGGGCGGGATTGTCGCGGTAGAGCGTACCCTGCCGGACCACGTAGCCGTTGCTGGAGAAGTTGAAGTAGTCGCCGTTGACGGCGAATACCGCCTGCACCCGCTTTGCCAGCCGGGCGCCGGGCGTCTGGGTATCGCTGCCGTAGCGCCCCGCCATGGCCGTGCGGATCTGTGAGGGGTCGGAGATGGCAACACGGGCGATGAGGATCGTGGTATCGTAGGCGCGCGTTTCCTCCACCGTCACGGTGATGGTGTCGTCTCGGTAGCTAAGGCCGTCATAGCCGTTTTCCAGGGGCAGGCCGCCCATTTCCGCCTCCAGGCTCAAGGCGGGGTACGTATCCTCGGCCAGCGCGCCATCCACCAGCGCGCCCGACGGTACCGCAAACATCAGCGCCGCCAGCAGGGCCAAAAGAATCAGGGCCCGAACGACGTTTTTCATGGTAGCCAAGCACCTCCATCCATGCCCCGAAGGGCAAAAAACACCATTATTTTGAAACGTAGTATATCATAGCTGATAGACGGGACCTTGTCAACGAGCGTACAAAGCGGCTTTTGATCAAAAATGTTACGTAAATATGAAGGATGTGCTTGACAGATTTAACAATCTGACCTACAATAAACGCTGGGACACAACGCACTTAAGCCATTTCAATCTGTGGAGGGCATGCAGATGAGGCACGGAAACCGTTGGGCGCGCCTGCTGGCCGCCGTATGCGCCATGGCGCTGTTTTTGTCGGTGATTTCGCCGGCGCTGGCGGCGAAGTATCCTTATGATACGATCAGCATGGATGATGTGAACATGCGCAGCCGCGCCAACACCACATCCACCATTCTGAAAAAAATCCAGAAGGGCGATACCGTGACCATTCTGGGCGTCACGGGCAGCTTTTATCGCGTGGAATTTGACGGCAAGACCGGCTACGCGATGAAAAAGTATATCGACGGCACCGACCCCTCGCCTGATCCCTCGCCCGACCCGGCGCTGAGCATGCAGGCGCCGCCGGCCATATCCGAATATCCCTACGATACCACGGTCATCGACTATGTGAAGCTGCGCAAAGTCGCCGAGACGGAGGGAGAGGTCATCCTGACCATTCCCGCCGGCAGCGTGGTAACGGTGTATGACCGCACCAGCAACGGCTTTGTCAAGGTTAAATACGACGGCAAGACCGGCTATTGCGTGGAGACGCATATCAACCTGGCCAACATCCCTGCGCCTACGCCCCAGCCGGGCGCGGAGAAGTATACCGAGCTGAAAAACGGCAGCGAAGGCGCGGCCGTGACCGCCCTCCAGTCCGCCCTGGCGGAGCTTGGGTACCTGGAGGAGGAGGACGTGGACGGCAAGTTCGGCAGCAAGACCGAAGATGCGCTCAAGGTGTTCCAGAAGCGCAACGGCCTGACCCAGGACGGCATCGCCAGCCAGGACCTCCAGCTCAAGCTCTACGAGGATACCCCCAAGGACACCCGCGGCTACCGTCAGTATGTGCGCACGGTTCCCCCTGTGGCGGGCGCGGTGATCCGCGAGAAGTCCAAGGGCGAGCCTGTGACCAAGCTGCAGACCCGGCTCAAGGAGCTGGGCTACTATGAGGGCGAGCTCACCGGTGTATGCGACGAGAACACCGTGGCCGCTATCAAGCTCTTTGAGGGCAAGCATGGCCTGGTGGCTGACGGCGAAATGAGCGCCGCCGACCAGCAGGTGCTCTATGGCGCGACCGCCATGGAGGCGTCCGTGGTGGTGACGCCCTCGCCCACGCCGACCGTGCAGCCTCCCACCAAGACGCTGCGCCCCGGCGACAAGGATGACGAGGTCAAGCTTCTCCAGCAGCGCCTCAAGGATCTGGGCTATTATACGGGCAACATCACCGGCGTGTATAACACCGCCACCACCGAGGCCGTCAAGGCGTTCCAGAAAAAGAGCTCTCTGGAGCAGGACGGCATCCTGGGCCCCATCACCCGCACGGTGCTTTATGGCGTGAATGCTATTTACGCGGTGCCCACCGCGATTCCCGTTTCCACGCCCACGCCCACCACTACGCCCCTTACGCCGGAGAATGTGATCGTCATCCGCGCGGGCAGCATGGGCGAGGTGGTGCGCAGGCTGCAGGCCCGTTTGCAGGAGCTGGGCTACTACACCTCCCGCCTGGACGGCGTGTACCTGACCGATGACATTGAAGCCGTGCGCGCCTTCCAAAGCGCAAACGGCCTGAAGGTGGACGGCAAGGCCGGCTACGAGACCCAGACCGCCCTCTACAGCGATTCCGCCATCCGTGGCAACGCCAATGTGACGTCTGGCGAAACCGCGCTGGTGAACACCCTGCGCTACGGCAGCGAGGGCGCCGAGGTGACCACGCTGCAAAACCGCCTGATCGCCCTGGGCTACCTGGCGGGCAGTGCGGACGGCAAGTTCGGTCGTGACACCAAGTCTGCGGTCATCGCGTTCCAGAAGGCCAACGGCCTGTCCGCGGACGGCGTGGTGGGCGAGGATACCTCGGCCAAGCTCTACGCCAGCAATGTGGTCAGCAACACCGTCAGCAGTACGCAGACGCTGCGCGTGGGCGCGGTGAGCGACGCCGTGCGCGATATGCAGAACCGTCTGATCACTTTGGGCTATCTGGAAAACGGCGAGGCGGACGGCAAGTTCGGCGTCAAGACCAGCCTGGCGCTGATTGAATTCCAGAAGGCCAACGGCTTGTCCGCGGACGGCATCGCGGGCACCAAGACGTTTGCCAAGCTCAACTCCGTCTCGGCCATCACCGCCAGCGGGAGCGGCAGCTCCACCAGTTCCGGCACCACCTCCAACACTACCGCCGCGGCGCCTACGGTGACCACCATCAGCGCCTCGCAGGTACGCTACGCCAACTGGTACAGCGAGGTCAAGGCCCGCTGCCGCCTGTTCCCCAACGCAACGATCTATGACTTTACCACCGGTATCAGCTGGCAGGTCAATATCTTCAGCATGGGCGCGCACGCTGACGCCGAGCCGCTCACCGCGCAGGACACCGCCAACATGAACCGCGCCTTCGGCGGCAAGACCACCTGGAACCCCAAGGCCGTATGGGTGGTGCTCAGCGACGGAACCGTGTACATGGCTTCCACGCACAATACGCCGCATGACACCTATCATATCAGGGACAACAACTTTGACGGCCATATCTGCATCCACTTCCCGCGCACGCAGGCGCAGGTGGAGAAGATCGGACCCTATGCCACCTCGCATCAGAAGGCCATCGACCTGGGCTGGGAAGCCACGCTCAAGCTGGCCACCTACTATTGATCAGCGGTAAATGAAAAGATCCCCGCCGGCTTCAAGGGCTGGCGGGGATCTTCTTTGCTATACAGGCAGGCGAATCAGCTCGTAGCCTTCGGCTTCCTCCAAGGTATGCGTCACCAGAATCACGGTGCGGCCTGCCGTATGCGCCTCCACCAGGCGCATCACCCTTGCGCGGGTTTCTTCATCCAGGCCCTTGTAGGGTTCGTCCAAAGTCAGCACATCGTACTCCGCCAGCAGGGCACGGCACAGCGTCACGCGGCGCCTCATGCCGCCGCTGAACGCGGATACCGGCAGGAAAAGGCTTTCTAAGGGAATGCCCAGCGCAAGCAACAGCTCCTCGGCCTGCGCGGCCGGCACGCGGGCCGCCAGGCGCACGTTGGCCGCGGCAGTCAGCCGGTTCAGAAGCCGATCCTCCTGAAACACGGCGCTGAAGCGCGTCCCCTTCGGAATGCGTATCTGGCCGCCGTCAGGCGTCTCCAGGCCCATCAGCAGGCGCAGCAGCGTGGTCTTGCCGCAGCCGGAAGGACCCATCAGGCAGGTGCGGCTTCCCGGCGAAAACCGGGCTGAAAAATCCCGGATGACCGGGCGGCCGTCAAAAGCCTTTGAGACGTTTACCGCTTCCAGCATCCGAAGGCCCTCCTTTCCAGAACATCCATCAGGAGCGTAAGCAGCCTTTCACAACCGATGCTCAACACCACGACCGCCACCGTCCAGCAGAACAGATCGGGCGTTTCCAGATAGATTTTGGCCTTGTAGAGCTTTTCCCCGATGGAGCCGGAAGGAATGCCGATCACCTCGGCCGCCACGCCGCTTTTCCAGCACAGGCCGATGGCCAGGCCCAGCCCGGAGCGAAGAAACGGCGCCACCTGGGACAGGTACACCGTACCCAGCTGACGGCGAAACGGCACGCGGAACACGCGCGCCATTTCAATCAGCCGGGGATCGGTGCTGTCCAGCCCGGCCAGGACGTTTGCATAGATCACGGGAAAGCCGATCAGCAGGCTGATGACCACGCTCAAATCGCGGCTGGAGACCCACAGGAGCACCAGAATCACGAAGGAAGCCACCGGCACCGCTTTGACCGCGGCCACCAGCGGCATCAGCAGCTCGCGCACGCGGCGGAAGCGATAGGCGGCCGCAGCCAGCGCCACGCCCAGCAGGGCGCTGAGCAGAAAGCCCAGCAGGATGCGACCTACCGAAAAGCCGACCGCGCGCCAGAAGGCGGCCTCAAACGCCAGCTCCAGCAGGCGTTTGAGGGCCGTCAGAGGCGAGACGAGCAGAATGGGCGCGTCCACCCACCAGGCGGCGAGCTGCCATACGGCCAGCCATACCAGCACCGCCCACAGGGGCATGCGGGGCTTAGCGCTGGTAGTAGAAGGCTTCATCCGGCAGGGCGCCGCCCACGGAGGCGGGGTTCTGGTCATAGAGCACCTCGAGATAGCCCGACAGCGCCTGGGTCATTTCCGCACCGTCGATGTAGACGATGGCGCACTGGGGCAGGGCGACCTTGGCGACCTCCTCGGTGATGATGTCGTACTGGCCGATAAGCGCGGCCGTTTCGTCCACGTGCTCGTTGGCATAGGCCACGGACTGCTCATAGGCGTCCAGGAAATCGCTCACGGCCTGCGGGTTCTCCTCGATGAAGGCGCTGCGCGCCACCACCACGCCGGTGATGAGCATGCTGGGCGCTTCGCTGCCCTCCTGCGCCTTGGCCCATTCGTCGTTGAGGTCCAGGGCCACCTGCACGGTGGGCTGCTTCATCTGCGCGGTGGTCACAAAGGGCTGGGGCAGCAGCGCCAGGGAACCTTCGTTGGCCAGCAGCGAGGCCAGGCACTCGGCGTGCTCGGACTTGTATTCCACGGTCACGTCGGTTTCAGGATCCAGACCGTTTTGCGCTAGCAGGTAGTTCAGCGCATATTCCGGAGAAGCGCCCTTGCCGCTGGCATAGAGGGTGCGGCCCTTGAGGTCGGCGATGCTGGAAACGCCGCTGTCGCCGTTTTCCACAATGTAGAGCACGCCCAGCGTGTTGATGGCCAGCACCTTGACCGCGCCTTCGGTGTTGTTGTAGAACACGGAGGCCATGTTGGCCGGGACGGCCGCGATGTCCACCTCGCCCTTGACCAGCTTGGGGGTGATTTCGTCAATTGCGGCGGAAATGGTGAAGTCATAGGCGTCCGGCGCATCGCTCATCATCTTGACCATGCCCATGGCCGTGGGACCCTTGAGAGCGGCCACGCGGGGAGCGGATTCGGCGACGGCGGCGCCCAGCATCAGCATCAGCGCCATGACAAGGGCCGTCAGGCCCATCAAGAACTTTTTCATAAATGAATCATTCCTTTCTTTCCTGTGGAGGCTGCGCGGCTTTGGCAGAGGTGAGGGCGCTCTTGGCCCGCACGCCCGGCAGGCTGCCCAGCCGGCCGGTAAGCGCGCCCAGCTGCTCGTTGGTCCCCCGCACGATGAGGCCGATCACGGCCTCGCCGCCCTGGGGGTCAGGCACGCCCATGCGCCCGCGGATGATGGGGGCAAAGCCTGAGAGGATTTCGTTAACCGCGCGCACGGAGGCGCGGTCCTCCACCACGATTCCCACAAAGCCCAAGCGTTCCTCTGCCATTTCGGCTTCCTCCCTGTTTTCAGGCAAATCAAAAACCGCAGATCCCGTCCATCCGGAAACTACGGCACAAACGAACGATACATATGAAACGCCTCCTTCCTCATCTTGGGCGAAGGAAACATCGTTCCCGCGCCCGCAACCGGGAGCAAACACTGGCCCATCCGCCTCCGCCGCACGCAAGCCGCTTGGTTTTGCCGGATGGTTAGTCCTAGTATACACACTTTTTCAGCGAATGAAAAGACTTTTTTGGGGGCCGCAGTGTTGCGGCCCCCAAAAAGCGTTAGGGTTCAATCATGTCCAGAGCGACCTCATAGGCCGCTTTCAGCTGGGCGTCGTCCAGGTCGCCAATGTCGTACATCGTGGTGTCGCCTTCAGGAAGCGTAGCTTCAATATCGGGCGTGATGCCCACCTTGTGAACCTCGTTGCCGTTGGGGGTATAATACTGCGCTACGGTCAGCTGCATGCCCGCGCCGCGGGTGCCCACGGGCAGCACGTACTGCACCACGCCCTTGCCGAAGGTCTGCGTACCCACGATGGTGGCGCGGCCCCGGTCCTGCAGGGCGCCGGCCAGGATCTCGCTGGCCGAGGCGGAGTATTCGTTGACCAGCACGACCAGGGGAATGGGGTTTTCCTTGCCGTCGGTGGTGGTGGTGTACAGCTCCGTGGTTCCATCGCGGTAGACCAGCGAGGCCACGTTGCCCTCCTCCAGGAACATGTCCGCCACCTTTTGCGCATCGTCCACCCAGCCGCCGGGATTGTCGCGCAGGTCGATCACCAGCGCCTTTGCACCCTGGTTCATCAGGTTGTCCAGATGCACGGCGAAGGACGGGCTGCAATCGCCGCTGAACTCGTAGAGCGAAATATAGCCCACATCCCCATCAAGCATGCAGCTGTTGACCCAGTTGACATGCACCACGGCGCGCTGCACCACGAAATCCAGCAGCTGGTCCCCGCGCTGCACCTGCACGTTGACAGGGGTGCCGGGTTCGCCGCGCATGATGTTGACGGCGTCCTGCAGGGTGGTGGTGACCACGTCGATATCCTCCACGCGGGTGAGCACATCGCCCTTGTGCAGTCCCGCGTCCAGCGCGGGGCTATCCAGGAACACGCGGCTGATGGTGCACAGCCCCGTGGTATAGTCGCCCATGATCTGGATGCCGATGCCCGCGTACTCGCCCTCGTCGTCGGCCCAGAGCTGGGCGTACTGATCGGGGGTATAGTAATAGGTGTAGGGATCGCCCAGACCATAGAGCAGGCCCATTTCCGCGCCGTCAAGCATGGCCTCTGTATCCGGCTCCTGATAGTAATACTGCTCCACGATCTGCCAGATCTCATCCAGCTCGGCATAGCGCTGCAGGCGATCGTACTCCGCGCGGGTGATGGTCACGGTATCGTCCGCACCGGTGACCAGGTCGCTGATGGTGGTGGGCAGCAAAGCGCAGCCCGTGAGCAGCAGCGATACCATCAACGCCAGACACATGAGCTTGAAACGTTTGTTGGAAGGGGTTTTCACTGGTTTACCGCCTCGTTTCCTATGGCTGTCAATAAATCTGCCGGGGCTTTTCCTGGCCGCACTTTTTCAGCTCATAGAGGATTTTGAAGGTGACCGCGTCGTCAAAATGGCGCAGGTCCAGCCCGGTTTGCCGCTGCACCTTGTCCAGCCGGTAGACCAAAGTGTTGCGGTGGATGAAGAGCTGCCGGGCTGTGTCGGAGAGATTGAGGTCCTTGCGGAAGAACATCTCGATGGTCTGCAACATCTCCTCATTGAACAGCTTGGCGGTTTTGCGGCTGAAGAGCAGGCTGTGGTAGAGCATGCTTTCCTCGCGGGGCACGTTCATCAGGAAGCGCTCCAGCATCAGCCGCCGGAACATGTGGATGGAATCGCCGGGGTGGAAGATGCTCCCCACCTCCATGGCGCGCTTGGCCTCGACATAGCTTTCCCCAAGCTGGGCCAACGTATGCTTTTCCTCGCCGATGCCCACGGTGGCGGTCTGCACGGCTTCCTCCATCAGGGTTTCCTGCACCGCCTGGGCAAACTGATACAAATCGTCCATACCGTCGATGCCGTTCATGTCCTTGATGAGCGCGACCAGGTGGCGGTTCATCTCCACCAGCACGTCGGTATCGCTCAGGGGCACCAGCTCTCCCAGAAGGCTGAAAGCGCTGGAACGTTCCGTCTGCTCGATCTGGAATAGCACCACGCAGCGCTCCATCTCCAGGGGAATCTGGTGCTCGCCCGCACGGGAGATCAGATCGGTGCCGGAAAGCTCCTGCTTGAGCGCGCGACGGTACACGTCGGTATGGCTGGCGATGGACAGGCTGCTCTTGAGCAGGCTCATGATCATGGCGTCGGCCACGCACAGCACATCCTCCGCGCCGGGCGCGCTTTCAGGGGCAACGAGATACAGGGGCGGATGCACGTCCAGAACGCGGAAAAAATACCGGCCCGCATGATGGTTGAGCCCCTGGGCGAGCACGCCCGCGGGAAGGGATGCGGGCTCCCCGTCCTCCGGCACCAGACAGGCGCCGGAAGCATCAACCAGACGCAAGGGAATGGATAACGCCTCAAAGACCTTGCCAATTTTCTTCATGTATCGCTTTTCGATGTACACGTCCGCCGCTCCTCTCCAAAACGCCGCTTGGGCGGCGTGATACAAAGTATTATACCATATCAAAAGCGACAAGAAAAGGAACCGGGCGGATTTTACACACGGTCCGCCGCAAATAAGGACGAAAAATATCGCATTTCCCTTGCAATGAACGTTGCTTTCCCCTATAATGGTTGCAGACTGGCGTGTTGCGGCTATGCGCGCGCCTCAACGAAGGAGGCTTTTCCATGGGGAAGGTATACATCTTCGATCATCCGCTGATTCAGCACAAGCTAACCCTGATGCGCGACGTGCGCACAGGCGCCAAGGAATTTCGGGAACTGCTGGAAGAGATCAGCATGCTGATGGTGTACGAGGTCACGCGTGACCTGCCCACCAAGGAAGTGGAGATCGAAACTCCCCTTTGCAAGACCACGGCCCGACACCTCAGCGGCAAGAAGGTGGGCATCGTGCCCATCCTGCGCGCGGGTCTGGGGATGGTGGACGGCGTAGCGAAGCTGATTCCCGCGGCCCGTATCGGCCATATTGGCCTCTACCGCGACCCGGAGACCCTTCAGCCGGTGGAGTATTATTGCAAGCTGCCCGCCGACAGCGAAAGCCGCGAGCTCCTGGTGCTGGACCCCATGCTGGCCACGGGCGGCAGCGCCTCGGCGGCCATCACGTTCCTCAAGCAGCGCAACTGCAAGCACATCCGTCTGGTCAACCTGATCGCCGCGCCGGAGGGCATCGAGCGCGTGCAGCGGGACCATCCCGACGTGAACATCTACGTGGCGGCCTGCGATGAGAAGCTCAACGAGCACGGCTATATCGTGCCCGGTTTGGGCGATGCGGGCGACCGCCTGTTCGGCACCAAATAATCCGGACAAACGCAAGGAACCGCCGGAGGCGATGGAATGCCTCCGGCGGTTTTTTGCATTTTAGGCTTATTCCTTGGCGTGAATGCGCGCCAGGGCGCGCTTGAGCTTGGCCTCGGCGATGGCGAAATCACGGTCCTCGTGCTTGAGGGCCTCCAGGCGCTCCAGCGCTTCCTTCTGCGCGCGCTGGGCGCGCTCCAGGTCGATGTCGTCGGCCCATTC
>ERZ1673695.1695-NODE-1695-length-20684-cov-5.984294_pt1 | contig 20684 bp, 20 predicted proteins | sample MGYA00580225_ERZ1673695 | MGnify/ENA primary metagenome ERZ1673695 (study PRJEB41218, sample SAMN15661739) | gut metagenome | host: Homo sapiens | place: Canada: London | collected 2015-08-20/2019-03-30 | study: EMG produced TPA metagenomics assembly of... | reverse complement strand
GTATACACGCTTCAGTTCGGAAACATAATACTTGTCCACGCCGTCAACAATCATGTTCTTTTCATTTAAAAATTCCATTATCATCACCTCTTTGCCCATTATAACAAAAACCGGCCTGCCTTTTACAGGACTTTTTATTCGTCAGGACTTACAGATTTCCTTTATAACGAAAAGAGTAAGGAAATAATAGGCAGGTAAAGATACTCAATCAATCCGTAGAGTGCGAAGCCGGCAGCGAGTCCCACAACAGCCCCGTTGATCCGGATGCCTTCCAGTTCTTTGTGGACTTTTGCTTCAATAAATTCATTCAAGTCACTATCTTTGAATTTCTTCAGGATATCTGCGGTGACGGAAGAAATATGGGGATATTCTTCTTCCAAAATATTTCCTCCCAAAGCTCTGGCGCTTTCATCAATGCCGGTACGGAGTTTTTCGTTTTCTGCCACACTTTGGATCGTATTGTGAAGCATAGCCCGCAATTTCGGGACGAAACGTTTTTCAAATTGATCTCCTGCCGCCCATTTTTCATAAAGACTGTTGTATAAGGCATCCGTTTTTTCTTCCACGGAAACAGATTGATAGAGTTCTTCCGCAAAATGGACAAGGGCTTTTTCCGCTTCTTCTGTTTTCAGGAAGGCTTCTACAGCAGCATTCCATTCTTTCAGGAGCGTTTTGTGAAAAGGGTGGATATCCACGCGCCACAGTTCGATTCGTTCTGACAGCGCCGCAAGGAAAGCTTCCGCCATGTCTTCATAGTCTACGGTATTTGTAAACTTTGCAAAGCTATAAACGAGCCTTTCCAAAAATCCGCGCTCCCGATTTTCTCCCAATTTTTCCAGTTTATTTGTGATTATCTGCTTCATTTGATCCGATTTGACGGCGCGCTGTGCTTCTTCAAGGAGTTTATCCAGAAACTGCTCCGTATAGTTTCCTTCCAGCGCTTTTTCTCTGAGATAAAAGCCAAGACTGACTCTTACATTATCCACGCCTTGCCTGATCCAGCGGGACAAGTCTTTCTTATGGTTTTCCATGAATCCCAGAAGAAGTTCGCCGCCGCTCCGGGCAAGGTCGGTTTCTATGTCTTTCACGGACCCTTCTGCTTCTTTTTCAATGAATTGAATGAGGGAAAAATTTTTCAGCAAGTCAGTAAAAGTTTCTTTCCCCACCAGTTTTCCTTCCACCGTTTCCTGAAGCCGCCGGAGAACGGCTTCCCTGTTAGCAGGAATAAGCGGTTTAAAAAGAGGAAGATGAAGTCTGTTCCGGAAAAGGGCTTCTACGGCAAACCAGTCGGCAAAACAGCCGATGAGACAGGACTGGGCAAGGAAGTAAAAAAGGCCTGTCAAAGGATTTTCACAGAAACAGTGAACTCCTATGGCGATTCCAAAGAGGATCGCTGATGCCAAAAAGATGCGGTTCGCCGTTTTGTATCTTTTCATCAGAAAATCCCTCCCGCCCATACCGCAAGGTAGAAGAGCAGTCCTGCCATACCGCCGATGATGGTACCGTTGATCCGGATAGCCTGCACTTCATTTTCGACACTGTTCTTTGCCATGCTTGCCATCTTTCTGCCGTCGTAAGGAGAGAGCGCTTTGGTGACACCGCCGGCAATTTTTTCATGGAGCCAGCCGACGTGGCGCTTGCATTGTTTTAAGAGGAATTTATCGTTTCTTTCCTTTTTTTCAGGATTCCCCAACTCATTTTTTACAAGGTCCAGTATTTTTCCTGCCAGAAATTTTTCCGCATTTTCCTGATGGCTGTCCCAAAGGTTTTCAAAGAAGTCTTTCCTGTTTTCCAAAAGACTTGCAAGATTAGCGGACACCCATGTATTGATTTCCTCCTGCAGTTTTTTATCTTCTGTAAGCCGTTTAAGAAAGCTGTCATAGCTCTTTCCAAGGGCGCACCTTACTTCGCTTCCGGGATCAACGATGGAATCCGCCAGATTCCACACCTGCTCCTGAATAAGGCGGATATTTTCCGTTTCTTCTCTTTCAACAAAGCTCTCCAGCAAACCGCGGAACCACCCCCTGTCCCTGTACTTCGCCCAGGCGCTTTGATAGAGCCGTCTTACTTCTGTCTGGGTAAAGCGGTTCTGAAGAAATCCTTTCGCTTCTTTCGCAAGTACTTGGGCAAGTACCTGTTTTCCTTCATAGTTTTTCAATGTGTAAAGAGCAAAAGCGATACGGTCTGCCCAATTTTCTTTTTGAATAGCACTTTTCCCTTCCCGAAGAAGCAGATTCCAGAGCTTGCCTTTATCCACGGCAAGAATGCCGCAGCGGCAGGCAGATTCCAGTAAAGGCAGGAGAAGTTCTTCCTGTTTTTCAATTTGGGCAAGAATAAGCTCACAGCTTAAATTCTTTTCCAAAAAATCTTCCAGCAGTTCTTCTGTAAACAGTTCTTTCCCTACCATGTCCCGCGCCATGTCCACGATTTGGTCCCGCCGTCTGGCAATGATGTCAGTGCGGCAGGAAATCCCCAGCGGTTTTCCGAAAAGGGAAGATACGGCAAAAAGGTCGGCAATTCCTCCTACGGAAGCAGCAAAGGCCATATGGAAAAGTCCGCCGCCAAGCAAGCCGGTTTCTTTAAATAGCGCCGCAAGCAGGCAGATTAATACAGTACCCGCCAAAAGTCCGTCAGCTTTCTTTTTTCTGTCCATGGTTTTCCTTCCTGTTTTTTTACATTATATCCCGCCGTCCATGGAAATAAAAATAGGAACGCTGTTACACGTTCCCGATGACAATAATTATTTGCCCGCTTCTTCCAAAGCACGCTGCGCCGCATCGAAAAACTGCTTATAGGAAAGGGTAGCACCGGAGATGCCATCGACTTTATTCAGCTCCTGTTTCTGCAGCAGCGCTTCCGCATAAGTTTTATTTGCTTTCAATGCAAGCTGGGCTTTGTTGTAATAAACCTTATTTTCTATTTTTCCGTTTGTTTTTCCATAATCCTCCCCTTTCCGTTTTCCGTCTTTCAGGAAGCCGTCAAAAGTAGCTGCCGTGATTTTATGGTCTTTCACCGTAATGGAAATAATGGAATACTCTCCTTCTCCATTTGCGGCGCTCTTTCCTTCAAAGGTACCGTCTTTCGCCTTGGAAAGGAGCCCTTTCGTGTCCACTTTCGGCGGTTTATATTGGGTCAGCCCCGATTTTGTGCTGCCTTCGGACGCAGGCGCTTCTTTGGTATCACCGCAGCCGCTGAGCAGCGTCGCTGCCACCAGGCCGGCTGCAGCCGCAGCGCCATATTTCTTTAAATTTTTCATGCTTTTTCTTCTTCTCCTCCTTCACGCATATGTCCATGCTCGATGATAACGATCCGTTTTGCCGCTTTGCCGACATGGTCGGAATGGGTAACGGTAATGATGGTATGCCCCTCTTCATTGAGTTCACGGAAAAGGTTCATGACCAGTTTTTCATTTTTCTCATCCAGATTTCCTGTCGGTTCATCGGCAAGAATGAGGACCGGATAATTGATCAGAGCTCTTGCGATACACACGCGCTGCTGTTCGCCGCCGGAAAGCTCGCTCGGCAGGTGACCCGCCCTGTCTTCAAGACCGACCCGGGCCAGGGCTTCCATGGCTTCTTTCTTGTCAGGAATGCTGTGATAGTATTGGGCGACCATCAGATTTTCCACAGCCGTCAGATAAGGAATCAGGTGGAACTGCTGGAACACCATGCCGATTTTATCACGCCGGATCTGTGTCAGTTCGTTTTTGGACACTTCATTCAGATTAATGCCGTCAAGGATAACTTCCCCCGAAGTGTGTTTATCCATACAGCCGATGATATTCATCAGCGTGGTTTTTCCTGAACCGGACGGCCCCATGACGGCGAGCCAGTCTCCTTTTTCCACGGTCAGGTTGATATGTTCCAGTGCAGGAACACGCCCGCCGTAGAGCATGCCCACATCGGTTAATTTTAAAAGACTCATCATACGCTCCTTATTCACCACGCAGGACGATGGCCGGCTCCACTTTTACAGCGGTTCGTACAGGCAGCATCGTCGCCACGGCTGTCACTACAATGGAAAGAATAATCGTCATAATCGCAATGGGAAATGAAACTTCAAGACTCCTGCCAAAAACATTGACTCCGACGGCAAGTGCAAAAAGATATCCGCATCCTGTGCCGATTATTCCGCCGATAAAGCCGAGCATACAGCTTTCTCCGAAAAACTCTCCCGCTATATTTCTGTTCGTTGCCCCAAGGGCTTTCTTCAAACCAATTTCACGGCGCCGTTCAGAAACGACTTCGGTCATCGTCGTTCCCACACAGACAAGCGTCAGAAGGAGAACAACTACGGTAACGAGCAGAACAAGGGCCTGCAGTTTGCCGAGGACGGTCTGTTCCGATGCGGCAATCTGCTTTACTGTCTGCGGATGGACATCGGGTGTTTCGGCCGCCATACGGGCCGCAAGAGCTTCCAGGTCTCCTGAATTCGCCACAACACTCACCTGTACCATACTCAGAAGATTCGGCTTTCCCAGAAAATCCCAAAGGCTCTTAATATCCACATAGGCAAATTGTTCTTCTTTGCCTCCGGTGCGGACAATGCCCGAAACAGTATATGTTTCTTCCTTCGTTCCGTCGCCAAGCGCTACGATAACCTGCGACCCCGGTTTCGCCTGAAAGCGTTCGGACAGCTCATAGCCAAGGAGTATTTCTTTGGAATTTTCTTTCGGCATTTCTCCATTGATCTGCCAGTAGGGGCTTACCTTTCTGATCTCATTGAAATCAGTGCCGCCGGTAAGTACGGGTGACTCATTAATCTTCAAACGTTCATAAAGGAAAGGCGCCGCACCGATTATTTCTTTGTCTTTCAGCATATCATAAACGGGAGCGACAGCCGCCTCCTCCATAGTTGTTTTCCCGTTGGCGGGAAGCAGGAGGAGATTTGCACCGTATGCGCGGAATTCACGCCCCATCTGCTCAGGTACTTCTTTATACACCGTGATCATGCCCGAAATAATTGTCGCACCGATGGCCACGGCCAAAAGGGCAATGAACATTCTCAGCTTTCTCCGCAGAAGTGCGTTTGTCACCATGACCAGGTACATACGTAATCGTTTTATATTCATAGAAATCACCTGCCATGGAGAACAATTGCCGGACGGAGCCTGAGAATCGAGCGAATCGCAGGCAGACTGCCAAGCAGGATCATAAGAATCAGAAGCACAATAAGAATTGGAATGACAATCAGGTTCACTGCGATACCCGAGCCGAAAACGGCATGACCGATAATCTGCGCAAAGCCGATCCCTACAAAATAGCCTAAGACACCGCCTGCCAGACCCGCCATAAAAATTTCCGACAGGACGAGGATGATTACCGAAACATCCGTTGCACCGAGGGCCTTCAGCAGCCCCAGTTCCCTGCTTCTTTCCATGATATTTGCGCTGACCAGGTTAGAAACCCCCATGGTGGCAGAAAGCAGGGAAAGGACAGTAATAAGAAGCATAAGAAGCTGTGTTTTGTCCAGAATACGCCCTTCCGATTCGGCAATCTGGCGGACAGGACGGGCCACGGAACCGTGGATGACCTCTTCGATCTGATAAGCGATGGAGCTTACATATGAAGTACAATACCAGATTTCATATTCTTTGATAGAAAGGCTTTTCGGATTGGCAGCGGCACGGCGGGCCAATTCGTTTTCGGGTGTCGTCATGGCGCTGACAGTGACGGTATCCACCTTTCCTTCCAGACCGAGAGCTTTCTGCACAGCCGGAAGATACGCGATAATTTCACCGTCTTCTTCACCGCCGCCGGTAAGAATGCCTGAAACGGTAAATGAACCTTTTGTTCCATCCTTATTAGTATAGTAAAGGGTGTCTCCCTTTTTTACATGCAGGGAAGCCGCCAGATCCTTCCCCACAAGAACGGAATTTTCTTCTTTTTCTTCAGGCCATTCTCCATCTACCTGCCACCAGGACTTGAGATATTGCTCTCCTGTAACGAAAACTTCACCGGTGGGAAGATCCATCTTATGATCAAACCATGTGCCTGAAACAGGAACAGATACACCGTTGTCCAACGTGACATGGCCGTTCAGATGGGGAGAAAGGGCGACAATGTTATTTGTCCAAAAGATAGTCTTGATTTGCCCCAGGTCAGATTCTTTCAAGTATTCTTTCGGTGCCGATTCATCGTCCAGCCCGTAAATATCTTTCAGAATGGAGGAATTTTTTGACGTCACCGTGATATTTGCGCCAAAGGCTTTCAGTTCCTGATTCACCTTTTCTCCTACGTCAAACATGACATTCAGCATCGCCGTTGCCAGTGAAATGCCGAGGGCTACGGTAAGCGCCACGAAAAGAAGCTGGCGCCCCTGCCGGAGTATGGCGCCTTTTACCATTTGCCAGAACAATTATATCCTCCTTTCTGCTAACGGAAATACTTCGCTGCGGCATCCAGCTCTTTCTGCTCGATCCGGATCTGTCCGTTCCCTACTCCATATTTTACGGGAATCGGGTTGCAGCCGCCGGGAAGTCCGATTGTTTGCTTATTCATAACCACATCGCAAAGTTTGCAGACGATTTGTCCTTCTCTTTCAATATAGCCTGTCGGCCCGCAGATTTCACAGCAGTCCAGTCCGACTCCGTAAGCGGAGCCGCCTTTCAGCACCACGATGAAACGCACTTGCGTCCCTTTCTTCGTCCGATAGGCAAAACGGTGGAGATGTCCGTCATTCACCTTATTGATATCAATGCTCACCATCTGATCCTTTGCGGTAACGGACACCGCAGGAACCAATTCTTCCTTTTTGTTTGCATAAGCACTGCCCACGCTGGAAAGAATGATCATCACGATGAGCGCGCCTACGGAAGCCTTGCCCCAGCGCTTTTTATGTATATCGTCTGCCACGATTTTCCTATACTGTGCAGGATTGCAGCCTGCCGGCCTCGCCGGGCATTTCTGTGAAAACAATGCGGCAGGAACCGCAAAGACCACGATAAACACAATGAAAATAAACCAGTCCTGGTGATCAATAACCGGTGCCATCACCTTGATCAGGTACCGTGCAGGAAGAATTCCCCTTGCCATCAGAATCTGGACAAGATAAATAATCTGCTGAATTAAAAGCGCCGCCACCTGTATAAGAAATACAGTATACAGCCGTTTGTCGTTCAGCGATTTTGCCGCATGGTAAATGAGCCAGCTCCCCACGACAGCAATAAATAATCCTGTAGCAAATCCGAGCATGCGGATAAGCATTTCCGCAGAAAACGGATTATTCACATTCAGCACGGTGGTCACGGGAATGAGCCATATTTCCATGCCGTAGTACATCGTAAGAGCCAGTACGTTGATAATGACGCCCTTTTTAAAAATGCCAAGCCGCTTCATGAATTTTTCGGATGAACCGAGAAGCACACCTGCCAGAATAAGTTCGCTGATAATGGCGAAAAATGCCATCAATCCCTCAAACCCTTCACGGCTGACCGCATTTCTTGTCCCCTGTTTGGCCGCCATGATGAAGACAGAGCCCCAAAATCCCCAATAAGCAGCTTTTCTGAAAGTTTTGCGAAGATTCCCTCCGTCACAACTGTACAGAATAGCAAGCAGCACTGCCAGCGGCGTCATAAGCGCAGTACCGAATTCCATGGCGGGAATAAGCTGCTGCAGAAACATTTGAAACTGCATCATGAGAATTCCTTTCGAATAATCACAAAAAGAAACGGCTGCAAGTAAATCCCCGGGACAGACCGGATAAAGAAATTTTTCCGCAGCGCAGATATTATATTTCTTTATTGTCCTGCCGCCCGGGGATTTCTTTACAGCATCTTGAAAACATCACTTGGGAAAGACCGTTCCGCCTGCTTTCCTTCTTACATTACCAATTGCGCGGAACGTAGTCGAAAGTCCATTTCATGACGACCGGTTCTTCCCAGAAATGACCGGTAACGCCTGTTTCCTTATCTACATGGAGGCTGTAATTCTGACGTGCCGGGCTGTCAATGGAAAATTCGCATTCATATGTACCTGCGCCAAGAAGCTTCAGGTTTGCGCCGTAATGCGGGCCGTCATCAGCGCTCATCGGCATGAATACGCCTTCAATAGACTCGCCGGTCTGCACTTTGGTCAGTTTATAGTGGACGGTGAGGTACGGGATCCATTCGCCGATGCCGAAGCCGCATTCGTTGCCTTCCGTGGCATGGATATCGGTCTCCATATGGATATCCGCCTTATCCGCTGCCAGCATGGAGCCTTCCGGTTCCATCTGTACCGGCTGGAAATATACGAGAGCCACTTTGAAGTGGTTGACGGTATCTTCCTGTTCATCGCCGATCGGATATTCCTGGAATCCTGCGGAAGCCGTCATGCCTCCCGCCAATAATGCAGCGGCAGCAAGTCCTGCGGTAAAAACTTTTTTGAAACTGTTCATTTTAACACTCTCCTTATAAAAAAATGGAAAAATAATTGTATATAAATGGGGCGCCTGGAGATCAAGCCCCCAATTATAACCCTGCTTAGGATCCTTCTTATTCCTCTGAAGAGTCCGAAAGAAATATTTACGCGCGCTTTCTTCCACGGACAATCAGCGTGATACCTGCAGCAATGAGAAGCGCAAGCTGGAGCCCCACAGACTCATAGGTCGGATAAAGGCCAAGCCAGTCAATATTTGGGAACCAGGAAGCGGTAATTACTGTCTGGGGAACAAGCTGGGCTTCCTGCAAAGAGCTGATTCCACCGCCGGCAAAGCTGACAGCCATAAGGTACATCAGAATACTTGTGACGATAAAGAAAGGACGGAGCGGTATACGGAACAGCCCCAGACGGATAACGGCAAAAATAACAGCAAGAACCGCACATCCGGTCCCGAATCCGAACCAAATCATATCAGTATCCCCTGAAGCGCCGTTAAAAAGCGCCTGGTAGAAAAGAATCACTTCCGCCCCTTCACGGTACACCGCAAGGAACGCCGCCAGCCCGAGAGCCCTCGCTTTTCCTGTGGTAATGGTCGTTTTCATCATACTTTCTATATATTTCTTCCATTCATCGCCTTTTGCCTTTCCGCCCATCCAAAATCCGACGGACAGAAGAACAGCGACAGCAATAAGGGCCGTCACGCCTTCAATAGCTTCTCTTGACGCGCCGCCGGTAAACTTACCGAGGATAACGCTGAAAATATAAGCAGTGATAAAGCTTGCCGCCACAGCAGCAATGGAATAGTTGTAAACGGTGCCGAGGTATTTTTTATTTCCCGACTTCGCCAGATACGCCATAATCGCTACAAGAACGAGAATCGCTTCCATCCCTTCGCGAAGCATGATCAGGAATGCCGGCCAGAAAGAAGTCCACCGCCCGCCGCCTGCCCCTTTGCTGTCAAGAGACTCGATATCATTTTTCATCATAGAAAGAAGTTTATCGGCTTCTCCGCGAACCGCATCTTTACCCCTATTTTCACGAATCGCTTTTTTCAGCTCGCTGTACTGATATTCCGTCAGGTTGGCGTTCTTCGAAGAAATAGTCGTCCTGATTGCTTTTTCCAGCCCGTCATTTTCGTAAACCCCATAGTAAGAATCATTGATTATTTTTTTCGCGCCTTCTAAATCGCCGTTATTATATTGTTCGACGCCCTTATTGATCATCTGCTCCACATGGGCATAGACCTGCATCCAGTTCTGTGCCGCTTCGGCAGGCAGTGCCGCAGTCAGCAAGAGAAACAGCGCTGCTGCGACACTGTATAAAAATTTCATCGTTCTTTTTTTCATCTGCTCCTCCCTCTTTAATCACATCATCCGCCGATTTCCCGGATGGACTATGTATTCCTGTCAATTTGATCTTTCATCTTTTCCGGCGGCAGATTGAACGGTATACGGATCAATTTGATACATTCCATGGGCTGTCCTTTCGAGTCGAGCGCCGGTTTGAACGTCCAGCGGCGGCAGAACGCCATCGCCAGCTCATCCACACCGCGTCGCCCTGAAGTAACCGCCACCTTTGTCTTCTTTACCTTCCCATCTTCTCCGATCGTCGTAAACACACGGACAACGCCTTTAAATGTATACATTCCTTCCGGCGGATAAGAATCCACGATGATTTTCGGCGGCTGACCCATCGTATGCGTACTGCCGTCACCTTTTTTCTTCACCACGATAGTACTTGATATTTTTTTCTTCGGATCTTTTTTTGCGTCTTCAATTTGTTGCTGGAATTTCTTCACCGCATCTTTTTCATTTTCCGCAACGATCGGTTCAGTATCCGCCTTTTCTTCGGGAACGTCGGCTTCCGTCTCTTCCAAAGGTTCCGGTTCCGTATCGGGAGGCGGGTTTTCCCGTTCCTCCATAACTTTCACGATATCCGTTTCCGCTGCCGGCTCATTAGAAATATCCGCCGCTTTTATATTTTCCAGCCCTTTGCCGGGAAGTGCCTCTCCTACAAGAGAACCTCCCTCCGCACCATCTTCATAGCCGGGATCTTTCGTTTCTTCCCCCTCGCCGCTTTGCGGTGCATCTTCCAATTCAATGGTTGTTCCCACTTCCGACGCGACTTCCTCCGCCGATCCGTCCAGCAGCGGCCTTACCAATATCAGTCCGCCAAAGACGGCACCATGGAGACCAAGCGCCAGAAGAATAACGACAAGCCAGTTCGTACGATAATGCATAACTACCTCTTCCCCGATTCTGCTGCCAGGGAGACATGGCGCGCTCCCGCGGCCTTCAACGAATCAAGCACACTTGTAATATCCGCATAATTCGTATCCCGGTCCCCGCGGATAACAAATATGGTCTCCGGCTTTTCCGCAAGCGTTTTCTTTACCCTTTCGGAAATACCGGCCGTCGGTTTTGCATCCATATCATAAAAGACATGGCCCGCCTTATTCACCGTGACAGAAACCACTGTCGGCTTCGTTTCCGATCGCGCCGCCTGCGCTGCAGGCAAATTAACAGGAAGCGTGTTCAGATGAACCATATAAATCGTGCTCACCATGAAAAATACCAGCAGGAAGAGCATGATATCAATCATTGGGATAATGATGACCTCCGGCTGCGAGAGCAGATGGAAATTCCGCTTCCCCCTCATCAGATGCCTCTCCTTCTGCCCTCCGAAGAGATGATGGCGTCCGCTTTTTCTATAACGGTCAAAATATCATCCATCTTTTGCGCAAAAACGGTATGGACAACAAGAGCGAAAATAGCGACACAAAGACCTGCCGCCGTTGCGATAAGCGCTTCGCCAATCCCCCCGGTGATAGCCATAGGCTGTCCCGCCTGTAAATTGAAAATCTGGAACGAACTGATCATTCCCGCAATCGTTCCCAGAAGACCCAAAAGAGGAGATAACGTAACGATCATAGATAAATAATTTAAATGGGCACGAAGCTCGGCGGCGGCCGTGCTGTATGCTGTATCTAAAGCCAGGCGCAAATCCTTTCCTTCCGCCGCGGCACGAATGCCTTCCTGCGCCACAAAAGCAGCCGCATTGTCTTCCTGCGCCGCATCGGCATAAGCGTCATTCCAACTTTTATTTAAAAGCATATCAGGCAGGTTATCCACAAAGATTCCCAGATTTTTTCCTGCCCGGTGATAAAACATGCCCCGCTCGATCATAATGACTGCCGTGCATATAGAGCAGAGCAGCAGCGCGTACATAACGGGGCCGCCCGACTTAAATACGTCAATAACTTCCATGACACTCTCCTTCATATTCATGCCGTATGAGAGCCCGCCGATCCGCGTCTTTCGTAAGTATACGGACACGGTCGCTGATTCCCTCCGTCACGTAGGCCTGTAAATCTTCCGTGATAAAAATACCTTCCAGCCGGGGAATCCGTTCCAGCCACTCCCGCACCTTATCAAGACCGCCGGCGATACACGCCGCGCCGCTGACAGGGAGCATTTCCCCATTTCTTTTGTAAATAAGCGTGGCGCTGATAAGCGGTATTTTCTTTTTGATTTGGAAAATATGGCTTTGCATCAATCCGTCTTTCAAAAGAAACCGGCGGTAATCACCTGACGTTTCTACGGTATCCTCGCTGCCGAGCGCGACTGTTGCGATGAGCGTACTCCTTTGTCGGGGATGCTGGATGCCAAGACGCCATGCAGAACCGTCCGGCTTGTTTCCCACGACGCAGATATCTCCGCCTGCGTCAATCATCATGGAGCATTCTCCCATGCGTTCCGCAAGAGCTGCCGCCTTATGAAGGGCATACTCTTTTGCGATACCGCCCAGGTCGAGAGACATTCCTTTCTCTTTCAGAAACACGGATCGCTCACCGATTTCTATATGCCTGTAATCAATGAGGACCTTTGCCTTCTCTATCTCTTCCTCAGAGGGAATCCTTTCGTTTTCCCCGCCGATATTCCATAAAGAAGTAAGCGCGCCGACAGTGGGATCAAAAATACCTCCGGTGAACACCGCTTCACGCAAAGAACAGCGGCAGACATCCCTGCAAAGAGAAGAAACCATCACGGGTTTTACCCCGGCGGCTGCGGAAATACGGGATACATCGCTGTCACTTCGGAAACGGCTGCAAAGATTTTCCACATTCCGGAAATATGCCCGCACCGCTTTGGACACCTCTCCCTGCGGCCTTCCATAAGACGTTATACGAAGAAACGTGCCCATCGCTTTTCCTATGTCCGTGCATATCTCTTCTTTTTGATTCACCATGTCTTCCTATTTTCCATATATGTTCCACATATAAATTATAACTGCTCCAATATATTATATTAGGAATGCCAAATATAATATGGTATATTATAAGAGTAACCACTTATCACTCCTCTGTCAATATTTCTTCAAACATCAGCGTTAAAATTTCAATTGATCAATCGGATTCAGGTTCACTTCGATCATATACGATATAAACTTATGTTTTTCATAACTGCCATGCATAGTTCTCTTCTGAAAAACAGTCGGCAGGCCTTGTAAAATAAATAAGGCCGCCTTACAAAGAAACTGATTTGCATGCCCGGAAAACCATCTTATAAGACAGCGTATATTTTTATATTTCATTTAAACAGGCATCAGATACTCCATGAAACCACGAAAACTTATCGCACCTCTGACAATCTTTTTTATTTTTCTCTCCGGCTTCTTTCTCCAGACAATAAATTTCTTAGAGGTAAAGACCGATGCTGTCTCGAGTGCCACAAAATCGGATTATGAAAGCGGAGGCTATGACCATTTTTTACAGAAATTCCAGCTTCCGCCCGCAGCAAATAACTATGAAATCCTTTCTCTCCATGAAAAAGAAGCGGTTTATACCGTTTTGGTGAACACGGAAAAGGAAGGCGGCGCCTCCGCTTCGCAGTACATGAGCGCAAAAGTAACGATCCACCCGAAAATGATTATTCCCTATGACAAAGAAGATGCGGCATATACCGCCCATGCGGAAGAGATTGCCGCACTTTTTAAAGAGAAAGGTTATGCCGTGGAAACACGTCCTTATGACACTCTTATGTTCCGCTCCCTTGTCCACAGCGGCCGCTTCGATTTAGTTCTTCTGGAAAAGAGAACATCAACATGAAGAAATTCAATTCCCTTCTTGCCCGTTTCATGCTTGTGCTTCTCGCCCTTCACGGACTCATGGGGGCGTTTACACTTCTCCGCATGACAACGTTCAACTGGAAACCCCTTTCTTATACCCTTCTTGCGGCCCTCCTTCTTCATGGCATACTGGGTATCCTCTTATCAAAAGATGCTGTGCGTGAAGGAATGCGGACCGGACGGTGGTACTTAAAAGAAAATGCGTCTTTTTGGCTGATCCGCCTGTCAGGGTTTGTCATCCTTCTTTCCGTCTGGTTTCATATAACCGCGTATACCACAACGGTAAACGGCGTATTTTTCCTTCGTGAATTCACGACTCTCCGTTTCTTTTCACAAATCATTTTCATCTCCGCCATTCTTATTCATCTTCTGTGCGCCACGAAACCCTGGATGATCAAGCGGGGCCTTTTGAAATACGAAGAACGGACAGCCGATTATATTCTTGTGTATTCCATATTTTCCGTACTGTTTCTTTTCGCTTTGATTTCCTATTTCATTTACTGGAATTTTTAGGGGGCTTTATGGACAGAGTTGTCATCATCGGCTCAGGCGCAGCCGGTTTATCCGCCGCCATCCGTCTGGCTGAGGAAAATGTGCCTTCCTTCATCGTGGAAGAAATGCCCCCGTGGCGCGCCCAGTCAAACATGGCGGAAGGCGGTATCAATGCAGCGCTTGACACCATGGGGCAACATGATGAACCGGCTCTCCATGAAGAGGAAACATACAAAGCGGGCCGCTTTTTAGCCTGCCGTGAAGCCGTTCACCGCCTGACTCACAGTGCCCCCAAAATCGTGAACACCCTCTTTGCATGGGGTATGTCTCTCAACCTAAACGAAGACGGAACGATCCAGCAGCGCCCTTTTGGCGGGCAGACAAAAAAAAGAACCGCTTTCGCTTCTGCCAGTACGGGAAAACAGCTGATGTACACTCTCGCTGCAAGAGCGCGTTTTTTTGAAGCCGGACGCATGATCAGGCACATCACAGGCTTCCGTTTTCTCAAGCTCATGATGGAAAACGGACAGGCAAAAGGCGTCCTCGTTAATGAATTACAAAAGAACAGGGTTTCCTATATTCCCGCTTCTGCCGTCATCATTGCATCAGGCGGCCTGAACGGCCTTTTCGGAAATGCCACGGGCTCCGTCCTCAATACAGGAAATGTAACCGCTTCTCTTTTTGCAGACGGTCTTCCTGCAGCTAACATGGAGATGATCCAGTACCATCCCACCACCACCAGACTTCACGGGAAAAATATGCTTATCACAGAAGCGGTCCGCGGCGAAGGCGGAAGACTTTACGTGGAACAGGACGGGAAAAAATTCTACTTCATGGAAGTGAAATATCCTGCATTGGGCAACCTTATGCCCCGTGACGTCATTGCCCGGGAGGAATGGCAGTGGATCAAGCAGGGCATCCAGCCTTATCTGGACATGAGAGATATCCCCTCGGAAGTGAGCGTCCATAAACTGGCCGGAGTCCTTGAAGCATGCCATGATTTTCTCGCCCTTGATCCTTTAAAAGAACCGATCCCCGTTTCACCGGGTATCCATTACTTCATGGGTGGCCTTTATGTCGACGTGAACCACCGCACCCCCATCGCCAACCTTTACGCGGCAGGTGAGGCGGCCTGCCAGTACCACGGCGCCAACCGTCTGGGAGGAAATTCTCTTTTAGGCGCCATGTATGGAGGACGGACAGCCGCTGATTCCGCCATGGAAGATCTGTCGGGGCAGACCTCTTCCTTCCGTCCTGATGAAAAAATAATGACCCCCGCGTATTGGACAAAAGATAAAAAAGAAGGACTCCATATTCCCGCCGCGCGAAAAGCGCTGAATCGAATTTTACAAAAATCTCTCGGCATCGAACGCGATGAAAAAGGACTGCTCCTCGGCCTCTCTGAAGTACAGGAACTTCGCGCGGCTGTCGGCGGGCTCTATGACGAAAGCGCCACCATTGATGAAAACGATGCTTTCCCGAAATCCCTTCTCCTTGCGGAAGCGATTTTGAAAAGCGCACTGAACCGAAAAGAAAGCCGCGGCGCCCACACGAGAAGCGATTATCCTGACGAACAGGAATCATACCGAAAAACGACCGTAGCCGTTTATAAAAATGGCGGAATCCATATTTCATTAGCAGCGATAGAAGGGGATCCCGATGGACATTAAAATCATCATCAAACGGCAAAAAGACAGCCGATCCGCCCCTTATACCCAAGAATTCACCTATACGGGAGACGGCAGGCTCACGGTAGCCGACTTTTTATCCGAACTGAATACCCGCATGCCGCTTCTTACCGCTGACGGAAAAGAAACAGAAAAAATCAATTACGCCTCCAGCTGTCAGGAAAAGAAATGCGGCGCCTGCGCCATGCTCATCAACGGCCTTCCCCGTCTGGCATGCTCCCTCTTCCTCTGCAATATCGTGAAGAAAGGAAAAATAGAACTGGCGCCCCTTTCCAAATTCCCCGTCATCAGCGATCTTCGCGTAGATCGGGAAAAAATTTTTGCCCGGCTGAAAGAAATGCAGGTCTGGCTTTCTGAAAAAGACCGTGACTGGAAAAAGGGCGACCGCTCCCTTCAATATGATGCGGGACAATGCCTGATGTGCGGCTGCTGTCTTGAGATCTGCCCGAACTACACGCCGGAAAGCACCTTCAGCGGCGCCGCGTCCATGATTCATGCTTTTAAAATACTGGAACAGAACAAAGAGGACATCCATCTCCAAAAGCTGAAAGAAAACTATGAAAAATACTTTTTTGCAGGGTGCAGCCAATCCCTGTCCTGTGTGAAAATCTGTCCCCTCGGCCTGCCTCTCGACCGTATCCAGAGCCGCGCTAACCATCACCTGCGGGAAACAAAAAAATGAAAAAATTTCTTTTCTTCCTTATCTTTCCTTTTATCCTTGCAGCATGTGCTCCTTTTCAGGACAACACCCCCGAAAGCCATTCCTTCTTTGCGATGGGCACCTACATGAAAATCACCGCCTATGGGAAAAACAGCGAAACCATTTTTCTCCATGCAGAAAAAGAAATACGCCGTCTTGATACACTCCTTTCCGTAGAAAATCCGAACAGTGAAATCTCCCGGCTCTCAAAGGAAGGAAAACTGATCCCTTCAGAAGACACCGCCCGCCTGATCAGCCTTGCCGAATCATGGAACAGGTCAACCGGCGGTACTTTTGACATTTCCCTCGCGCCCCTCTCCAAACTGTGGGGATTCCCCCATGGCCCCTATCATGTGCCAACGGAAACCGAGCGCGGGGAAGCACTTGGTAAAACAGGCATGAAATATATTTCCCATAACGAAGAAACAGGAGAATATTTTCTGAAAAAAGGATGTGCCCTCGACCTGGGCGGTATGGCAAAAGGAACAGCTGCTGAAAAAGCGGCAGATATTTTAAAAGCTGCCGGTATTAAAAACGCCCTTCTTGATTTAGGAGGAAACATCAAAGTCATCGGTACGAAACCCGGCGGCAGACCATGGCACATCGCCCTGCGCCACCCTGATGACACGGATAAAACCGCAGGAACGCTTTCCATCTCCGACACGTCCATTGTCACCTCCGGCGACTACGAGCGGTACTTCATGGCAAAGGGCCGGCGGTACCATCACATTTTTGATCCCCATACGGGAGCGCCTGTGCAAAACGGACTCCGCGCGGTGACCGTCATCTGCAAAGACAGTGAAAAAGCGGATATTCTTTCCACCACTCTCTTCGTTATGGGCGAAAAAAAAGCCGCACTGTTCTGGAAAGAACACCGCGGTGAATTTCAAATGATCCTATTCAGAAATGACAATACCCTGATAATCACTCCCGATTTACAAAAAATATTTACTTCTGAACTTCCTGTCGTTCTTATTTCCTGACAAGCCATGATAAAAAAAGACCTTTACCTCATTACGTGCATCCTCCTGGCAGCGGCCCTCCTCTTCATAGGAAACAAAACCCTTATGCACGATGCGGGTTTTGTTTCCGCCACAGTGGACGGCGCCCCGTACGGTTCGTGGCCGCTGGATAAAAATGATACCATCCGCATCTGCACACCTTACGGACAAAATGAGTTCACCATCAAAAACGGAACCGTAAGAATGACGGCTGCCGACTGCCCCCATAAGGACTGCCTCCGGCAAGGAGCAATCCACACCGCCGCTTCCGCCATCATCTGCCTTCCTCATCATTTAGTCATTGAAATACAATCCGCTGCCGATAAAAAAATTGACGGCACCGTTCGCTGAAGGAGCCCCTCCATGACAAAGAAAGTGAGTGTCATCGGCCTGTTTACAGCCATGGCGCTTTTACTCAGCTGCATAGAAAACATGCTTTCCTTCCGGACAGGCATTCCCGGCATCAAATTAGGCATAGCCAACCTCATTATTGTCATTGCCTTTTATTTCTTGCCGTCTGGGGAAGTCCTCTCTATATCCCTTCTCCGGGTATTCTTCCTTTCCGTCTTCAGCGGTAGTCCCTTCACCGCTGTTTTCAGTTTCACAGGTGCCATAGCCAGCTTCTTTGCCATGTATATTTCTTATCGTAGAAATTCTTTCTCCCCTGTCGGTATCAGCATCATCGGTGGCGTGACACACAATCTGGCACAGCTCCTGATCTCCGCTCTTCTGTTAAACACCCCCGCGTTCCTGTGGTACAGTCCTGTCCTGCTTCTATCCGGCACCGTCACAGGACTGATAAACGGACTGATTACCACAAAAATCATCCATACCGTAAAAGGGATGAAATGGTAAATATAAAAACATAGTTTACCATTCGCTATAAATAAAAAAGCCCGCCTTATTAGACAAGCTTTAAACTTCATGGCGGAGAGAGGGGGATTCGCCCCCATGCCGGTATTTACCGACAACATAATTCAATTACATAACAGCTTTTTATCTTTATTTTTCATTACTCGCCTTTCTTTACCAAAAATAAAAAGGCGTTGTCAGAATGCAGCTGTTCTTATTAATGGCTTTATCTGTTTTCCGTTTTTTTACCTTAAACCTCAATAAAACTCAGTCTTAGTCATTGTGATTACATATCGCTCTCTTTTGTCCCCCCAGATTAGTTTATCCGGATCCTGATCCAATGGGATATCAAAAAACACATCTAATGTATATCCATCTTTATAAAAACGAAATTCATCATAACGATCGGTATGAAAATGAAAATCTTCTCCCTTTTCATTTTTTCCTTTTATCCAGCCCTTCTGCAGCAGCTGCTCTGTATAATACTCTTTTATAACATTTCCTTTGGCTGTAAGAATAAATACCCCTGAACTAAATGCTCTGTCAGATGTTCTGGCAGTAATGGTAAGTTCATCGCATAGAAGGGTATCCGTTCCGTAAATATAAATATCCGGAATATGCTCATATAGATCCTGCCTTACAGGCCTGGAAAAATACTCAATTCCATGTTCACATATGACTTCTAGAAGGCTAAATGCCATAAAAATCACTACAAGTCGTGGAATACATTTTAAAACATTTTTCAATAAAATGTCCTTCTCTACATATTCTAAAACCTTTTTCACTACTGTTTTCTTCTTTACATACGCTAAAAGCTCTTTCCATAAATTTTCCATCTTTGGCCTCAATCCACAATAATGCTTCCATCTTTTATTTCACTTTGCATAGTGTCTGCACGATCCACTACTCTTTTTTTACTTTAGGGTCTTCTATGGTTGTGCTCTTACTTTCAGAAGAGAGGATACGGATGTTGTTTCCTGCTTTGAGATGGATGTCTTTGGCATCGACTGTGTTGCCTTTGACTGTCATGTCTTCTTTGCCTGCTATACTTTTTGGGCTATTCTCCAATCTCAATTTTCTTCCATATATTTTGCAAATCTGTTTCTTCTTTCCCTCTGTTTAAATAATATTTTTTCCATAAACTATGCAAAATTTCTATCTCATCCGGTGTAAACTCATTAATATCTGCCAGTACAGAATATCGACTTCCATACAATGCTTTCTTTTTGTCTATTTTATGATATTCAGTTTTAAGTCTCTTTCCTAACGTTAATGCTTCATTATAATATTGCCTAATTTTTTCTCCATGTCCAGTGATTATAATAAAATTGTCATCTCCATATGCATAGAAAACATCATTTACAATACGCCAATCATCACCGATAATATCTACTTCCGCAAGCTTCTGTGTATCAATAAGCCCTGCTTTATAGCAAGAATTATAAAAAGGCTTATAATAAACAGCCCCTCGCTTATGAGGATTCATAAACATAGCTTGAAATCCCCGTTGCTCCTCTTCTGTAAATTCCGAGTAACTAAAAACATATTCTCTTTCAGCCATTTCAAAAGATTTCCTATAAATATTCCTTGCCTGTTTCATATTAGCATCTTGTATGTATACCTTTTCTTTTCCTATATCCATATCATATATGATATATTCACCTGCCCCTAAAGCATAAACCTTATTATCTATTACATATGCAGCAAGTGCTCTGTTTGTAATAATTTTATTTTTCTGTGTATCTATCAAAGCATATGTTTCACTAAAAACACGTATTCTATCCCCACAAAGTAAGTCTATTGAAGGGGGATAATTATCTCCATAAAAAATAATGTATACGATCCCCCCACAAAATAGTAAAAGCAAAATGTTTATCATACAAAAGGTAACTTGCTTATACCCCATTTTTTTTAATCGTATCATATCCTTATTCTCCTTCGTTATTTATACCAAATCGAGAGAACGTCCTATTTATATAAAGAATCCACATAAACGGGGTTAATCTGCCTGCCTGCATTGATAATGCTGCTTCATTATTGAGCTCAATAATTTTCTTGATAAATTCATTGGTCAAGTTACCCATGATGTAACCACCTTGACCATGAGCTTTAGGTTCTTCCAAATTATCACCTTGCTCTTTCGGTCTCCAATGAGGTTCCTATTATAGTAGCCTCAGAATTATCATACCGTGGTCTTACTTTCTATTTTATAAATAGTAATGCTATATCTCCTATCTTCAATTCGAAATACTATGTCTTTAATTGGTTTATCCATAGGGCTCCAGAAAGTAAACCTCACAACATACCCCTCTTTACTATAATTAAATAGTTCTTTATTTTTGCCATTTGTAGTATGGTAATCTGTTCCATTTTTATCTATACCTTTCTCCCAACCACTTTTAATAAGTTCAGTCTCATAATAACTTTTAATATCTTCGCCTTTGGCTTCTGTAGAAAAAGAACC
>ERZ1673695.1683-NODE-1683-length-20793-cov-29.195824_pt1 | contig 20793 bp, 17 predicted proteins | sample MGYA00580225_ERZ1673695 | MGnify/ENA primary metagenome ERZ1673695 (study PRJEB41218, sample SAMN15661739) | gut metagenome | host: Homo sapiens | place: Canada: London | collected 2015-08-20/2019-03-30 | study: EMG produced TPA metagenomics assembly of... | reverse complement strand
TGGCCTTCGGCTGCAAGCAGCTATCAGGCCATATTTTGCTCTCAAGGTATCAAAAATCACCGTACATGCCGCTGATTTTTGATAGATTGTAAAATTGGGCGATGTTTCAAAGCTTATGCGATTCCCTGTGCATTTTTTGGAGTTCTTAGAACCTTTTTTGCAAAAAAGGTTCTAAGCCGCCGGAGGCAAAACCGCCATAGGCGCTTCACGATGCGCTTGTTCAGCGTATCGTAATAAAATATTCAAATATAAATTTAAGGGGGTTTTTTATGTACTGTGTAAAGCAACTAAATAAGGATCTCTATTGGGTCGGCGGTAACGACAGGCGCCTTGCCCTCTTTGAAAACGTGTTTCCAATCCCAAGGGGCGTTTCATATAACGCATATCTTGTGCTCGATGAAAAAACCGTTTTGCTCGATACCGTGGACAGATCGGTTTCCGGAATCTTTTTTGAAAACCTTGAGTATGTTCTGAACGGAAGGAAGCTGGACTATCTGATTGTAAACCACATGGAGCCCGACCACTGCGCCACCATGCAGGAGCTTGTGATAAGATATCCTGAGGTAAGGATCATCTGCAATTCAAAGGCGCTGCGGATGATTAAGCAGTTTTTCACATTTGATATCGATTCCCGCGCGGTTTTGGTCAAGGAAGGCGATATCCTTAATACTGGCGCGCATACGTTCGCGTTTGTTATGGCTCCAATGGTCCATTGGCCTGAAGCCATGGTTACGTATGACACGCTGGACAGGATCCTTTACAGCGCGGACGCGTTTGGTACCTTCGGCGCTCTTAGCGGCAATATTTTCGCCGACGAGGTAAATTTTGAAACCGAGTGGCTCCCCGACGCGCGACGGTATTATACCAATATAGTCGGCAAGTACGGCGTGCAGGTACAGGCCCTGCTCAAAAAGGCGGCGGGATTGGATATTCAAATGATATGCCCGCTTCACGGCCCGGTTCACAGAAAAAATATCGGCTGGTTTATAGATAAATATATAAAGTGGTCAACATATGCGCCGGAAGAGAACGCGGTAATGATCGCGTACGCCTCGGTATATGGGAATACCGAAAACGCCGCCTCAATCTTGGCGGGCAGGCTGGCCGACAGGGGTATCCGCAACATTCAGATGTATGACGTATCCTCAACGCACCCTTCCGTTATCGTGGCCGAGGCCTTTAGGTGCAGCCACCTGGTGTTTGCCTCCACAACCTATAACGCCGGCGTCTTTTGCAACATGGAAACGGTTATAAACGACCTGACAGCCCATAATATACAAAACCGCACCATTGCGCTGATTGAAAACGGCACTTGGGCCGCAACCTCCGGCGGGCTTATGCGCCAGCAGCTGGAAAAATGCAGGAATATGAATATCCTCGAAAATATGGTAAGCCTGAAGTCTTCGCTCAAAACCCATCAGCTTGAAGAGATGGACGCGCTTGCCGACTCCATCTATGAAAGCATGCCCAAAGAAAGGCAGATCACACATAACGATACCATGGTTGAGCAGGACGCCATGTTCAGGATAGAGTACGGGCTGTTCGTTCTTACGGCCAAAAGTAAGGGCAGGGACAACGGCTGCATCATCAACACCGTAACGCAGGTAACCGACTCCCCCAAGCGTATTTCAATATCTGTAAACAAGGCTAATCTTACGCACGATATGATATTAGAGTCAGGTTTATTCAACGTTTCAGTCCTTACGGCTGATACGCCCTTTAAAGCGTTTGAGCATTTCGGGTTTCAGAGCGGACGCGAGGCGGATAAGTTTGACGCGGCCGGAAGGATCGACCGTGCCGAAAACGGTCTTGCGTATATTGAAAGGTATACAAACGCGTTTATATCCGCCAGAGTGGTTCATGCCTATGATTACGCAACGCATACCCTGTTTGTGGCGGACGTTACGGAGGCAAGGGTTTTATCCAACACTCCGTCGCTTACATATGGATATTACCTTGACCATATAAAGCCTAAGCCCCAGTCTCTGGGCCAGGATAAAAAGGGTTATGTCTGCAAGATCTGCGGCTACGTTTACGAGGGCGGCGAACTGCCCAAGGACTTTATATGCCCCCTTTGCAAACATGGCGCCGAAGATTTTGAACGGCTCGGCTAAGCCACGGAGCCATTCAGCAAAGCCCCGCCGGAGCGGTGTTTTCGCTAAAGCTTACAACAGGAATCTATGAAAAAACCATAGATATTATTGCGGCAAACGAAAGGAGTCAAAATTATGGAGCAAAGTTTTTATATCTGTGAGCACTGCGGCAGCGTAGTAACCTTTATGACCAATAAGGGCGTTCCGGTTATGTGCTGCGGCCAAGGGATGAAGGCGCTTATACCAGGCACGACCGACGCGTCGGCTGAAAAGCACGTGCCAGTCGTCTCCGCTGAGGGAGATAAGGTTGCGGTTGCGGTTGGATCCGCCGCGCACCCGATGGCTCAGGAGCACTATATTGAATGGATCATGCTTGAAACCAAACAGGGCGTCCAGCTAAAACGGCTTAAGCCCGGCGGCGAACCAAGGGCGGACTTTATGGTATGCCGCGGCGACGAAGCCATGGCCGCCTACGCCTACTGCAATCTTCACAGCCTATGGAAATCTAACAAGGAGGACTGATAAAATGAAATATGTATGCGACGTATGCGGATGGGTATATGACGAGGAGCTGGGCGTGCCAGACGACGGGATCGCCCCTGGCACAAAATTCGAGGATCTGCCGGACGATTTTGCGTGTCCGCTTTGCGGCGTTGGCAAGGAGCAGTTTTCTAAGGCGGATTGAACGCCTGTAAATATGGCCCGCCATTTTTTAGGGCGGAGCGGTTTTGATACGCTCCGCCCGTTATTATTGGTTACACCAGGCGGACCTGCCCTGATCTTTTCGCCATATGGGCGGTTCCGCCTGCGCTTAATGCATACAAAAGCCCTGTGCGTGCCGCCGGCGCCGGTTATCTTAAACAAAGCATTTGTAATAACACGTATGCATTGCCCTTACGCGATTATCCGCGTTATTTACTCTTACCAAAAGAATTGGGCAGGAATGTAAAAAATATGCTGGCCGTACTTTTGCTCTTAAAGGGACAGTGGGCCCATACGATTGAAAAAGCAAAGAGTTTCAGCATTTTATAATCAAAAAATATATTTTTATCTTCCACTTGTCTATGGTATCATATAAACGCCGAACTGAAAGGATTCTGACAGCAAGGCATTACATTCCGTATATCTGACGCCAAAACCCGTTGAGGCGGAAGCTATCCTGATAATGACTGTATTTTTACTGTATATTTGGTATAGCTGTACTGTTTTGGCGCAGCTATATTTTTGTTTATATAAATTACGGAGGTGACATTGATGGCGACAAGGGTGGCGGTAATTGGAATTATAGTGGAAAACCCTGATTCCGTTGAGAAGCTCAATGGCATTTTGCACGAATACAGCGGCTGCGTCATAGGCAGGATGGGCATTCCCTACAGGGAAAAGTCCATAAGCATTATAAGCGTAGCGGTGGACGCGTCTCAAGACGCGATCAGCGCGCTTTCGGGCAGGATAGGCAGGCTCGACGGCGTAAGCGCAAAAACGGCCTACTCAAATTTTTTAAGCGGGGAATAGATAATGAAAAGACTTGTCGACAGGCTGAAAACGGAAAGAATGCTTCCTGGCGATGGATTCGCCGAGCTTTTGACATGCTTAGACGCAGACGCCGTCGGCTATCTTTACGAATCGGCCGTAGAAACGCGCCTCAGCGCATATGGGCGCGACATATATATACGCGGCTTAATCGAGTTTACAAACCACTGCAAAAACGACTGCTATTATTGCGGGATAAGGCGAAGCAATACGAATGCCCGCCGTTTCAGGCTTTCCGCCGGCGAAATCTTAAACTGCTGCGACAAGGGCTACGATCTTGGTTTCCGCACGTTCGTACTGCAGGGCGGCGAAGACCCCTTCTTTACCGACGACAGGTTATGTGAAATTATTAAGTCCATAAAATCCCGCCATCAGGACTGCGCCGTCACCCTGTCCATAGGCGAAAGGAGCAGGGAAAGCTATCAGGCGCTGTTCAACGCGGGCGCCGACCGCTACCTGCTGCGCCACGAAACGGCTAACGGGACGCATTACGGCAGGCTTCACCCCTGCGGCATGTCCCTTGAAAGCCGTATCAGATGCTTATACGACCTCAAGGAGATCGGATATCAGACCGGATGCGGGTTTATGGTCGGCTCCCCTTGCCAGACCGTGGAAAACCTGATTGAGGATTTGATGTTTATCCACGATTTTCACCCTCAAATGGTGGGCATAGGGCCATTTATCCCGCACAGGGATACGCCGTTTCGTTCGGAACCGGCGGGATCAATGGAGTTGACCCTCAGGCTTTTGGCAATAATACGCCTTATGCTGCCCGACGTCCTGCTGCCCGCCACAACCGCCCTGGGCACGATAGCTCCGCGCGGCAGGGAGCTTGGAATCATGGCGGGCGCGAATGTGGTAATGCCCAATCTATCCCCGATTGGGGCGCGCGAAAAGTACCTGCTGTACGACGGCAAGCTCCATACCGGCGCCGAGGCGGCCGAATCCCTGGCAGTGCTGAAGCAATCCATGGAAAGCATCGGGTACAGCGTTGTAACCAGCAGGGGCGACCATAAGGCCGAATAACTAAACTGACGGGGAAGCGGAGACTGACCCATAAGAAAGGAAATCACGATGTATAATAAAAGATCAATGAAGGCTGAAGAGTTTATATGCCACGACGAGGTTGAGGCAACCCTAAAATACGCGGATGAGAACAAGGATAACATCCCGCTTATAAGGGGTCTGCTTGAAAAGGCTAAGCTGAGAAAGGGCCTTGACCACAGGGAGGCGTCCGTGCTGCTTGCATGCGAGGATGAGGGCCTGGTAAACGAGATGTATGCGCTGGCCGAGCGCATTAAAAAGGACTTTTATGGGAACCGCATTGTAATGTTCGCGCCGCTCTATCTGTCAAACTACTGCGTGAACGGCTGCGTTTACTGTCCTTATCATCTAAAGAACAAGCACATAGCAAGGAAAAAGCTCACTCAAAAGGAGGTTGAAAACGAGGTTACCGCCCTGCAGGATATGGGCCATAAGCGCCTTGCCATAGAGGCGGGCGAGGACCCGGTCAACAACCCAATAGAGTATATTCTCGAATGCATCGACACGATTTACGGCATAAAGCATAAAAACGGCGCCATCAGGCGGGTAAACGTAAACATCGCCGCGACGACCGTAGAGAACTATAAAAAGCTGCATGACGCCGGTATAGGCACATACATACTCTTTCAGGAAACATACCATAGGGAAAGCTATGAAAGGCTGCATCCAACCGGTCCTAAGCACAATTACGCCTATCATACCGAGGCCATGGACAGGGCTATGGCAGGCGGAATCGACGACGTGGGACTGGGCGTGCTGTTTGGGCTTGAGCTTTACAGATACGAATTTGCCGCCCTGCTCATGCATGCCGAGCATCTTGAGGCCGTGCACGGCGTGGGCCCCCATACCATAAGCGTGCCCAGAATCAAGCGCGCCGACGATATAGACCCCAGCGCGTTTGACAATGGAATCAGCGACGATATATTCGCAAAGCTATGCGCGCTTATACGCATAAGCGTACCGTATACGGGAATGATCATATCCACCCGCGAGAACCAGGCCGTAAGGGAAAGGGCGCTGAAACTCGGCGTTTCCCAGATAAGCGGCGCGTCCAGAACCAGCGTAGGCGGGTATACCGAAAAGATACGCCCAACCGATACGGAACAGTTCGACGTATCCGACCAGCGAACGCTTGACGAGATTGTGCGATGGCTTATGGACATTGGCTTCATACCTTCGTTTTGCACCGCGTGCTACCGCGAGGGCCGCACGGGCGACAGGTTCATGAGCCTTTTAAAGAGCGGCCAGATCCAAAACTGCTGCCATCCAAACGCCCTGATCACCCTAAAGGAGTTTCTTGAGGACTACGCAAGCGCGGAAACAAGGGAGATCGGCAATAAGCTTATCAGGGATGAACTCAAAAATATTCCTAATGAAAAGGCAAGGCGTACCGCTGAGGAATATATCGACAGGATTGAAGAGGGCAATAGGGATTTCAGATTTTAAGGAGGCGCTATGGGACTTAATGACACGCCAAAGGCAAACCGGCTTCATATAGCCTTTTTTGGAAAGCGAAACGCCGGAAAATCAAGCGTTGTAAACGCGGTTACAGGCCAGGACCTTGCAATAGTATCCGACGTCAGGGGAACGACTACCGATCCGGTTTTTAAGTCCATGGAGCTTTTGCCGCTGGGCCCCGTAGTTATCATCGACACGCCCGGCATTGACGACGAAGGCCCGGTGGGCGGTATTCGGGTGAAGAAGGCTTTGGGCATTTTAAACCAAACCGACGTGGCCGTGCTTGTCGTCGACGCCTCGGCAGGGATATCAAGGGAGGATATGGAGCTTATAGAGCGGTTCAAGGAAAAAGCAATCCCCTACATAATCGCCTATAACAAGAGCGATACCGCGCCTATGACTCCGGACGGCCAAAACGAGATAGCGGTCAGCGCAAAGGACATGACGAACATCAAAGAGCTCAAGGAGCTGATTGGCCGCAGCGCAAGACCTGAAGGCGAAGGCCGAAGGATAATTGGAGACAGGCTTTCGAAGGAGGATGTCGTGGTTCTCGTAACGCCGATAGATTCCTCGGCTCCAAAGGGAAGGATGATCCTGCCCCAGGTACAGACGATCAGGGACGTTCTCGATTCGGAAGCGATATGCGTGGAAACGCGGCCGGAACAGCTGCCCGCGGCGTTAAGGGCGCTGGCGCGCCCGGCCAAGATGGTCGTCACGGACAGCCAGGCCTTTTCCATAGTAAAGGACATGGTTCCCGACAGTATGGTCCTGACCTCGTTTTCCATACTCTTTGCCAGGTATAAAGGACTGCTTGAAACGGCGGTCAGGGGCGTGGGACAACTCGATTCGCTCAGTGACGGCGACAGAATACTAATTGCCGAGGGCTGTTCCCACCACAGGCAATGCGAGGACATCGGCACGGTCAAGCTCCCAAAATGGATTGAAGCGCATACCGGCAGGAAGCTTGAATTTGAATTCGCCTCCGGAACCGGGTTTCCCAGCGAGCTTTCCGGATACGCCATGGTTATTCACTGCGGCGGATGTATGCTCAACGCCAGGGAGATGCTTTACAGGCAAAGCCGCGCCGAAGCCCAGAGGGTACCGATAACCAACTATGGCATACTGATTTCCTACATGAACGGTATATTGAAAAGGACTCTCAGGGTGTTTCCTGAAATTGCAAGGCTGCTGTAAACCTTTATAAGGGCGGGCTGCGCAAGCCCGCCCCGACCCCTGGAGAGTTAATAAGCAGTTATTTTTAGGAATTATATCTTACTGTAAGCGTCTAAAAGGCGGCTTAAATCAAGGCCTTTGCGCATCTTTTCCCGTTTTTTATTGCTCTTTATATCTTTCCTTTTCAGGCTAGGGCATCAATAAGGTGTACATTAAGATTCTCTATAAATAAAGTGCTGTACGCCCTCGCCGAGTTTATCAAGAAGTTCAGCGGCGTTTGTTGGATAGATCTTAATATCCTTCGCCTTATCAAACGGAACCCAGTGAAATTCAATATTGGGTTTTCGTTCTTCGATGCGTCCCTCACCGATAAATATATCTGTTTCCGGTATATTGCCATCTTGCAAAATGTTGATCACATAATATAGACAAATCTGATGGCAGGGTTTGTCATGCCATGGAAAGAAAATTTCCGCCACCCATTTCAGTTCTCCAACCAACACATCCGCACCGATTTCTTCCTTGAATTCACGTATTAGCGTTTGTTCGTTCGTTTCGCCAAATGCGACATGACCGCCTGGGAAGGCAAAGCCCGTGTCGTCTATCGGCTTTTGCAGCAGCACCTTGCCGTTTTGCGCTAAAATCCCTGCCACACGATATGAAAAGATATAATTCTGTGTTTCGAATAATATATCAGCCATTTTTACCCCCATAATTCACTTGAGACATCCTAAAAAATTATACTCCAAATCAGAGCATTTCGCCATATGGTTTGTCATCTTGCAAATGGGTATACTAGAAAAAATAATTTGCTTCCGCTATGGCCGTCAAATGATTTTAATCCCTGTCTGGCTTATATCCTGAGACGGGCTATAGCAGCGAATACCGCCATTCCCCGTCCTCCTTATAATAATAAAACTCGCTGACCGACTCGTTAAGAAACACCTCCAGCATATCAAGAAAATCCTTGGCCAGCTTTAAATCCTTAAGCTCCTCCTTTTTAACCCAGAACACCTCGCCTTCATCCGAAGAGCGCAGCTTGCCAACGTAGCTGTCGGCTCTGAAGAGGGCTACGACGTATCTTTCGTCCCGCTCGGTCTGAAACTGCTTGATCCCGCACAGCCTTGGGCTATTTACCGTAAGGCCGGTTTCCTCGTACACCTCCCGTATGGCGGCTTCAACAAAGGACTCGCCCCTTTCAACGTGGCCTCCGGGAAATGTGACGCCAGGCCAATCCTCGCTTGCCCTGTCCTGTACAAGAATACTCCCGTCAGGATTTTCTACCATGCACAGGCATGTAAATATAGCCTTTTCGCTTCTGCTCATACCAGATATCCTCCCTTTTGCTCTCCTCCATGTATTGGTTTACCGGCGTACTGAAATACCGGCTTGAAACGCTTCGGGTTGACAGTCGTGCCCCGCGCCCTCGTTTTACCCGCTGTTTTTTACAAAATCGATAAGCTGCCTAAGGTTGCTGATCTCCCATTTATTACGCGGCTCCCCGTCCCTGACCATGTTGAACGCGGTGAATCCAACCGCCCTGGCGCCATTGGCTTCAATGTCATAACCGTCGACATATATGCTTTGCGGCGCCTCTACTTTCAACTCCTTTAACGCGGCCTGATATATCTTGGGATCGGGCTTCATCGCGCCTATGAGATCCGAACAAATAAAACAGTCGAAGTATTCGGCTAGGCCTATCTCGTCAAGCGTCGCCCTCAGCGACGGCGCGGTATCGCTTATCACACCCATCCTGTATCCGTTCTGCCTGAAGTATTCAAGCACCTCCACTGTTTCAGGATATGGAATGATGCTTTTGCACCACAGCCTTGTAAACAAAAGCCCCGCCTTCTCCTTAACGCTTTCGGTTACCCCCTCCTCGCTAAGCAGCACCTGATAGTAGTGAATATAAAAGCGCCGCTCCTCAGCCAGGTCGTAAAAACCTCCGTCCGGCCTGCCCGCCAGCTCGTGCAGGGCCGCCGCCTTCTCATGATTCATTACAAACGGCTTTTTTGTCCAGCCCTCAATCGTTCTCTTTTCCCATTCGATTTTAGCGGGGTTCCTTTTTGTAAGGGTGTTGTCACGGTCGAAAAATATGGCCTTGTATTTCATTCTTCAGCTCCTTATCGGGTTGCGGTTTTTTCTTTAATCCGGCTGTTACAGCTTTGTTCATAACGCGGCTCCGGCTTCGCATAGGGCCAGGCGTACGAAGCGTGTTAAGGCTTTACCGCGTCAGATTGTCCATAACGGGCTGTACGGCTAGTTAGGACCCTTTGAGTTAACGTGTTAACGCCGCAGGAGCCCTCGGGGCGGCGGTATGCTGAAAACTCACGCTCCTAAGCCGCACAATCCCTGCTGGTTCATACTCAAACGGGCCAAGTCATTATTAAAACAAACAGCGCCTGCGCTGTTTGTTTTAGCTTGGTCAGCGTATTGGATTAACGTTTTTATCCTTAAGCATTACGTCATGCGCGCCGCCCTCGACTATGCTTACCGATGATACAAGCGTGAGCTTCGCGTTGCGCTGAAGCTCGGGTATTGAAAGCGCGCCGCAGTTGCACATGGTTGAGCGTATCTTGCTCAGGGTTATTCCAAGGTTGTCGCGCAGCCGTCCGGCATACGGTACATACGAGTCCACGCCCTCTTCAAACGACAGCTTGGCCGCGCCGCCGGTGTCATAGCGCTGCCAGTTGCGCGCCCGCGCCGAGCCTTCTCCCCAATATTCCTTCATGTAGTTTCCGTTTACCATTACCTTTGCCGTTGGGCTTTCGTCAAATCTTGAGAAATATCTGCCCAGCATGCAAAAATCCGCGCCCATCGCCAGCGCCAGGGTTATATGATAATCATGCACTATGCCGCCGTCCGAACAGATGGGGACATACACTCCGGTTTCTTCATAATACTCGTCGCGGGCCTTTGCAACCTCTATAACCGCGGTAGCCTGTCCCCGGCCAATCCCCTTTGTCTCACGGGTTATGCATATCGACCCCCCGCCTATTCCGACCTTTATGAAGTCCGCGCCCGCGTCCGCAAGGAAGCGGAACCCTTCCCTGTCAACCACGTTTCCAGCGCCTACCTTTACATCATCGCCATATCTCGCGCGGATAAATTCTATGGTTTTCTTCTGCCACTCTGAAAATCCCTCGGACGAATCGATGCACAGGATGTCCGCGCCCGCTTCAACCAGGGCCGGAACGCGCTCGGCATAGTCCCTTGTATTTATTCCCGCGCCTACCACGTAGCGCTTGTGCGAGTCAAGCAGCTCATACGGGTTCTCTTTATGTATATCGTAGTCCTTTCTGAAAACCATGGCGACCAGCCGCTGTTCATCGTCCAATATGGGAAGCGCGTTTAGCTTGTTGTCCCATATGACGTCGTTCGCCTCGCTCAGGCTTATTCCCTCTTTCGCGTGGATGATGTGCTCTATAGGAGTCATGAATTCGCTGACCTTGGTGTCCCTGCTCAGGCGGCTTACGCGGTAATCCCTGCTGGTTATTATCCCAAGAAACCTTCCCCGCGGGGTGCCGTCGTCCGTAACCGCCACTGTAGAGTGTCCCGTACGCTCCTTCAGCTCAAGGATGTCCGAGAGAGTCTGGTCGGGACGTATGTTGGAATCGCTTATTACAAAGCCGGCCTTATGGCTTTTTACTCGACGCAGCATTGCCGCCTGCTGTTCTATGGACTGCGAACAATACAGAAACGATATCCCGCCCTCCCGCGCAAGGGCCACCGCCATGCCGTCGTTGGATACCGACTGCATAATGGCCGATACAAGCGGAATGTTTATGCTTAGCTCCGGCGATTCTCCCCTTTTAAATTTTGTTACCGGCGTTTTAAGGGATACGTTGGCGGGTATGCATTCGCTTGAAGAATACCCTGGAACCAGAAGGTATTCGCTGAAGGTATGAGAGGGTTCGTCATAATAATAAGCCATCGTTTTCCTCCTATTTTTATTATGTTGAACCAAAGTATACGGGTTTAAGAGGTAGATTTCAAGCGCCGGCGCTTCAACATATCATATATTTTATCGTTTTCATGTTATGCGGTATTGAAGCCCCCTGATTTCCGTAGCTCCCGCGGTCGGCAGGCGGATTCATGCCGGGCTCGGGCTATAAAACCTGTATAATTTATCGCATGATACCAGCTTTGCGGGCCGCTTCCATGGCCACTGTAAAAAATCCATGCTGTAAATGTGACAATGTTGCGACATTGATTGTAAGGGGCTTACAATGTGCTAAAATTATCGTTAAGAATTGATTATGGAGGCGGGTATGCGTTGTGCCCTGCATAACTCCCGCATGCTGGAGTTCAGGAAACCTTTCGGCGCTGTGCATCCGAACGGGACGGTGCGGCTTTCGATAAGGTTATCCGGTCCCCTGCTTGACAGGTGTGAGTCGGTTAGTCTCAGGCTGTGGGTAGACGGCTGTGAGCGCATAGTAGAAGGCCAAAGGACGGACTCGGGCGGCTGCGCCGATTTTTCGTTCATAGCGGTCATGCCCGGCCACACGGGCCTTGTCTGGTATTATTTTATAATCAATACCTTAGACGGTCCCATATATTACGGCGGGAGGACCGGTGAGGGCGCGCTCTGCAGCTATCCCCCTGATTCGTATCAGATAACCATATACGACCAAAACTATAATACGCCGGAATGGTTCCGCGAGGGCGTTATGTATCAGATATTTCCCGACAGGTTCAACCGCTCCTCGGATACTGGCGGCCTTGGGCGCGTCGGCTGTCACAGGGCGCTTGGCAGAAAGGCCGTTGCGCATTGCGGATGGAACGAGCCGCCGCTATATCTGCCCCTGCCCGGGGAGAAGGATTACGACCCTTGCGACTTCTATGGCGGAGACTTTGACGGCATACGGGAGAAGCTTCCGTATTTGAAGGATCTTGGCGTTACATGCATATACCTCAATCCGGTATTTGAGTCTCCGTCAAACCACCGCTATAATACCGCGGATTACATGCGCACCGACCCCGTGCTCGGCTCTGAGGATGATCTAAGACGGCTGGCGTACGAGGCTAAAGGGTATGGTATCCGCATCATGCTTGACGGGGTCTTCTCCCATACCGGCGACGACAGCGTATATTTTGACAGATATGGCCGGTATGGAGGCATTGGAGCATATTCAAACTGCGATTCGCCGTACAGGAAATGGTATAGTTTTGAACGCTATCCCGACGATTACCGCTGCTGGTGGGGCTTTAAGACGCTGCCGGAGATAGATGAAACCGAGCCCTCATACATGGAGTTTATCGGCAGGGTGCTTGAGCGCTGGGCTGCAATCGGTCTGACAAGCTGGCGCATCGATGTTGCCGACGAGCTGCCCGACAGTTTTATTAAAATGCTTCGCAGCGTTATAAAACGCAATGATCCTCAGGGCGTGCTGCTGGGCGAGGTGTGGGAAGACGCGTCCAACAAGCATTCCATGGGCGCCAGGCGGGAATACGTTGACGGCTTTGAGCTGGACAGCGCGATGGGTTATCCGTTTAGATCGGCAGTACTGGATTTCCTGCTAGGCCGCACCGACGCATACGGTCTTAACCAAAGGCTTGGTTCGCTTTGTGAAAACTACCCCGAACCGTTTTTATACGCCCAGATGAATCTGCTGGGAAGCCATGATACCGTAAGAGTTCTAAGCGCGCTTGGAGGCGCGCCGGACCGCGACGCGCTTACGCGGGACCAGCAGGCGGAATATTCGCTTACAGAGGAACAGACGCTTCTGGGCAAGCGCAGGCTGATACTGGCAGCGGTCCTGCAGGCGTCGATGCCTGGCGTGCCCTGTATATACTACGGGGATGAGGCGGGTGTGACCGGCATGGCGGATCCGTTCAACCGCACGACGTTTCCCTGGGGAGACGAGGATAAGGAGCTGTTTTCTACACTTAGGGATATCATGCGCCTTAGGGCATGCAGCGCCGCGTTGAAGCGCGGCTGGTACGCCATTGCGCCGCTGTGTGCCGACGCGTTTGCAATAATCAGGTCGCATGGCAAAGACTGCGTAATAGCGGCGGTCAACAGAGCTGGCCATGAGATAAAGGCGGCGGTTTCAGCCGGCGCTTTTGCCGAAGGGCCGCACCCCGGGATTGCTCCGCCCGACGGGTTATATGCCGACGCGCTGTCAGGGAACCATTTTAGCTGCCGCGAAGGCCGCATTGAACTAGCTCTGCCTCCTTACTCGGCGGCGCTGCTTAAACAGGAGCGTTAATACGCTTAAGAACTCCAAGGAAAGAATTTTAAGGAAGGGATTTTATCTATGCTTAAAGGACGCTATGGGCAGGACACTTTAAATTGGGTTCTTATAGCGCTGGGAATATTGTTCTCTATGACGTCGATCCTGCTTTCATCCTTATCCCCAGTTTTATACGGAATGCTGTTCATGCTTTCCACTCTTGTTTTCGTGCTGGCGCTGATAAGGATTTTTTCAAGGAATATACCGGCAAGGCAAAGGGAGCTGAATGTTTTTATGGGCTTCATATATAAGATCAGGTCATGGTTCGGCCGCACTCTTGGAGCGGCAAGGGTCAAAAGCCAGCAGCGCAAGGTTTACAGATTTTTCACCTGCCCGCAATGCTCACAAAAGCTGCGCGTGCCCAAAAATAAGGGGAAGGTCAGGATTACCTGCACAAAATGCGGGCACAGCTTTATAAAAAAAACATGAACTTCATACCCTATAAATCATTATTTAAAGCAAATGGTAAAATCGTCTTGACAGCCTAACTGCAATGCGCTATACTCTTTGAAGCGTCAAAATTGATATGGAATGCGCTTGTAGCTCAGTGGATAGAGTGCCCGGCTACGAACCGGTAGGTCGCAGGTTCGAATCCTGCCAGGCGCGCCACGTCGGAGCAAAGTCCGCTTTGCTCACAATCCCCTAGCCGTTTTACGGTTAGGGGATTTTTCACATCGCTCCCTTGCTCCTCCTCTTCCGCAAAAAGTCACGCTCGCTTCGCCTATGCCCTTGCATGCGCGGGCATCACGCCTCCGCTTCGCTACCAACTTTTTGCGGCCGCGCCTTCGGCGCAAAAAGTCCCAGTAATTTCGAGTAATAGCTAAAGGAATGCAAATATCAACAGCTTACCAGCCTATCGCCTCATATAATCAGGTCTAAAAGGAATAATAATAAGTTTTTATGTCTTTACTGGCAATAAATGAGTATTATTAATAAATTATTATTCATTTTTTTGTATTTGTTGTTGACAACTTCACTTTTGTAGTGTATATTGTAAATATAGTATGTTGTTGTTTTGAATACAATATAGCCAAACATTTAAAGTGTGATTGAAATTCTCATATAACCCTGACGCCCATTTATTTAAGAAGTCATTAAAGGAGGTCGATGCCTATGATTGCCGATTAAAATTAACTTTTTAATAGACCGCAAATCACTACAGATTTCTAAATCTAAAAGAGGAGTGTATTTAAGATGACTAATTATAAAGCTCCCTCCGCGATCTCAATAGTTCCCGCATTGTGTTATACCTTGTTCCCCAACCATGGAATATCGGATAACGTTACCGAATATTTCACATCGAATATTGATTATCTTCGGGAAGCATGTGCGGGTCATAACGGCCTATAGATGGAAGCGACGTACAACTACATCGTCAACTTAATGCCGAGTTGATTATTGAAAGGATAACTAAAACTACTATTTACGATAATGAACCATAAGAATGCAAATTACAGAAAGGAATTAAAACCATGCATAAAAGAATTTTAAGCGTTTTTATCGCCATCCTCATGCTCGCCTGCGTCGGCGCGCCCGCGCTGGCCGCCGAAAATACCAAGGACATTGAACCCCTTCCCTTTAGCTGGGAAGCATATGAATTTGTCGCTAATTATCTTCAGGATAATGGCTATCTTGCCATTGCCGGCGACGGCACGCTGGAGATACTGCCCTTCCCTGAGAGTGCGTTTAATCCATTGATTGTAAACGCTATTAAAAGCTATGTAAACGATTGTATTAATCTACTAGTGCAGCAGGGCATGATATACCTGGACGCTGGCTTTAACGTATATCTTACAGAGCAATACTATATGTATACGAAGGATTTCCTTATTTGGTTCACGCAGGCATGCGGTTTCGATTACCGAACAAGAGGAATACAGGGCAACAGCATACCGGTGGTTCATAATGACAATCCCGGCGAACGAGGAATGAGTGGATTGAGCATTTACTGGTATAAGTATGAAGCCAAGTTCAGCAACGACGTAGTAACCACCAGGATAGACACCCTGTATAAAGGGCTGTGCAACGCGTTTTTCCCCAATCAGATAGGCGAACTCGCTACTGATAATGTTGTGGCTAACATGGGGGCGCTGGAGCTTTGCAACGTAAATCAAAACGGAGTGGTAGTAAGGTTTATATACTCAACCGAATTTGACAACCTGATCGCCGGTGTCTGGGCACAATGATTCTCTGTTAACCAAGGGACTGCGGCAATCCGCAGTCCCTTGAGCAAAAAAGGAGGGCGATTCCAATGGGCAATGAAAGCTGAGGGCTTATTTACGGATAATCCGGACACGAAAAACATGAGTGTTTAATAAAATTATTTTTAGGAGGAATACAAATGAACAAGAAGATATTTATATCAATCGCTCTGATAATATGTCTTGCGATAACATCGATAGCGCCATTCGCAAGCGCCCTTCAAACTAATACCGTTAACTCAGTAACGCCGGATGTATATATGAATACCGTCAGGCAGGCCAGCATGTACCTTGACCAATACGGCCGGGAGCTCCTGTTTAACGGAAATGAGATTGAAAGGCTTATAAACGCGGGACTGATTGACAGAGCGGCTATGGAGATATTCTCCGAACATATAGGGGTTGTAAACGAGCTGATAACGAATAACTACGTTTATCCCATCGATAGGATATCCAGCGAGGGCGTAAGATGGATACTTGATGCCTCCCCTATACGTAATATGGTAAGCGATCTGCTTAAGCGTTACACCTATACAAGCTCAAGCGGGGTATGGTTTAACGTATCTATTGGCGGGGAAGCCAATGAACAGATACTTTTCCAGGATAGTATCTCCGGCAATACGAGTGCTATAGCCTACAAGGTTTATGGATTCGACTATTATTTAGACAACTATATATGTTCATCCCTGGGCGGCGAAATACGATACGAAGCGGCGCTTGCCGGCATGAGCATAGTACCGCATACGGTCTCATCCATGACGTTGGCACTATATGACAGCAGAACGTTGATACAGTATATGAATCATGGCAATGGGGTTAAAATTAGTTTTGCCGGCTGGATTCCAAGCGCTCCTTACAGATGCGAGACGCTGTAGCCATTATACAATGATTACCTTAATGCCGTTTTAGATTATTAATTCGACGGAGGTGGGCAGACGGGCCGCATGGAGGGCGTGCGGCCTTCTGTTCTCATATACACACTGGGCATGTATATGGCAATCGGAAAGCCCTGTGCTTTCATTTTTCGCCATGATAGTTCACAATTATTATATATTTTGTATATATTGTTGACACATATTTATATTCGATGTACATTATATATGTATCTATAGTACACATGTATTGCCTATTAGTTCATAAACCTGCGTTCCCCATTGCCCTGTTCGTAAGTAAGAAGGGAGGAGAGTCCAATGGTTTGCTTATAGCCCCACATTTATGATCCTATCTTACAACATCACTGATTTTTGGGGGGAGTTTAATTTATGATTAAAAAATTTATATGCATAATTATGGTGCTGGCTATGGCATTGGCTATAATTCCAACGTCAGCTGTAAGGTATGAGGGCGTAAAGTTCAAGGGAACGCCCCTTGATTATGATCTTAAGTACGACAGCTTCACAGTAGTGGTAGCTGACGCGGAAACCCTTAACCCAGTACGCGAGGCCACCGTTGAAGCGTTGGGTCAATATAGTCCAGCCGATGAGAATGGGGTCGCCACGATATACTCTCAGGACGAGGTTGTAGAAACCATAACGATAAGCGCGCCCGGGTACAAGACAAACAGCGTCATGAAGCGGCTTGAATCTCAGGGCTACTGCTATATTCTTCTTGAGCGGCTGAATGACAGCAAAAAGCCTTACATAAGCATGGCCGCCGAGGTTAACACCCTTTACGACCTGCGTACGCAGGGGCTTCACTACAGCTATGAAAGCGAGCTGCAGCGCTGTGAGCTCAAGCTAAGCGGGGACTGGCAGGAGCATAAGGAGGGTTCCTTCGTCTTTATTCAGCATGGTCAACCGCTTAATAACGTTGACTGGGATGGCCAGCTGTATAGCTTTACGCCCGTGAACGATATGGCTGACGACGCTCCAATATATGTAAAGATGGTGTCGGCCGACGGCGTCGAGTCGGATCCCGTAGAGCTTAAAATCACGATAAAGCGGCAGCCCATAGTGAGTACCCCTCGCCCAGGTTCCCAGACGCCCGCGCCTACGAGCCCTGGAGCGGAACCGGAAACCGGATTAATAGAGATACCAGAGCAAATAGCGCTTACCGAGGACTTTAGCGGGGCGCTCAACACAAATGGCAATAATCTATTTCCAAATACTATTAACGCCTCTTTTCCGCTTTTGCCCATAACTATCAACCGCACTACGACACCAGAGGGCAATATAAAACTCAGGCTCGCTATCAATATAACAAAAAGCGTTCCTGCCGAAAGCAACGAAATGTTCTGGACAACACTAAAGAACAGCTATACTAAGTCTAAGGACGACTTTCGAAAGGCCAAGGATGAATACAACCGGCTCAAGGATATTCAGCAGCAGGGTTATCAGCTGATAGATGGAAAGTATGAGCTTAATACAAGCTGGAAAACCGATATAAATAGTTTTGGATATTATGAAGCAATTTTTGACAGAAACGGAAATTTGGCAAGCCAGGATGGTGGTATTATAATAACAGGCGGCGCAAAATACACTATCTCGCAACAATATTTATTAGGACCGCTTTTCATACCCGTATACGTTGACTTTGGAATTGAACCTATTAACCTAAATATGGTATGGCCCTTATTTTATTCAGGAAGTGATTTTCAAATCCCAGATATCACACTGGGCGCTTCTCTATCTGCTGGCTGCGGCGTTGGCGTATCACGAATCGCTACAGTTGGAATAGAAGGAAAACTGGGGGCGAAGTTGAAATTTAAGCCGCCTGTAAAATTCACGGTTGATCTTGGCATGAGCCTTAAAGCCTATATTATCTTTATCCTGAACTGGGAATACAAGTTCTTTGGATGGGATATATTCACCTTGACAGCTGACAAGGGTGTGCCGGATTTCAATGGGCTTCAAATGGATCCTGCGGATATCAAAGTGGCCTCCAGGGATTACGCGCGCAAGACCACAGCATGGAACGGCAGGATGAAGAACATACGGCCTTTAAGCAAAAACGCAAGCCTAAAGAGCGTGGATGTGGATTATATGACCTCTCTGCAGGATTGGATAATGCCCAATTCAATTCCCAAGATCGCGGAACACGACGGCAGGCAGGTCATTATATTCCACGAAAACGATCTCAAGCGCGACGCTGAGGACGGCGTGGTTTTAAAATACTCCGTGATGGAGGGCGGTTCGTGGTCAACGCCAAGGGCTGTATGGGACACGGGTACCTCGGATATGTTCGCCAGGATTGAAACCGGCGTAGGCGACGAGCTATATGTCATATGGCAAAAGCAGAAGGACACGCTGGTGAAGGGTTCGGTTGAAGACATAATGGAGGCGGCCGCGTCCCAGCTGGAAATATGCGTAGCGCGGTTCGACGGCAAGGAATTCGTTGATAAGACGATGTTAACAAGCAACGATACGACTGACGCATATCCCGTGCTGGCATTTGACGATGAGCGCGGCACCACCGTGGCCGTATGGGCAAACACCGACAGCACCGATATCCTTTCAAACAGCGGAAGCTACAGCATCATGGCAAGCTGGGAAACCAGCAGGGATAACGGTCAGGCGGTATGGTCGGAACCGGAGAAGATATGTTCAAGCGAATATCCGATAACAGAGCTTGACGCGGAGCTTATAAACGGCGAGCTCCATATCTCAGCAGTATGCACCCGCGGCGACGGATCGACCTTGATCTATGAAGTTACCGATAATAAGGTCGAATACGTCATGACGGAAATAGCGGACAGCGAAGGCGGTTTTGCGATTCAATATAAGGGCAACCATCTATACTGGTATAAGGATGGCTGCGTCTATGAGTACGACCACAAGTATCAGACCGCCACTTTGATAAACCCTGGTCAGGCAAATGAGATAAACTCATCCTACAGGATGCTCATATCCCCTGATTATGGCAAAACAGCAATCGCCTGGACTGGAGTCAACGGAGGCCAGTACGGCCTGTACGTTTCGGTGAAAAAGGGAGAGTATTGGGGCGCGCCAATAAAGGTGGCCGATCTTATGGAGGATTCCGTACAGTATATGGACGCCTTGATATCCTCTGACGGAGCCTGGAAGTTCATTATGAACACCAGCACCGACGTTGGAAATGAAGAAGCCATGCACTCGCTCATATTTGCAAACGCCGGAGAGAGGTCGAATGTTACCCTTGATTATGTCAGCGCCTACGACTATGCCCGCGATAACGGCGTGCAGCCCATTGCCTTCAGGGTTACAAACTCAACCGAAAGCGTGCTAAGCAGCCTTCAGGTCAAGGTGTTCAGCGGAGATACAACCTATTACCAGGGCAGCGTGCCGTGCAGCATGAAACCAGGCGAATCGCAGTACATAGAGATGGACGTTGCCATACCTAATATTGGTGAAATGACTGAGGTGAGCTTTACGGTGACAGCTATTAACGACCGCTATCCAGAGGATAATACGGAAACCGTCACTTTGGGCAAGACCGACCTGGATGTAAAGGCAAACCTGTATACCGTGGAGGACAATGCGGTCATCGTCGCCAAGGTGGCCAACAACTCAAATATAACGGCCACTACTACCGTAAATATACTAGAAAACGATAGGGAGGCGCCGCCATCCCAATCAAGCGGCAGCATATCGATAGTAGGCGGCCGGAGCCGGCTGTACATCTTCCGAATGAACAGGTCTTTGGAGTCTACAAAGGCCCTGTACGTTGACGCTGTTACGCAGGAACTTGATTTTGACGCTGGCAACAACTATGCGGTTATAATGCTGTATGGCGGGGAAGCAGTCAACCCTTCGACGGGAAACGCGGCCGGCGTCTCACACCGCTATCATGCGGTTGAACCCGAGATAAGGCCGATAGACAGGCTTCTTTGGACCAGGCATAACGCAAACAAATGAGTTATCCGCGCTGACACACAACTTTTAAACAGGGCATAAGGTCTTTCGCTTCGTGCTTGTATAGCAAGCACGAAGCGAAATTAATACGCAAAACATGGCCTTAGGCTGCAAGCAGCCATCAGGCCGTATATGGGGCACCGCCCCATAACCCCGCCAAAGGGGACTTTTTGTCCTGGATTGTAAAATGAAGTGCAACAAGGCGAAGAAGGTAAGCAAGGGGGACGGA
>ERZ1673695.1675-NODE-1675-length-20961-cov-3.961638_pt1 | contig 20961 bp, 20 predicted proteins | sample MGYA00580225_ERZ1673695 | MGnify/ENA primary metagenome ERZ1673695 (study PRJEB41218, sample SAMN15661739) | gut metagenome | host: Homo sapiens | place: Canada: London | collected 2015-08-20/2019-03-30 | study: EMG produced TPA metagenomics assembly of... | reverse complement strand
GGTATAGTGCCTCGTTCATTGACCATGGTGAAAAACAGCAGCATGTGCAGGAGGTATTGAGGAGTTGCTGGGATACCCTTGATTCCCTTCCTTCCTCTTTGTTGAAACTCCGTTTGCTTACGGCTTGTTATGGAGAGGTTTTCGATGAGCCTTTGGCCGACGAGGGCCGTTCTATCATTGCTTCCTGGAATTCCGCATCGCTCACGGCAGAGCAGCAGGAAGCAGTTGCCGAGTTTCGGAATGTGGTGGATAATCCTTATCCGTGGGAAGAAATAGAGGAGTAAAAGCAGAGATAAAGCTGAAGAAAGACAGAAATATGAGAAACTTTGAAGATTTGCAAATAGCAGTAGCCGGTACCGGTTATGTAGGTTTGAGCATTGCTACTTTGTTGTCACAGCATCACAAGGTGACAGCCGTCGATGTGATATCTGAAAAGGTAGAGAAGATAAATAATCGTATCTCTCCGATTCAGGACGAATACATTGAGAAGTATTTTGCGGAGAAAGAACTGAATCTTACTGCCACTCTTGATGGGGCATCAGCTTACAAGGATGCCGACTTTGTGGTCATTGCAGCTCCCACCAACTATGATCCGGCAAAGAACTTTTTCGACACACATCATATAGAAGACGTCATTGACCTTGTGCTGTCTGTTAATCCGGAGGCGACAATGGTAATCAAGTCCACCATTCCAGTTGGTTACTGCCGTTCCCTCTATGTGAAGTATGCTCAGAAGTTCGCACAGATGCCACCATTAGCGGATGGCAAGCGTCGTGAGTTCCGTCTTTTGTTTTCACCGGAGTTTCTTCGCGAATCAAAAGCACTTGAAGACAATCTCTATCCTTCACGCATCATCGTAGGCTATCCCAAAATGATGTCTGCTGAATGGGAGGAGGAGAATGAAGCAATCCGCAAGATTCAAGGCAATCACATGAAAGAGTCTGCTGAGATATTCGCTAAGCTTTTGCAGGAAGGTGCCATTAAAGAGAACATCGATACACTCTTCATGGGATTAAAGGAAGCCGAGGCAGTAAAGCTCTTTGCGAACACTTATCTTGCCCTTCGTGTAAGTTATTTCAATGAGCTTGATACCTATGCCGAAGTAAAGGGTTTGGATTCAGCTGCCATCATTCAAGGCATTGGTCTTGATCCTCGTATTGGCACTCACTACAATAACCCATCATTTGGTTATGGCGGTTATTGCTTGCCAAAGGACACCAAACAGCTCCTTGCCAATTATGCAGATGTTCCTCAGAACATGATGACTGCTATTGTAGAGAGCAATCGTACCCGTAAGGACTATATTGCCGATGCTGTTCTTCGCAAAGCTGGCTATTACAATGAGAACGCCGTATGGGATGCGAACAAAGAGCACGAGTGCGTAGTAGGTGTCTATCGCCTGACCATGAAATCCAATTCCGATAATTTTCGCCAAAGTGCCATTCAAGGCATCATGAAACGCATAAAGGCGAAAGGTGCGGAGGTTATTGTTTACGAGCCTACCCTTGAGAACGGCACCAGCTTTTTCGGCAGTCAGGTTGTCAACAACCTTTATGAATTCAAGCAAAAATCGAAGGCTATCATTGCCAACCGCTATGACTCTTGCCTCGATGACGTGCTGGAGAAAGTATATACTCGTGACATCTTTAAGCGCGATTAATCTATGGTGACATATAATGTGAATTTGGAGGGCAAGACAGTCCTCGTAACAGGTGCTGCCGGTTTTATAGGTTCTAATTTGGTAAAGCGCCTTTTCAAAGATATACATGACATCAAAGTTATCGGCATTGATAGCATTACCGATTACTACGATGTGAATATCAAGTATGGACGTTTAAAGGAGATTGAAGCTTTGGGGTGCGACTGGCAGTTCTATCAGGCTTCGATTGCTGATAGAACATCATTGGAGAATATCTTTACAGAGCATAAGATTTCCGTCGTTGTAAATCTCGCAGCTCAGGCAGGGGTGCGCTATAGCATTACTAATCCCGATGCCTATATTGAGAGCAACCTCATCGGTTTCTATAATATTCTTGAGGCATGCCGTCATCATGAGGTGGAGCATCTGGTATATGCTTCTTCGAGTTCGGTTTATGGCTCGAACAAGAAAGTACCATATTCTACTGACGATAAGGTGGACAATCCGGTGTCGCTTTATGCGGCCACGAAGAAGAGTAATGAACTGATGGCGCATGCGTATTCAAAACTGTATAATATTCCGAGTACGGGTCTGCGTTTCTTTACAGTCTATGGTCCCGCAGGTCGTCCTGATATGGCATACTTTGGCTTTACAAATAAGTTGCGTGAAGGCAAGACGATCCAGATATTCAACTACGGTAACTGCAAGCGTGATTTTACGTATGTGGATGACATAGTGGAGGGTGTGGTTCGTGTGATGCAACATGCTCCTGAGAAACAGAGTGGGGAGGACGGACTGCCAATCCCGCCATACAAAATATATAACATCGGTAACAATAATCCGGAGAATCTTTTGGATTTTATGACTATTCTTCAGGAAGAATTGATTCGTGTGGGTGTGCTGCCTACGGATTATGATTTTAAGTCACATAAGGAATTGGTACCTATGCAGGCGGGTGATGTGCCTGTGACTTTTGCAGATACTACTCCGCTGGAGGAAGATTTTGGGTTTAAACCATCGACTTCGCTTCGAGTTGGTTTGAGGGCGTTTGCTGAGTGGTACGTTAAGTATTATGGTACGTGCGAATAAACATTTGATTAAGATTTATAGATATACGGGAAGAACCCTGCGTTAATATATGTTAGAGAAAAATTCGAAAATATACGTTGCAGGCCATAGAGGGCTTGTAGGATCAGCAATATGGAACAACCTCCTTCAGAGAGGCTATACTAATCTTGTAGGCCGCACTCATAAAGAACTCGACCTCACTAACCAAGTAGCTGTTAAGAATTTTTTTGATGAGGAGCAGCCTGATGCTGTAGTCCTTGCCGCAGCTTTCGTTGGTGGCATAATGGCTAATTCACTCTATCGTGCCGACTTCATTATGATGAACATGAAAATCCAATGTAACGTCATTTCCGAGGCATATGCACATGATGTAAAGAAGCTTCTATCCAAAGAGTGCACCTCAGCCTATGAAAGAAGATTGCCTTCTTACCAGTGAACTCGAATACACTAACGAGGAGTATGCCATTGCCAAGATTGCGGGGCTCAAGATGTGTGAGTCGTATAACCTACAATATGGTACCAACTACATTGCCGTAATGCCTACCAATCTCTATGGCCCTAACGACAACTTCCACTTGGAGAACTCGCACGTAATGCCTGCTATGATGCGTAAGATTTATTTAGCTAAGCTTATTAATGATAGCAATTGGGAAGCAATTCGCCAAGATCTCACTATCCGTCCTGTAGGAGCCAATATCAAGGAGAATGGCGAAGCTGTTCGTTATGTGATTAATGGCAATAGTTCAGAGACTGAGATTCTCAAAATCCTAGCCTTTTATGGTATTGAGAATAATAAAGTATCTCTTTGGGGCACAGGCAAACCTCTCCGCGAGTTCCTTTGGAGCGAGGATATGGCTGACGCATCTGTTCATGTTCTCCTTAACGTCAATTTCTCAGACATCATAGGTGTCGAAAAATATTCAAGTGTTCATTATGGTAACAAAGCAGATGGCATCGTTGACCGCAACCACTCCACAGGCCGAGGAGGTGCCATTCCAAGCCTTGGTGAAATTCGCAATTGTCACATTAATGTCGGTACAGGTAAAGAGCTCACCATTCGTAATCTCTCCGAACTTGTAGTGAAGGTCGTTGGCTTTACAGGAATCGTGGAGTTCGACACTGCCAAGCCCGATGGTACCATGCGTAAACTCATTGATGTCAGCAAGCTCCATTCTCTCGGCTGGACGCACAAAGTTGAGATTGAGGAAGGTGTGCAACGCCTGTTCTCCTGGTACACAGAGAGCTTGAAGGTTTAAATATAATCAGTAACAAAGAAACATAGCATATTTATGAAACAAAACATAGCATTAATCACCGGTGTTACCGGTCAGGACGGCAGCTACCTTTCGGAATTCCTTCTTGCCAAAGGGTATGAGGTTCATGGTATTATCCGTCGTTCGTCTGTGGATTATCGTGAGCGCATCGCTCACCTTGAAGGCGCTCCTAACTTTCACCTGCATTATGCTGATATGGGAGACTCTATGTCACTTGTTAAACTTGTGGGTAAGGTGCAACCTACTGAGATTTATAACCTTGCAGCGCAATCTCACGTTCAAGTATCGTTTGATGCTCCAGAGTTTACAGCTGACGTTGATGCTGTTGGCGTACTCCGTATCCTTGAGGCCGTTCGTACCAACCATTTGGAAAAGACTTGCAAAATCTATCAGGCATCTACCTCGGAACTTTATGGTAAGGTAGAAGAAGTGCCTCAGAACGAAAATACTCCCTTCCACCCATATTCACCATACGCTGTAGCCAAACTCTACGGTTTTTGGATTGTCAAGGAATATCGTGAGGCTTACGACATGTTCTGCTGCTCAGGTATACTCTTCAATCATGAGTCTGAGCGTCGAGGTGAAACTTTTGTAACTCGTAAGATTACCCTTGCAGCTGCACGCATCGCTCAGGGCAAGCAGGATTGCCTCTATCTTGGTAACCTCGATTCGTTGCGTGACTGGGGTTACGCCAAAGACTATGTAGAGTGTATGTGGCTCATCCTCCAGCATGATAAGCCTGAGGACTTTGTTATTGCTACCGGTGTTCAGCATACTGTTCGTGAGTTTGCTACACTTGCTTTCCATCACGCAGGCATAGAACTCCGTTGGGAGGGCGAAGGCGTGAACGAGAAAGGAATCAATGTAGCTACAGGTAAGGTCGTTGTAGCAGTGTCTGAGGACTTTTATCGTCCTACTGATGTGGTGAACTTGTGGGGTGATCCAACTAAAGCAAAGAAAGAACTCGGTTGGAATCCACAAACAACCTCTTTTGAACTGCTTGTTGAACTTATGGTAAAGCATGATATGGCCAAAATTGCTGCTGATAATGCTGCTGCAGATGTTCGCAAGATGAATCTTGTTGAATATCTTGAGAAAGGTATAGTCAAATAATATCTATAGTTCATATATAATTTGCAACAATTCGCTTGCAATCTTTTAAACAGGTAATGAAGCACTTCTTTTTCTAAAACGAAATGTACTATTTATGATGTTATGATTGAAATTATTGATAAAGTAGATTGCTGTGGGTGTAATGCATGTGGTGATATATGTGCACAAAAGGCTATAACTTTCAAGAATGATGAAGAGGGTTTTGGGTATCCAGAAATCAATAATGAGCTATGTACCGATTGTCATCTTTGTGAAAAAATTTGTCCAATTTTAAATATCAAGGAACTTAAAAAAAATGACTACGAAAAGCCATTATGTTATGCTGCACAAACTAAAAATTTGGAGTCGTTGTTTAATAGTACTTCCGGTAGTGCTTTTGCAACATTAGCCGAAAAGATGTACAAATTGGGTGGATATGTAGGTGGTGCAATTTTTAATGATGACTATTCTGTAAAGCAGTTTATATCTTCAAATAAGGCGGATTTAGAAAAACTACGAAATTCCAAGTATGTACAAAGTGATTCTCAAGGTTTTTATAAACAAGTTCGTGACTTACTTAAAGCTGGTGAAAAAGTTCTTGTTTGTGGTTTGCCTTGCCAGATGGCAGGTCTTCGCTCTTTCTTGCGTATTGATTATGAAAACTTGATAATCATAGATTTAATTTGTTTAGGCATTAATTCTCCAAAGATTCTCCGTGGTTACCTTGATTATATGGAGGAAAAACATCAAAGTAGGATTATATAATATAAAGCTAAAAACAAGGAATTGGGATGGCGACAACTTACTACTAAGATCGTTTTTGAAAATGGTGATGTTGAGTATGATAAGAAAGATACTAACTATTTTACTCATGGATTCATTGCTACTCATGCTTACGAACGTCCTTCATGCTATGAATGTAAATTCAAAGGATTCCCAAGAATAGCAGATATAACAATTGGTGATTTATGGGGTGCTGAGAAGATTGTTGGACCAAGTTATGATTATGATTTAGGTACATCAGTAATTATGATCAATTCAGCGAAAGGAAAACGGTTTTATGATAGTTCAAAGATTTCAATGAAAGATAAAGAAATACCCTTTGAAACTATATTACCAGGAAACAGAGCATTAGTAAGTTCTGTCCCTAAACCTGATATTGACAGAAATCAGTTTTATAATGATTTAAACACAATGCGCTTTGAAGAATTTGCAAAGAAATATATAAAATTGCCTGATTCAGAAACTACATTCAAATTTGTATGTAAGAATGTTGCGAAATACGTTTATTATATAGCTAAAGCATCGGGATTAAATTGTAAAACGCTCTTTCAAAATGTGTTTTACAATTTGTTTTCTAGACAGTTTAAATGTAATATTATTAGAGGTGAATTTGTGGTATTTAATAAATATTGTATATTAAATATTGATAAAACTGCCCAAATTAACGTTTCTGGAATCTTATTCTTAGGAAGAAAGGAAATCAAAGGTTCTAAGAAAGAGACTTTATTGGCTGTTCGCCGAGGTGCAACGTTAAATGTAAAAGGAGGAACGATTAATTATGGGGCAGATATTGAAATTTTACCAAATGCAGAATTATCCCTTGGAAAAGGAATTGCTTTTAATTTGAACACAACAATTATTTGCGGTTTCAAAACTACTATAGCAGATGCAGTATGTTTAGGTCGTGATGTAACTATCCGCGATAATAATGGTGGACACTTTATATCTCGAAGAACATTTAAAGATAAACGAGCTGTAACTATTGGTACTCATACGTGGATATGCGAACATAGTATTGTAATGCCAGGAGCCAAAATAGGAGCAGGTGTAATAGTTGGTGCTAACTCTATGGTGTCAGGTAAAATTCCCAATTTTACTCTTGTTATAGGTTCTCCGGCTGAGGTCGTTGACGAAGATATTTACTGGAAAGTATAATCAAAATGATAACATTCAAAGAACTTAAACGCAACTTGAAGAAGGACGTTTCTGACCTCTCTCCCGTCAAGGTGTCACTTCTCGGTGATTCGGCTACTCAGTTCCTTGCTACTTCCATTAAGGGCATGGGCGTTGAGAGAGGTTACAATATCCACCTTTTTGAAGCGGAATACAATCAGGTGGAGCGTCAGGTACTCGATCCGACAAGTGACCTTTATCAATATGGGGCGAAGTACACCATCGTTTTTCAATCGACTCACAAGCTGTTGGAGAAGTATGCAATGATGTCTGCCGATGAGCAGGATCATATGGCAGACAATCGTCTTGATTTTATCCGTACCATTTGTGCGCAGGTCCCGGGGCATATCATCTACTACAATTATCCTGAGATTGAAGATACAGTCTTTGGCTCGTATGCCAACAAGGTACAGAACAGCTTCACCTATCAGCTTCGCAAACTCAATTATGAGTTGATGAATTTGGCCCAGGAGTGTCAGAATCTTTTTATCTGCGATCTTTGTGGATTACAGAACAAGTTTGGTCGCGATATGATGTTCGACTCTACCGTTTATGTTGGCACTGAAATGCTTCTCTCGCTTGATGCGCTTCCATATGTTGCCTCTCGCACAATGGATATCATTAGTTCCATTGAGGGAAAGTTCAAGAAGTGCTTGATTTTAGATCTTGACAATACCGTATGGGGCGGTGTCGTAGGTGATGATGGTTGGGAGAATATTCAAGTTGGTCACGGGTTGGGTATCGGTAAGGCTTTTACTGAGTTCCAGGAGTGGGTGAAGAAGTTGAAAAACCGTGGAATCATTGTGTGCGTGTGTTCAAAGAACGATGAGGATAAGGCAAAGGAACCATTCGAAAAGAATCCTGAGATGGTCTTGAAACTGGACGATATTTCGGTTTTTATTGCTAATTGGGAGAACAAGGCAGACAACATCCGTACCATTCAGAGCATATTGAATATCGGTTTTGATTCTATGGTCTTCCTTGATGACAATCCTTTTGAGCGTAATATGGTTCGTGAGAATGTTCCTGAGGTGACGGTTCCTGAACTTCCAGAAGATCCGGGAGAATACCTTGAATTCCTTTACACGCAGAATTTGTTCGAGACAGCATCCTACAGCAATGCCGATAAAGACCGCACAAAACAGTATCAGGTAGAGGCAAAGCGTGTGACAGCAGCCAAGGCATTCACGAATGAGGTGGATTTTCTCAAGTCACTCAATATGGTGAGTGAAGTGAAGAACTTTGACAAGTTTAACACCCCTCGTGTGGCTCAACTATCACAGCGAAGCAACCAGTTCAACCTTCGTACAATTCGCTATACAGAAGATCAGATAACTGCCATTGGGCAAAGCGACAAGTATGCTACCTTCAGCTTTACTCTCAAAGATAAGTTTGGAGATAATGGCTTGATTGCTGTCATTATTCTGGAGAAAAAGGACTCTGAAACTCTCTTTATTGATACATGGCTTATGAGTTGTCGTGTGTTAAAGAGAGGTATGGAGAATTTCACTCTTAATACTCTTGTTGAATATGCTCGCCAGAATGGCATTAGGAAGATTGTTGGAGAGTACCTTCCAACAGCAAAGAACGGTATGGTGAAGGAACATTATCCTAATCTTGGCTTTGAGACAATTGAAGGGGTAGAGACTGCTCAGTGGGTACTTGAAGTTGAAAAGTATCAAGATAGAGAATGTTATGTTGAAAAAAGTAATATATGACAAGAGATTCTTATTTTGATATACTTCGTGGCATTGCCATACTTCTTGTGATTGCAATTCATACTTATCCAGGAGGAGATTTTGAGACTGCAGAAGGTTTTGTCAATATATGCTTAAGGGAATGTTGTAATGTGGCAGTACCTCTTTTTCTTGCAATATCTGGCTACTTTATTGGGAAAAAAGATTTAAGTACAAGAGGTAAATACATTTCTTTTCTAAAGAAACAGATTCCAAGAGTGTATTTTCCTTGTATTTTATGGTCTATACCAATATTAGTTTATGGAATATATGCTGGACGCTCTATTATTAGTGCTGCAGCAATATTATTTTCTTGTTCCGCATTTGCACCTTATTACTTTATTGCATTGATTATTCAGCTTTATATCTTAACAGTGTTTTTTAAGTTTTTAATAATCAGTGGGTTACGATTATGGGGGGGGGTAGCGTCTTGTTTATGAACACGATAGCTGTAATCTTTCTTAATTATTTTATTATCGGCAAGTTTGAAATGCCTTTTGTTTTTCTGGTTGGTCCATTTTTCTATTGGATGTCATTTTATTATCTTGGTCTGTATATTTCTCAGAACCAAGATGTAATTATCTGTCGAAAGATGATTCTTTGGGCAATTATGGTATTATTTACTTTTCAGTTGTTAGAATGTTATCACATAGGTGTTGGAATAAAAGTGACTTCATGGGCTTGGGCCTTTTTAATCATAGTTGTCTTATTCAGTAATAAGTTGAGAGAATGGTTTAAGAATCACGAGAATAAGTTTACTCCATTCGCGTTCCTAGGTAAGTACTCTTTTGGTATTTATCTCAGCCATGTATATGTTTTGATAGTGCTTAATAAACTGCCTATAGAAACCTATTGGTTTGTTGATTGGCTATTTGTTACAATTGCGACATTTTTATTAGTTTGGTTGATGGGCAGAATACTGCCAAAGCAATATATTAAACTTTTTGGAATAAACTAAAATATTTTTACAATGAAAAAGAATGAACTTTTGATAAGATTGCAGGAGATTTTCCGTGACGTTTTTGATAATGAAGATATCGTGATATCTAATGATACTGTAGCTGAAGATATCGAAGAATGGGATAGTCTTGCACATATACAGCTCATCAAGGAGCTTGAGTCTGTATTTGGCATTAAACTCACATCAAAGGAGATTCTTTCGTGGGATAATGTTGGAGAAATGGTTGACGCTATTCAGGCTAAACGTTAATCATATGAAGCTTACAAACATAAAAGGTGTTGAAATTCCTATGATTGGTCTTGGTACTTTTCCTTTTCAAGGGAGAGTTATGGCTGATATGGTACTCAATGCTTCAAAAATTGGCTATCGGCTCTTCGATACAGCTGATGACTACAGAGGCGAATCAGGAATCGGTCTAGCAGTTTCTGAACTTGATTCCATTGGCCTTACACGAGAAGATTTATTTCTCCAAACTAAAATTTCAGATAATAATGCTCATACAGATGAACCTTTAAAAGGTATTTTCTTTAATCCCAACAGTAAGTTTATGAAACGTCATACTGTTGACGAAATTGTACGAGAGAAGATTGCAACATCACTTCGTGAAATGAAGACGAACTATCTAGATTCTCTTCTTATTCATTATCCATTTCCTGGTTATATTATTGATATCTGGAAAGTAATGATAGAGTTGAAGAAAGAAGGATTGGTAAGGTACATTGGAGTTTCCAATTTTCATGAAAGGCATATTCAAAAGCTTATTGACGCGACAAACGTAGTCCCTGATATTAACGAGTGTTACATCAGTCCAATTGGCACGAAGCAAACATTAGTAGATTATTGTAATAGTATTCAGTGCCTTTTTATGACGTATTCGCCATTGATGGATATGGCGGCTGGAAGAGTCCAATCCGAACCAATCAATAACTTGACAGAAAAATACAGAAAAAGCGTTGCTCAAATTATTCTAAGATGGAATATTGATAGAGGTTGTTTGCCTCTTCCTAAAACAAAGAATGTTCAAAGATTGCAAGAGAACTTTGAAGTGTTCGATTTTGAACTGACTGGTGAGGAGGTTGATGCTATCTCATCACTCAACTTTGATTATCAATATATTGTTGAATCAAAAACATGTCCAGAGATATGATAAAACATATAATAAACAGTGTTATCCGCAAAGGATACTGGTTCAACAATGTATCTTTTGATGGATGCAGTAGGCTAATAAAATATAAAGTTTTTAATACAGATGTTGTGAATCTTGGATCAACCTCAGCAGTACATGCTTTTAATTATGAAGGTATGGGAATAAAAGGTGGTAATTGGGCTATGCCTCGCAATCCGCTTCTTGGTGATTACGCTATACTAAGGAATTATAGTAGTTTCTTAAAAAAAAAGGGATCCATAGTTATTATTTCTTTATGTCCGTTCAGTGCTTTTTCTGGAAGTTATGATTATTTAGATGATCGATTTTATACAATTTTATATCCTACTACTATTCCAAATTATTGTTATAGTCATGAATTACAAGTACGTTCAAGGTGGAATAATCCTTTATTAACTTATCCAATATTTGCACTATTCTTGGATATTTGGCATATATTCATCAGAGGAAGAAAAAAGAAAATCACTGAAGAAGAGTTGCAAAGAGATGCAGAATATCGAATGAAAAGTTGGATGCACGAATTTTCTATAAAAGATTTTTCTTTAGAATTATCATTGAAGAATAAGGATGCAATAGAAGATGCTGCAGGATATTTAAATAATATAATTGGTTATTGCCGAGATAATGGTGCATCGCCTGTTATTGTTATACCTCCTGTTTATCATACACTTAATGAAATGTTCTCTCCTAAAATTAAAACTATTTTGTTTGATAAATTGCTTGGTAAGATTGATGATAAGTCTGTTCCTTTTTTAAATTATATGGATTCAAAGCATTTTACTAATGATATTTCTCTATTCAGAGATAGTTTCCTTCTGAATAATTCTGGTGCAAAAAAGTTTACTAAACTTGTCCTTGAAGATTTAAGAATAATCTAATATTTCATACTGTACCATTAAAAATCATTAATGTTAAGCGACTGTTGGTAAGCATTCATTATTTGCAAAAATCTGTCAAGGAGAAAGATGAGAACTCGCATACTTTCATTCTTTGGTTAATTGTAACAATTTGGAGCATTTTACTGGGCAGTAGTAATTGTTGATATGAATAAAATAGTTATTATAAACCATGTTTTCACAAGTGAATATGTTAGAAAACGTTGGTTGTTATTTGCTAAAGAGCATAAAGATATTGATTTGACTTTAATTGCGCCCAAAGATTGGCAATATGGAGGAGTAGGTGCAATGGCAACTGGCGGTAAAGAATTGTTTTATTGTCCAAAAATTGACGATAATAATTATCATGTATTGCCTGTAAGTTATTCAATTGATAGAACTGGTTCTTGGCTGTCAACTGAAATGTTATGCGAAATCGAGAAAATAAAACCTCAATTAGTATATCATATAGGAACTCATCTTCAATCATCTTTATTCCCAGTTTTGAAGTTATCCAAAATACTACCCAATACTAAGTTTGTAACTTTTAGCATGAGGGGGCCAAATTGGGATGTTTTTTATAATTGGGAAAAACATCCAATAAAATCTATGCTTAAATTCTTTTACCACTTCAATCATTTAAGGTGCTTAAATAGTAATAGTGATGCTATTATATGTCATTATCCAGACGCAATAAAAAGTTTTAAGAAGGAGGGTTATAAAGGTCCAATTTATATGTGCACACAAGTTGGTGTTGATACTGACGTATATAAACCTAATGATGACTTTAGAACTGAAATCCGGGAAAAATACGGATTAGGGGATTCTTTTGTATTTGGGAGTGCAACAAGATTCACTGCTGACAAGGGACTTGATGATATAATCGACGCATTGCCGAAAGACAAGGATTGGAAATATCTGATGATTGGTGGCGGTCTCAAATCTGATGAAAACCGTTTATTGCAACATTTAAAAGCGAGAGGTATTAAAGACAAGGTTGTTATGACAGGACATATTAATCAGCAAGAAATGTGCAAATATTGGAATGCAATGGATTGTGCATTACACACACCTAGGACTGCTGATTGGGTTGAGACCTTTTCTGTCGCTCTTGTTCAAGCGATGGCAACAGGGCTTCCTGTTATAGGATCAGATTCAGGATCTGTACCTTATCAGTTAGGTCCTGATGCATTAATTGTTAAAGAAAGAGACACTATAGCTTTAAAAGATAAAATGCTTTGGGTGCTTAATAATCAAGATGAAGCAAAAAAAATTGGATTTAAAATGAAATGGCGAGCAGAACATTGTTTCTCAACTCATCATCTTAACGATTGTATCTATGATATATTCATGGATATTATCAATGGTACTTTTGATCCCAATAAGGTGGATCAAGCACAATATAAAGTGCCAGTAGGAAATTCGTCTATTATCTAGTAATTTGCTATTCAATGAAGTTAGATAGTAAAAAGCAGATAGCTTTGGGAGCTATTATGTCGTACATATCTATAGGAATAAATATTGTTACAGGATTAGTGTTTACTCCTTGGATGATTCATTCTATTGGAAAGGAGAACTATGGACTGTTTACATTAGCCCTCTCTGTAATTTCTCTTTTTGTATTTGATTTCGGGTTAAGTTCTGCGATTACTCGATTTTTGTCTATCTATATAGCTGATGGAAAGAAAGAGAAAATAGAACAGTGTCTTGGACTTGTACTTCGTATATATCTTGTTATTGACATATTCTTGTTTTTAGTTTTATGTAGTGTATATTTTTTTATTCCATATATATACAAAGAGTTAACCTTGGAAGAGATAGAAAAGTTCAAGGTTATCTATATAATGGCAGCTTCATTTTCTATTTTTTCTCTGCCATTTATTCCTGCAAATGGAATTTTAACAGCTAATGAGAAATTTGTGCAAAATAAGGTGTGTGACATAATTCACAAAATATTAGTTGTTTTGACTATGACAGTTGTATTGCTATATAATGGCGGTTTATATACCCTTGTTATGGTTAATATTTGGTCTGGGATGATTGCATATTTGGCAAAATTGTGGTGTATATATAGGTTTACAGATACAAGAATTGATTTACACTATTTTAATAGATTGGAAATTAAGGAAATACTCCAATTTTCTGGTTGGATTACAATTGTATCTATATGTAAAAGGTTAATTTTCACTATAGCTCCTACGATATTGGGTTTTTTTTGCGGTTCAGCCAGTATTGCAATATTCGGGATTGCTAATGCCATAGAAGGGTATGTGTTTTATTTTGCAGACGCTTTAAGTGGATTGTTATTGCCACGAGTTTCTAGGGTATATATTAAAGAACATGGAAATGTTCTGCCTCTGATGATAAAGGTTGGGCGTATACAACTTTATATAGTTTCCGCTATTGTTTTTGGATTTATAGTCCTTGGTCAAGATTTTTTAAATTTATGGTTAGGCGAACAGTTTGCCGATTCGTATATTTGTATAATATTGTTAATTCTTCCATGTGTATTTCAACTACCACAAGAAGTAGGATCTCACGCGATAATAGTTCAAAATAAGGTTAAAGAACAAGCGAAGGTTTTTATAATCATGGGATTGCTAAATATAGTATTTGGGGTTATATTAACTTCATTGTTTGATGTTTTAGGTATGTGTCTATCTATATTTATCTCTTCCTTTGTGAGGACAATAGGACTAGATATAATAATGTACAGGAGCCTTAAAATAGATGTTTTTAAGTTCTTTAAATCTACATTTATAAAACAAACGGCACCTCTTCTCTTGGCCATGGGAATAAGCATATACATCAATACAATATTTGAATGTAGTGGTTGGTTACTATTTGCTGTAGAGAGTTTGCTCTACTGCATATTATTTTCAGTCTGTTCGTTTGTTGTTATGAATGAAGACGAAAAAAGAATAGCCAGTAATTTTTTGTCTAAAGTAAAAATATGAAAATAGGTATTATGACAATGTGGAATGCTATTGATAATTATGGTGGCATTCTACAAACATATGCACTTCAACGATATTTGCGAGATTTGGGACATGATGCCTATGACATTCGGTTCACAAAAATAGAAGGAAAAAATGTACGTTTAAAATTCTACATTAAAAGAATAATATCTTTTTTACATATTAGATTGAGAGATGTGGATCGTGCTGAATATGATGCAAAAAAAAGACGATTTGGTGATTTTAGAAGAAAATACATAAACTTAAGTAAAGAGGCCTACGTCTCTCTACAAGAACTTCAAACGAATGTTCCTACCGCAGACGCTTATATAACAGGTAGTGATCAAGTTTGGGCCAGATCTTTGAAAAAATCTATAAATGAAAGAGCATGGTATTTGGATTTTGGATTAAAGAATACAATTCGAATTGCCTATGCTGTAAGTTTTGGACATAGCTATTGCCCAGTAGAAGATGATGTATTATTTAAACAATTGGTAAGTAGATTTTCCTATGTTTCTACAAGAGAGATAAACGGAATTCGATTCTGTCGAGAAAGAGGTATAAACGCAGAAAGATGTATAGACTCAACTTTTCTTTTGTCAGCAGATCATTATATAGGGTTAGCGACAAATAGGAAATATCAATCTGATTTCGCATACCTTTATTTATTAAACGTAGGGACTCCAAACGAAATCCATTTCAATGAGGTTCTCAAAGAAATTAATAAAAAAGGCTATAAAGCCATTTGTACGACAGCTTCTGGTTATAGTCCAGCAAAAGAGATTTATGAAGGAGTTGTCTATGATTATGCATCGGTAGAGGAATGGTTAAGTAATATTTTATACTCAAGTATTTTTTTTACCACATCATTTCATGGTATAGTTTTCGCACTGATGTTAAAAAAACAATTTATTTATTTGCCATTACAAACTAATGGTTCTGGTAATGACAGAGTGTTTGATCTATTGGATTGTGTTAAACTAAAGAACAGAACAGCATCAATAAATAATATTGTTGAATTGATGGAAAATTCAATAAATTATGATGATGTGGATTTTTCATCTATTATTTCAATGATAGCCCAATCTAAATATTTTTTAACTAAATCATTAAGCGTTAATGATAAAGAAAATTTTGATTAAGATATATAATAGAGTCTCTAACTTTCAATCCCTTTTGTTGACTATTTTGTATAAGAATATTTTCGGACAGGTCGGTTCTATTAGAATTTGGGGAAGTATAAAAGTTTTGTATCCTCAAAATATAAGCATAGGTGATAGATGTAGCATTAATCATGGCGTGTATTTAAATGCATATAATCCTATTATTATAGGAGATGATGTTACTATTTCTGCAAACTCAATGCTTGTTGCTACAGGTATAAATATTCAGTCATGGCTACGCAAAGAAACAGGTGACAAACACTTGCACAATACAACGATTAAGATAGGAAATAATGTGTGGATAGGTGCTAACTCATTGATATTAGGGGGGGTAAATATTACTGGTAGTAATGTAGTCATTGCAGCCGGCTCAATTGTTACTAAGTCTTTTAGTGAATCCAATGTTGTTTTGGCTGGATGTCCTGCAAGGATAATCAAGCAAATTAATGAATAAATTAACAGTGTAATAAATGATAGTATGAAAGTAATACAAGTTAACTGTATGTATAAAAGGGGAAGTACAGGTAAAATTGTATTTGATTTACATAACGAATTGTTATCAAAAGGGTATCACGATTTAGTTTACTATGGTAGAGGAGCATCCTCCCAAATAGATCATGAAAGAAAATTCTCTTATGAAATAGAAGCTCATATTCATCATTTTTTTGTTAAGTATTGTGGAATATTAAGATATGGAGGTAATTTTATATCAACTTATCGTGTAATAAAAGCGATTGAAGAGCAGAAACCGGATATAGTACATATTCATTGCATTAATTGTTATTGTATAAATATATATAGACTGTTGTATTATCTTGGTTCGAATGGCATCAAAACAGTTATTACGCATCATGCGGAGTTTCTTTATACGGGCAATTGCCCTCATGCATACAACTGTAATAAATGGCAGAAACCTAATGGATGTTTTGATTGTAATAATTTGGAGGAAGCCACAGGTACTAAGATAATAGATAGATCCCATATATCTTGGTTAAAAATGAAGAAAGCATTTGATTCTTTTCAAGAAGACAAATGTATAAATGTTGCAGTATCTCCTTGGGTGAAAAGCAGAATTAAATTATCAGTTATAGCGAAAAGGCTGAATTGTGTTGTAGTCAATAATGGCGTTGATACGGATATATTCAAATATAAGCCGGGTGGGAAATTGCATTTTGAGGGTGATTATGACGCAACAATCTTGCATGTAACATCATCGTTTTCTCTAGACAGAAAAGATCCTAAAGGAGGGTGGATGATTGTTCAACTAGCAAATATGTTGCCTAACATTCGTTTTGTTGTGGTTTGTTTGAATAATCAAGTAAAAGAAGATGAATTGCCAATCAACATTCATTTATGGGGGGCTGCAAAAAATCGAGAAGAATTAGCATCTTTGTATAGTGCTGCTAATGTTACTTTAGTGTTATCAAAAAGAGAAACTTATTCTATGGTAACGGCAGAGTCTCTTTGTTGCGGAACTCCAGTTGTGGGATTCTTGGCAGGAGGACCAGAGAGCATAGCAATAGAGAAATTCAGTACCTTCGTTGAGTATGGTGATTTAAATGCAATAAAGGAATCAATATGTAAAATTATTATTGCTAATATACAAAAAGCGGATGTTGAGCGTGAAGCAAAAAAAATATATGCAAATTCTACAATGCTAAGTAATTACTTAAGTATATATAATTCCTTATATAAAGCAGAACAATAAGATGAATTTTGATATATTTTTTTTTCTATTTCTGTATCTTATTCTAGTTGGTTTACTTGTTAGCAACGAGAAGAAAATATCAAAAATTATATTATTATGTCTTGGACCGGTTTTACTACAGTCCTTAAGATCTCCAACTTGTGGTACAGATGTTTGGGGTAATGGGTATGGCTATTATCAAAAATTTACATTAATAGGTGAAATACCATTAAGTGCAATATTTACTACAAAAATAAATAGTTTTGAACAAGGTTATGTCGTTTTTAACAAATTAATATCTTTCATATCTGATAATCCTCAGATATTTTTGGCTATAACGTCGTTATTTATTTTTTCCTTAATTGGTTATATATATTACCGTTTCTCTGTTAATGTTTATTTGTCAACAATTATTTTTGTATGTTTTGGTCTTTATACGTTTAGCTTTACGGGGTTAAGACAAGCTATAGCATTTTCAATAACATTCTTTTCGTTTAAATTTATTGTAGAAAGAAAAATCAAACATTTTTTAGTTAGCGTATTTTTGGCTTTTTCTATTCACTCTTCAGCTATTATTTACTTTTTTGTGTGGCCTTTATGGAACATAAGGCATACGAATAAACTTGCAATTAGTTTATTAGGTATTACACTTCTTTTATTGCCTTTCTATGGCGCAATATTTTCGTTTGTTGTACCATTATTATTTAGAGAAAAATACCTCACATATATGAATGGAGGAAGCGCTATTAATCTAATAATTTTATATTTGTTTATATATCTATTGCCGCTATTTATTAAGACTAACGATTTCTCTGTTAAAAATGATATTTATAAAAATAACTTAGAACTTCAAATAGAAAATTTTATAAGATGGATGGCATACTGTTCTTTTTTATTTCAGAGCTTAGGTTTAATAGGTGGAGATTCGATAACTCGTATTGCTTTTTATTTTAGCGTTTTTTTACCACTATATATACCGATAATCTTCAAACGTGCGAAATTCAAATCACTGATATATACATGTATAACAATATTATTTATAGCTTTTTTTTATCATGATACATCCAAGGAATTTTACAATATTGTTCCGTATATATTTTTTTGGGAATTAATATAACCATAATGAATAATAATCAATTTTTCAATAATTTCTTTTTGAATGTTTTTTTCAATAATAACAATTTGTTTTAATAGCGAAAGAACTATTGAACGCACAATAAGGTCAGTATTAACGCAGACTTTTACGGATTATGAATATATCATTGTAGATGGGGGATCAAAGGACTCAACTCTTGATATAGTCAAGAAATATGAACCTCTGTTTAAAGGTCGTATGAAATGGAAGAGTGAGCCTGATAGAGGAATATATGATGCCATGAATAAGGGTATTATGCGATCCTCTGGCATCATCATTGGTATTGTGAATAGCGATGATTGGCTAGAACCAGAAGCTCTGGCTTATGTATATAGAAAATTTGAGGACAATGGAAAACGAGAAGATGTAATTTATGCTGGTGATATGTATTTTCATCATAGAAATGGTAAGAAAAGTGTATTGAAAGCTAGTTTAAAGAAACTTGCGCAATATGCAAAAATAGGTGATATTGCAGGAATTCGGCACCCTGCAACTTTCGTTCCAATGAAATTATACGATAAATATGGAATGTTTGATATACGAATGAAGATTTCCGCAGATGCAGATTTCTTGTTAAGAATTTTTAGAGCTGCTGGCGTTGATGGGTATGTACTTATAAATCAGTGTGTTACTAATATGTCTGATTGTGGCACATCAAATACTCTTTCTTTGGATTTTATATCAAATAAGATGTTGCCAGATAGAAAATATCTTATGGGAAATATGAACTTTTCTAGCCTTAAGCAAATTTTTTGTATATCAATTTGGTATATAAAAATGATTGTGAAAGTATTGTTAAGTAATATTGGAGCATTTCATGTCAGGTAGGTTTCTGCTATATAATGAGGCGGTTTGCTTTGATTCAATTTTCGAAGGTCACCGTGGATTATACATCGTGAACTTGGATTAGGACGAACAGACTTCGATTAGTTCGGTATAAACGGAGTTGAAGAATCAATTACTTCAATCATGGAAAGAATAGCGGTAATATTACCAGTATACAAGAACGACAAAGTGCCTTATGTGCGCTTGTCTTTTGATAGTATTTTAAAACAGACTTACAAAGGATCCTTCAAACTTATCATTGGAGTAGATGGTCCTGTGGGAGAAGAACTGGTTTCTTGTTTGAAAGATTATGAAATCAAGGACAATGTATCAGTACAGTGGTTTCCTAAAAACAGAGGCTTAGCTATTGTGCTGAACGACCTACTTGATATCTGTTTCAAGGAGGGCTATGAATACATCGCTCGTATGGATGCGGATGACATCTCAATGCCTCAGCGTTTAGAGAAACAGATGGCGTACTTGTTGGCTCACCCTGAGATAGATGTGGTGGGTGGTGCCATTGAGGAAATTGACGAGAATAGCGAGAGTCGTGGTAAGGTGATTGTCTATCCTGAAGGTCCGAAGGAGTGCTATGAGTTCTTTGCTCGCAGAAATCCTCATGCGCATCCGGCGGTTCTGTTTCGCAAGAGCTTCTTTGATAAGGCTGGATGCAGGTATCGTCCAGAGTACCGACAAAATCAGGATACAATGTTGTGGCTTGATGGTATGAGGAAGGGAACTCAACATGCTAATGTACAAGATGTGATTCTTCGTTTTCGATTTACCAATGCTCTCTTCAAGAAGAGACGCAACGGTTGGGCTTTTGCCAAGAAACAACTCAAAGACCGCAAGATGATCAACAAGACTCTTGGCTATGGTTTTAGTGCTACGGTTTTCGGATATATGATGTTCATTATGCTGGTAAGCCCTGCATGGGTGAAAAAAATTGCGTATAAGGTATTCAGATGACAGATAAGTGCTCAATTTATGACTCAAAAAGGCCATTCCCATTTAGAAGTAGAATTTATAAATATGAAACGTGAATTGTTTAATAGACAGGATACTATATACTTACGTGGTTTAGCAATTATAGCAATTGTTCTTCATCATGTTTTTCAGTTTACATCTTCAAAATACGGAGTAGTATATCCGTTTTTTCTATCAATATTATTGAGTAATTTGGGAAATATGGGATGTGCTGTATTTTTCTTACTATCAGGATACGGTTTGTCTTGTTCTGTTGAAAAGAATTTTCCCATTTCTATATCATACGTTTATAAGCACTTAATAAAACTACTTGAACCATTTCTGTTTATTTGGTTAATAGATACATTTTTTGTTCATTATTTGGATAGTATTTCAATAACAAACCTATTTACTCTATCAATATATAGCAATCAATATTGGTTTCTTAAAGAGATATTGCTG
>ERZ1673695.1673-NODE-1673-length-21004-cov-17.895365_pt1 | contig 21004 bp, 19 predicted proteins | sample MGYA00580225_ERZ1673695 | MGnify/ENA primary metagenome ERZ1673695 (study PRJEB41218, sample SAMN15661739) | gut metagenome | host: Homo sapiens | place: Canada: London | collected 2015-08-20/2019-03-30 | study: EMG produced TPA metagenomics assembly of... | reverse complement strand
CGCACAAATCAGAAGAACTCTGATTTGGCTCCCTGGCCGCCTCACAGAGGGCGCCAAAAACCTGTGCTAAACCGCTATTTATCGCCTCTCATAAAATATACAAATCGGCGTTTATAAGCTGGCAATCAAAACGCGGTTTTGCGTTATCAAACTTAATTTGTCCTTCAATCGTTTAGTTTATTCATCAAACCTGCTTCCCAATACATCCACTGGTAATTTGGCGTAAAATCCCGTATAATATTTCGCGGCATAATTTTGCAACCGATTGCAAACAAAATTTTTACGGAGGTGCAACATGGCTAAGAAAAAACTGGTTTACGGGATCGACGACCGTCCGCCGACGCCGATCTTGATTCTTGCCGGCGCGCAGCACGTCCTCACGCTCTTTGGCGCGACGACGCTCGTCCCACTCATTTTCGGCCCCGCAATGGGCATGACGACACAGCAGATAGGCGCCTTCATCGGCTGCGTCTATTTCAGCATGGGCATCGCTACTCTCATCCAGACACACCCAAAGCTCGGCTCTGGCCTGCCGATCGTGCAGGGATCGAGTTTCAGTTTCATCCCGCCGATAATGACGATCATCGGCGCCTATAAGAGCCTCGGCCCGGACGTCATCATGCAGTATGTCGGCGGCGCGCTCTTCGCGGGCGGCCTCGTCCTCTCGCTGCTCGGCTACAGCAAGCTCATCGGGCGCATCAGAAAGATTATCACCCCCGTCGTCATCGGACCTACGATCATGGCGATCGGCTTCTCTCTCGCGCCGACGGCGATCCAGTTTAACGCCGCGAATTTCTGGCCGATATCGCTGCTCGTCGTGGCAATGGTATTTTTCTTCAGCCTCGTCTCCAAGAATAAGTATTTCAACATCTTCGCCGTGCTGGGCTCAATCGTGATCGCCTATCTGATCTGTCTAGCGCTCTCGCTGAGCGGCGTCTTCGCCGCGGGACATCCCGCCTATATCAACCTTCAGAGCGTATACGACGCGCCGTGGCTGCGCTATAAGCTCTTTATGCCCTGGGGTGCGCCCAAATTTTCAGGGCTCGCGATAGGCGCGATCGCCGCGGGTTTCTTCTGCGTCATGATCGAATCGATCGGCGACTATCATAACTGTTCATACGCGGCGGGCATCGACGATCCGACACCGGAACAGATCAACCGCGGCATCGGCGCGGAGGGTATGTGCTGCGCGCTCTCCGGTCTGCTCGGTTCGGTCGGCACCACCTCCTACACTGAAAATATCGGCCTCATCGGCCTCACCGGCGTCGCGAGCCGTCACGTCGTGCGCGCGGGAGCGGTAATACTCATCCTTCTCTCGCTGATCGGCAAACTCGGCGCGCTGATCGCGACGATGCCTTCGCCGGTCATCGGCGGCGCTTACATCACGCTCTTCGGCACGATCGGCGCTCTCGGCATCCAGAACCTTATGCGCGCCGACATGGGAAGCCAGCGCAACGTGCTCATCGTCGGCTTCGCCTTCCTCATGGCTCTCGGCCTCCCCGGATGGGTGGAGCCGAACCAGGCCCTTTTCACGGGCTTCTTCGGAACGACCTTCGGCGGCATGATCTGGGCCGTCCTTAAGACGCCGATGGCGGTCGCGGGAATTCTCGCCGCTATCTGCGACAACCTCATCCCCGGCACGCCGCAGGAACGCGGCATCACCGGCGGTGTAGAAGAGGCGCAGGAGAACGTGAAAAAGCCGAAAGCTTAAATATTAAATATAAAAATTTTTCACATACGCGCTATGAAGGGGAGGCTGCCGCCTCCCCTTTTTTGTTGGACTTTTGTTGGACTCTGTAAGATATAATCTTTTCATAAAAATAGGTACAATGGGAGGAATGTTCATTTATTTAATAGAACCTCCCGTTTTCCATAAAGGCGTGATGTTCAGGAGCATATTTTACATTAGTGTTACATTTCAGCATTATTATCCGCTAAGACTTAAACATTAGGCTGCCCTATTATGATATAGTATCCAGGTTAAACTAAAACAGCCGTTGAGAATGTAAAATATCTCGATATAAAAATGGCAGACGCTCCATGCGCCTGACAATCCAAGAAAGGTACGGTTACAGTATGATATCCTCCATCTCTAAAAGAAATATCTTCTTTGCCGCCATCGCCGCGGCTCTTTTACTCTTATATATAGTACCGCTTGGCTCTTATCCCCTGATGGAACCCGACGAGGGACGCTACGCGGAGATACCGCGCGAGATGATCGCTACCGGTAATTACATTACGCCGATGCTGAACTACGTAAAATATTTTGAGAAGCCGGTATTCCTTTACTGGATGAACGCCGCGAGCTTCCACATCTTCGGGCAGAACGAATTCGCGGCGCGCGTCGGCGTGGCTCTCTGCGCACTCGCGGGCGCGCTGACGACGGCGATGCTCGGCTCCTTCATCTACGGGCGGATAGCGGGATTCCTCGCGGGGGTGGTGACGGCGACCTCGCTGCTCTATTTCGCGATCGGCACAATAAATATCACGGATATGCCGCTCTCCTTCTTCCTCACCCTGGCCTTCGCCTCCTTTTACGCCGCCCATGTCAAGGAGGAGAAAAAATATTACCTGCTCTTTTATTTCGCCTCCGCGATGGCGCTGCTCACAAAGGGGCTGATCGGCGTCGTGCTGCCCGGCGCGGTGATATTCTTCTATATTCTCGCGACAAGACAGTGGAAACTTTTCTATAAACCGCTCTATCTGCCGGGGCTAATCCTCTTTTTCGCGGTGAGCGTGCCGTGGTTCTATCTTGTCTGCCGCGACAACCCAGACTTTTTCCGCTTTTTCTTCATTCAGGAACACTTCCTCCGCTACGCGACGAAGATGCATCACCGCTACGAACCCTTCTGGTTTTTCATCCCGATGATACCGGCGGGGATGATTCCCTGGACGGCCTTCCTGCCGCCGCTTTTCAGCAAAAAGAGCGTCGTGCGCTCGCCAAAGACGCCGGAGGAAAAGCGCGCTGTCACCTATCTGCTGCTCTGGTTTTCCGTTATCTTCCTCTTCTTCTCTTTTTCGGATTCCAAGCTGATCCCCTATATCATTCCCTGCATCCCGCCGCTCGCGATCCTGATCGGAGCCGACATCTTCCGAATGGCGACTGATAAGGAGTGGCACGGACACCCCGTCGTCTGGCTCGCGCTGACAAGCGGCCTGCTCGGTATGGGACTGATCGTATATCCGCTCTTCGGAGAGCACGCGAGCCCCGCGCAGGCCTGGCCGATCGCCGTGAAGGCTGGTTTCGGGCTCATCGGCATGCCTATCGTCGCCTGGTATTACACCTCACACGGCAGCAAGCGGTATAAAGAGGCGGTCAAGGCGCTCATCCTCTGCTCGGTGCTTTTTATCTCAGGGCTGCAGGATGTCTATAACATCGTTGCCCCAATGCGTACCATGAAAGATGTCTCCGACGTGATAATTAGAGAGAGAAGACCGGGAGATGTGATCGTCGCCTACGACGAGGTGCTGCAGGGTATCCCCTTCTACACCAAACAGCGGGTGATGATGGTCGGCCACCCGGGCGAACTTGAGTACGGCGCGAACCAACCGGAGGGCAGGGGCTGGTTCCTGACAAAGGAAGAGTTCCTGCGGCAGTGGCGGGCGAGAGAAAAACGCTTTATACTGGTCGTGAAAAATGACGGGCGTTTCGAAGAATTATTCCCCGACGGCAGCACCGGAACGGCGGAAAAGATAGAAAGCGGAAAATATTTGATTCTCTTCTATAGGGAGGAGCCTACAAAATGAGAAAAGAATTTTTGCCCTTCGCCAAGCCGAGTATCAGCGAAGAGGCCATTTCGGATGTCGCCGATTCGATCCGCAGCGGCTGGCTCGCGATGGGGCCGAAGACGATACAGTTTGAGGAAAATTTTGCGAAATACACCGGCGCGAGTTACGCGCTCTCCGTCAACTCCGCCACCGCGGGACTGCACTGCGCGCTGATGGCGCTGGGTGTCGGCCCCGGAGACGAGGTGGTCACCACGCCGATGACCTTCGCGGCGACGGTGAACGCGATACTCTTCACGGGCGCGAAGCCGGTATTTGCCGATATAGACCGTAATACTCTGGATATCGTGCCGGAAAATATCGAGCGCGCGATAACGAAGGCGACGAAGGCGGTGATCCCCGTCCACTTCGCGGGAACGCCCTGCGATATGGATAAGATCGAGGCGATAGCCGCCGCCCACAGCCTCGCGGTGATCGAAGACGCGGCGCACGCGCTCGGCGCCTCCTACAAAGGGCGCAGGATCGGCGCGGACCGCGGGGCGCGGCATCTATCCGTCTTCAGCTTCCACCCGACGAAGAACATCACGACCGGCGAGGGCGGCATGATCTGTACCGAAGACGAGGAGCTAGCCGAGAGAATCATGGTCCTGCGTCAGAACGGCATGTCAAAGGGAGCCTGGAACCGCTACGCGGCGAAGGGCAGCGCCAACTACGACATTTTCTTCCCCGGCCTCAAGTATACGATGATGGACATCCAGGCGGCGATCGGAAATTCGCAGATGAGGGAGCTCGAATCCTTCAACCGCCGCCGCGCGGAGATCGCCGGTTTTTACCTGCGCGAGCTTGCGGGGATCGATGGGCTTATACTTCCGAAGCGCGCCCCCTGGGACTACGAGCATTCGTGGCATATATTCACCCCCTTCGTCGACATCGACAGACTGGGCTTCACGCGCGACGAATTCATGGCGCGCATGAAAGAGCGCAATATCGGCACGGCGCTTCACTATCAGGCGATGCACCTCTTCACCTGCTACCATGAGGTCACCGGCATGGGACGCGGCGACCTGCCGGAGGCGGAATATGTCTCCGACCGCATCGTATCGCTGCCGCTCTTCCCCGCGATGACCGACGGGGACGCTCGCGACGCCGTAGCGGCGATCAAAGAGGTCTGCGGTAAATGTTAACGCAAAGGACCGACGGAGAGCCGCGCATGGCGGCGGGGATAGAGGTCTCGGTCGTCATCCCCGCCTATAACGAAGAGGAGTCGCTGCACAAGCTCTTTGAAGAGCTGTGGCCCGTGATGGAGAATCTCGGACGCAGCTTTGAGGTAATTTTTATCAACGACGGCAGCCGCGACGCGACGATGGGAATACTCTACGATTTCTATAAGATCCACCCAGAGATGCGCGTGATCGACCTCGGGGCAAACTTCGGACAGCATATGGCGATCATGGCGGGTTTCGACCACGCGCGCGGCGGCAAGATAATCACCCTTGACGCCGACCTGCAGAATCCGCCCTCGGAGATACCGAACATCCTCAAACAGATGGACGAAGGACACGACGTCGTCGGCACATACCGCGTAGGCCGCCGGGACCCCCTCTTTCGCAAGATCGCCTCAAAGTGCATCAATAAGCTCACAAACCGCATCGCTAAGCTCAAGATCCGCGATTATGGCTGTATGCTGCGCGGCTACGACCGGCGTATCATCGACATCATCAACCACAGTCAGGAGACGACGACCTTCATCCCTGCCCTTGCGCAGAAGTTCGCCGTCAACCCCATAGAGATCCCCGTCGCCCACCGCGAGCGGGAGCTCGGCGAGTCTAAATACGGCCTTTTTCAGCTGATACGCCTCAACTTCGACCTTATGACGAGCTTTTCGCTCGTGCCCCTTCAGCTCGTGACGATGGCCGGCATGCTGCTGTCGATGATCTCCTTCCTGCTGCTCTTTTACATGTTCGCGCGCCGGCTCTTCCTCGGCATCGGCACCTGGCAGCTATTCCTTGAACAGGCGTTCGAGGCCTCCGCGTTCGTCATCAGCGGCATCACCCTCTTTTCGCTCGGCATCATCGGAGAGTACATTGGCCGTATCTACCGCGAGGTGAGCAAGCGCCCGCGCTATTCGGTGCGGAAGGTCTTTGAACATACGGCGGAAGATTCCGATGGACAGGGCTAAGATAGTCCTCTTCGCTTACAGCAAGGTCGGCTGCCTCTGCCTGGAGGAGCTGATAAAAAAGGGCGCTAACGTCGCCGCCGTCTTTACGCACAACGACGACCCCGGCGAGGAGATATGGTTCCGCTCGGTGAGGGCGATCGCGGGAAAAAAAGGCATTCCTGTGCACACACCGCAAAAGCTCGGCGCGCAGGAGACCGATTATCTGCGCTCCCTAAAGCCGGAGCTCATCCTCTCCTGCTACTACCGCGCACTGATACCGAAAGCGGTGCTCGACATGCCGCGCCTCGGCGCCTACAACATCCACGGAGCGCTGCTGCCTAAGTACCGCGGACGCGCCTGCGTCAACTGGGCGGTGCTTAACGGCGAAAAAGAGACGGGCGCGACGCTTCACGTAATGACGGAGAGGGCCGACCGCGGCGACATCGTCGACCAGGAGCGGGTGCCGATAGAGTTTACCGACACGGCCTACGACGTCTTTATGAAGGTGGCGGAGGCAGCTCGGCTGATATTGGCGCGCCGTCTGTCTGAGCTTGAGGCGGGAACGGCGCCGCGCCGTCCGCAGGACGAGGCCGAGGCGACCTACTTTGGACGCCGCCGTCCCGAAGACGGTGAAATCGACTGGGACAAAAGCGCCGTGGAGATTTATAATCTTATACGTGCGGTGACCCACCCTTTCCCCGGAGCCTTTACAGCGCTGGCGGGAAAGAAATATTATATATGGAAGGCGCGCCCCCTTGAGGGCAGCGCCGCGCCCTCGAAGATCGTCAGCGACAATCCGCCGGTCGTCGGCACAGGCTGCGGGCTTCTTGAGATATTGAGGCTCCAGCCGGAGGGCGGAGAGGAAGGGGAGACTTTTCAATGAAATTATTCATCACCGGAGTAAACGGTTTCATCGGTACGCACCTGCTGGAAAACATACTCGCCAAGACCGATTGGGAGGTCGACGGCTTCGACATCGCCTCCACAAATCTCGCCCCCTTTGAAGGAGAGAGCCGCTTCGCCTTCCGCAAGGGCGATATCTTTAAGGATAACGAGATCCTCGAGGCCGAGGTAATTAAGGCCGACGTCGTCATTCCGCTCGCGGGGATCGCGAAGCCGGCCTACTACATAAAGAAACCGGTCTGGACCTTTGAGCTCGATTTTGAACAGAACCTCAAGATGGTGCGTCTCTGCGCGAAGCACGGCAAACGGATAATTTTCCCCTCGACCTCCGAGGTCTACGGTATGAGCGGCGATACGGAGCTCAAAGAGGACGAAAGCCCGCTTACGACAGGCCCCATCGTCAAGATGCGCTGGATATACAGCTGCTCCAAACAGATGATGGACCGTATGATCATGGCTTACGGGCAGGAGCAGAATTTACAGTACACGCTCTTCCGCCCCTTCAACTGGGTCGGCCCGCGCCTCGATACCCTGAAAGACGCCGAAGAGCGCCAGGCGCGCTCCGTCACGCAGATGCTCTACGACATCGTTTACCGCCGCAAGATATCGCTCGTGAACGGCGGCGAACAGCGGCGCAGCTTCACCTGGATCGGCGACGGTATCGAGGGACTGATGGCGATCATCGAAAACAAGAACAAGAAGGCCGACGGAGAGATCTTCAATATCGGCAACCCCGCCAACAACCACTCGGTAAAGGAGCTAGCGGAGCTGCTGATCGACGAGGCGAAAAAATTCCCGAAATTCCGCGAGGCCGCGGAGGCCACGGAGCTTGATATCATCCCCGCCTCGGCCTACTACGGCAAAAGCTACGACGATATGCAGAACCGCGTGCCCTCGATCAAAAAGATGGAGAGCAGGCTCGGCTGGCAGCCGGAGACCGGCATGCGCGAGATGCTTTACAAGACGATCGCCTGGTACGCGGAGAACGAGGCCAAGTAATGGCGCGACTCGCCATTAAGGTCGATGTCGACACGCTGCGCGGCTACCTTGAGGGTGTGCCGCGCATGCTCGCTCTGTTCAAAAGGCAGGGCATAAGGGCCAGCATCTTCTTCTCCTTCGGCCCCGACAACTCCGGCAAGGCGATACGGCGCATCTTCCGTCCGGGCTTCATCTCCAAGATGATGCGCACCAAGGCCCCCTCCACCTACGGCCTCAAGACGCTCATGTACGGTACGCTGCTGCCCGCGCCGCTGATAGTTCCCACCGATCCCGCCATTGTACGCCGCGCTCTGGAGGGCGGCCACGAGGTCGGCATCCACGCCTGGGACCACGTCTACGTGCAGGACTGTCTTGAGCGGATATCCAAGGAGGAGTACCTCTCGCTTTACAGAAAGGCGGAGGCTCTCTATAAGGATATCTGCGGGCGCGCGCCCACGGAGATCGCCGCGCCGGGCTGGCAGTTATCGCACGCCGTCCTGGAGGCGGAGCAGGAGCTTGGCCTCGCATACGCCAGCGACGTCCGCGGATACTCCCCCTTCATGCCGGTATTTGAGGGAGTGGAATACGGCGTGCCGCAGATACCGACGACGCTGCCGACGATGGATGAGATATACGGCCTGCCGGGGATCAACGACGTCACAATCCCCAAGGCCTGGCTCGACGGAATGGACAAAGAATGGAACGTGCTCACCGTCCACGCGGAGATGGAGGGCATCTCAAAGCTCACCGTCTTTGAAAATTTCCTCAACATGGCGAAGGCGCTTGGCACCGAATTCCGCACGCTCGGCGAATACGCGCGAGAGGCCTCCCTTCCGCGCGGCGAGATCGTTATGGGGACGCTCACGGGACGCGCGGGAACGCTCGCCAGACAGCGGCAGACAGATGCTCGATAAGATAACGCTCACCCTCATACTCGCCTCGGCGGCGACAAACGCGCTCGGCAGCACCGTTATGAAACACGCCTACGGCGGAGACAGCGACATGGTCTCCTCCGGCCTCGTCGGGGCCTTTTTGAAGATAGCCCTCAACCCCTGGATCGTCCTCGGACTCGGACTATTCGGCGTCTCCTTCTTCTTTATGGCGGCGGCTCTCTCGCGCACCGAACTGACGCTCGCCTACCCGCTGATGTCCGGCATCGTCTATCTGCTGCTGCTCGCGATCGGCTTTTTTATCTTTCATGAAAAAATCACGCTCCTGCGGATCGGAGGCATGGCCTTCATCCTCGCGGGGATAACCATGCTCGCAATCAAGAGTTAAGAGGAGAAATAAATAGATGAAAATTTGCGTTGTTGGAACAGGCTACGTCGGACTCGTCACCGGCACCTGCTTCGCGGAAAAGGGCCATACAGTATGCTGTATCGATATCGACGAGGAGCGCATCGGCAAACTCAAAAAGGGAATCAGCCCAATATATGAGCCGGGGCTTGACGAGCTCATCAAAAGAAACCAACTCGAGGGACGCCTCTCCTTCTCCACAAAAATCAGGGACGGCCTGGAGGGCACGCAGCTCTGCTTCATCGCCGTCGGCACCCCGCCGGCGGACGACGGAAGGGCGGATCTCGCCCAGGTGCTGGCCGCCATCGACGACATCGGTTCAGAGCTTTCGCACTCCTGCTACATCGTCGTCAAATCGACGGTTCCCGTCGGCACCGGCACCCTGCTCTGCAAGCGCATCAAAAACCACCTGCGCGAGCGCGGCATGGAAAAGATCAACCTTGAGATACTCTCAAACCCCGAATTTCTCAAAGAGGGCATGGCGATCGAAGACTGCCTGCACCCGGACCGCGTCGTGGTCGGCGCCGCCTCCGACGAAGCGCGCGCGGTGATGCGCGAGCTTTACCGCCCCTTTGTAAGCGAAGAAAAGATAATATTTATGGACCCGGCCTCCGCCGAGATCACTAAATACGCGGCGAACACCATGCTCGCGGCGCGTATCAGCTTCATGAACGAGATCGCGCAGCTCTGCGACAAGGTGGGGGCCGACGTCCTCTCCGTCAAAAAGGGAATGGCCTCGGACCGCCGTATCGGCGAATACTTCCTCAACGCGGGCTGCGGCTACGGCGGCTCCTGCTTTCCGAAGGACGTCCAGGCGCTCTGCTATATCGGCGAGGGGCAGGGACTGGACATGACGATGGCCTCCGCCGTCAGCAAGGTGAACCGCAAGCAGAAGGAGCAGCTTCAGATCATGATGCGCGAACGCTTCGGCGAGGACATGGAAGAGATAGAGGCGGCGATCATGGGGCTCGCCTTCAAACCGCATACAAACGACATGCGCGAGGCTCCCTCTATTACTCTCATCCGCGGCCTGCTAAACTGCGGCGCCTCCGTCCGCGCCTACGACCCCATCGCGATGGATGAGGCGCATAGGCTGCTGCCGGATAACGTTCAGTATGCCGCGGACATCGAATCGCTGCTCGCCGGCGCGGACTGCGCCGTGATCGTCACCGAGTGGCCGCAGTTCAAAGAGGCCGACTGGAAAAAGCTCGGCGGCCTGATGAAGCGCAAAATCGTCTTCGACGGACGCAACATCTGCGACCCGGAAAAGATGCGCGCGCTCGGCTTTGAATACTACTGCATCGGCCGCAACATGCGCCCCAGATAATAGAGCCGCAGACACACCGCACGTATGACCGGCGTAAGAATATACGTTTATATTTGACCAAACAGCTGAAAGGAGCCTTGAGATAAATTATGAGACCGCTTATCGGGATACCGACGTCGCCATTCAAACATGCTTACGCGGAGGTTGAACTTGCCGGAATGGACAAAGAGGCGCTCAATTATTTCTGGCTCCTCTCCATGCTCACGGAAAAGATAATCTCCTGCGTGCGAGCCGCGGGCGGCGTACCGCTGCTGCTCACCGCGACGCGCGGGACTCACGAGATAAAGGCTCTCGTCTCAAAGCTCGACGGCTTCGTCTTCGCGGGCGGCAGCGACATCGCCCCCGCCTTCTACGGCGAAGAGGACAAGGGGACGATCTCTCCCGACCTCGACCGCGACCACTTTGAAGTCAGCCTCTGCCGCGAGGCGCTTGAAAAAAACAGGCCGCTGCTGGGGATCTGCCGCGGCTGTCAGCTTCTGAACGTCGTCCTCGGCGGTTCGCTCATACAAAATCTGCCCGACGTCAACGGGAGCTGGAGCCTTCACCGCCGCTCCGACGTCATGAAAGGCTATGTACACGATGTGAAAATATCGGCCCCCTGGCTCTTTCCCAACCACCGCGGCGATACGATGATGGTAAATTCCATGCACCACCAGGCCGTCGGCCGCCTGGCAAAAGAGGCGGAGGCTGCGGCGCATACGGAGGACGGCATCATCGAGGCGATATGGGCTCCGGCCTATAAATACGCCGTCGGCGTACAGTGGCATCCCGAATGCCTCGCGGAAGAGGACCACGTGCAGGCCGACATCTTCAAATCGCTCGTAACAAAGGCGGGAGAATAAATCTCTGACCGCGGGCGGCGCACAAGCTCTGTCTTACAGCCACTTTTTCAATGTATCATAAAGCGTTTGGAAGTCGATGGGTTTGGACATATGGCCGTTCATACCCACACGGAGAGCCTCTTCCACATCCTCCGCGAAGGCATTCACGGTCATCGCGATGATGGGAAGCCGCGCGGTATCGGGGCGCCCCTCTATCCCGCGTATTCGCTTCGCCGCCTCATAGCCCTCCATCACCGGCATCTGTATATCCACACTGTTCAGCTGGACAAAACGGTACGGAGCATCCGCGGTGATAATGACGAACAGTACAACCGCGACGAGTAACATCGCTTTGAAAAATATCCGAGCGCTTTGCGCCGTAATGAGACTCTCGGGGATGATCGAGATCAGACCCAGCGGAAGAATGCCAGGCCTGTCCGCGCGTCAAGCAGGGAATTTTCAATTTTAGAGACGAAGGCGGGAGAATTTTTATCCATCTTAAAACCATGCAGGCTATCTCTTGCTCAATGCCGCTTTTAAGAACTAACGGGATACAGCAGGCGCATTTGTGCCGCGCAGGCGAGTCCGCCACCCTCCGAGGCGATAAGCCGGCAAAAACGCTCCTCCGTCAGCCGGTCCTCATTATTTTTCGCCGCTAAAACAACCATCCGGCAGATGTCAAACTTGGCAAGCATAGTAGGGGTCTTTTTCATCAGATCTTCAAGACGTCCGGTATCCGTCTTTTCTCCCGCCAGCAGGGAGCACCAGAGAACGTACAATTCCACGTCGCGGCGCATCTCAGCGGCAAGCCGCGGATTAGAACTGTCAAGCGTTTCGATACATGTTTTAAATTCTGCGACGGCGCGCTCCGCCGTCTCCCTGTCGCCGCTCCATAACATACAGCGGCTGCGGCTGCGCATGACAAGCGCCTTAAGCGCGCCACGGCGCAGCGGCGGCAAATCATCGCCAGGCTCTTCGATAACCTGCAGCGCACGCCGCCATTCGCCCATCGCGCACAGCCCTTCAGACAGATTTACGGTCGCTATCACCCTTCCGGCCCTCCCGGGTCTCATGGAGAGCGCCACCGGTTCGTACGCCTTTACAAACAGTTCAGGCTCCAGGTCGATGTGCAGAAGCCTCTGAAGCGCGTGATCACAGTGCGCAGCCGTCATATTGGCGACAAGCAGGCTTAACAGACAGCCTAACGTCAGCACCAACGCTACCGCGATCACCGCCAGCCAAAGCGGACCGTCCGCACGCCGCACCGCAACGCAGAGCGCCACAACCGCCGTAGTTACCAGCCCCGCAGCCAGCGCCATGCGGCTCTTGGCAAAACAACCGATCAATTCTATTCCTCCTAAAAATCCCGCTGATTCAAGCGGCCGACTGTTTTTACTATACATCGACTATTATCAAAAGAAAAGCCACGCCCCGCAATATCGGGATAAGAGCAGGAAGGGCCCGCACGTTTGCCATGCAGCCTTATCTCTCTAGGATTAAAAAACAAATTTTATCGTATTTTTACAAATATTATTGTTACACATACCAATGAAGTGAATGAACAGGCGTGATAGAATAAAACCCAGTTTCAGATAAATACTGTCGGATGTTTTACAGTCCCGTTTTATGTAATATTTAACGGAGGTGGATCCCCGTGATCAAAATTTTAACTCTGATGGACGATGCTTCGTCGGAGAATAAGGCTCTGCGCTCGGAACATGGCCTCTCATTTTGGGTGGAGGCGGGAGACAGACGCTTCCTCTTCGACTGCGGCTCCGGTCCGGCGACGTTATATAACGCAAACCGTCTCGGCGTCAGCCTCAAAGACGCAGACTTCACAGTATGCTCACACAGCCATTACGACCACGCGGCAGGATTCCGCGACATGGCGGAGGCGGGGTTTGGCGGGAAAACGCTCTATACCGGGGCCGGATTCTGGGAGCGCAAGTACGCGTGGAACGGTTTGAAGTACACAGATCTCTCATCAGGCTTCGGCCAAGAGTTTCTGAGAGAACACGCCATTGCGCAGAAGATCTGCCGCGGCCTGCTGCCGATTGCGGATGGATGCTGGCTCGTGGGAGACTTTCCGCGTGTCCACTCATTTGAAACGATACCGCGGCGTTTCGTCAAAGGTACGCCGCCTGAGACTACGGCCGACGATTTCTCCGACGAGATATGTCTCGCAATGCAGACAGAACGGGGGCTGGTAGTTCTCGTCGGCTGTTCGCATCCCGGCATCCTGAATATGATGCGGCATGTACATGAGGTGCTGAAACAGCCGATATACGCTCTATTCGGCGGCACACATCTTGTTGAGGCCGATGAAGAACGCATCGGGACGACGGTCGATACGCTCTGTGGAAGGGGGCTTTCCGTTCTCGGATTGAGCCACTGTTCGGGAAACGCGGCTGAAAAGTATCTGGCCGCCGGCAGGAGCGTTCAGACCTGCCATATGACCGCGGGCGACTGTATCGCCATCCGCTGAGAACAAATATGCTTTTTGAAGAGATCGCCAGCCGCCTCGTCCATACGGCGTCAAGGCTGGTACGCGGACGAATCGTCAACATAATGGACACAGACGGTGTGATCGTCGCCTCCAGCGACCCGGCGAGGGTGGGAACAATCCACGAAGGCGCGCGCAAGGTCGTCCGCACCGGCAGGCCCGTAGCGATAGAGAAGGATGATGTACCGTATTATCCCGGCGCGCGTGAAGGCTATAACCTGCCGGTATTCAGCGAGGAGAGGCTGATCGCGGTGGTCGGTATCTACGGCAACCCGGACGAAGTCAGAGACAGCGCCTATATTCTGGAGGCCTACACGGAACAGTTTTTCCGGCAGAATGCCCTCAACCGCCAAAACCGCATCTTCGACGGGCTGCGCGCAAGCTACCTGAGGATACTGCTGAATCTCTCGGAGGGCAACGACGACAGGCTCGATGAACTTGCAGGAGCGCTGGATCTGCGCATCTCCTTTCCGGTGAGAATGATCGCCATATCCATTTGCGGGGATCTGGATTCCCTGCGAAGTCAGCAGATGCTGAACCGGGCCGCCGACGAAATACTCTTTCATAAGTTGGCTCTGCCGGAGCACGATGTATGGGCCATGGTCGACGACAGGCTCCTGCTGCTGAAAAGCGGCACGGAAGAGGAGGCGGGGCGTTATCTAAAGCGGCTCTTTACCTGCGTGGAGGAGGCGCTCTCCGGGCATGCCCAGCTTTGTGCCGGACGTCTCTGTCAAACGCTGACGGAGGCCCGCCTCTCGGGAGATGAGGCGCTCACCCTCTGCGGCACAAAACGTGAAGGCCTGCTTGATATCCTCGACCCAGGCTGTGGTTTTTCCTATCTTATGCGCCGCACTGCGGAAAAAGAACAAGAATTCATCCGCGGGATCTACATGAGGATAAGCGAGAGACTGAACGAAAAAGATTTGGAGATGATGCTCGCAACGGCGGCGGCCTATTATGATGCGGGCGGAAGTGTAAAGGCGGCGGCCGAGGCGCTGCATATCCATAAAAATACGCTGCAGTACAGGATGCGCCGGCTGTGGGAGACATTATCTCCGCTGCAGACGGGAGCGTTTGAAAGGGAATATTTACTGCGGCTTTGTATCCTCTATCACCGGCAGCTAAGGCCTCAGGGCCTGTAAAATATAATAAAGAAAGCAGGGGTAGCATTATGTCAGCGTTTTTTCTATTCGGCGTAATTTTTATTGCGGTCGTGGCGATGGTCATTGCCATCTCCAAGTACAACGTCCATCCTTTCATCGCGATGGTAGTGATCGCCATCGCGGTCGGACTTGTCTGCGGAATCGATACGGTCAAGGTGATCAACACCGTCAAGAGCGGCTTCGGCAACATTCTGGCCAACATCGGTATCGTCATCCTATGCGGCACCATCATCGGTACGATCCTTGAAAAAACGGGCGCCGCCCTCACAATGGCCAATACTATCCTTAAGATCGTGGGACAGAAGCGCAGCGTCCTCACGATGGGCGCCATGGGTTATGTAACGGGGATTCCGGTCTTCTGTGATTCAGGCTTCGTCGTCCTCTCCCCCATCAGCCGCGCGCTGGCCGCGCAGAGCAATACTTCGCTTGCCGTTATGGCGACCGCGCTCTCCGGCGGTCTTTATGCGACGCACTGCCTCGTTCCGCCGACCCCTGGGCCGATCGCGATGGCTGGTACGCTAGGCGCGGACCTCGGCCTCACGATACTTGTCGGACTCATCGTCTCCATCCCCGCGGTGGCCGTCGCGATACTCTACGCTGTGAAGGTCTCCAGCAAAGTGGATATCCCGGCAAATTCGCAGTATACGATGGAAGAGCTGATCGCAAAATACGGCAAACTTCCCGGCGCGCTGCACAGCTTCTCGCCAATACTTCTGCCGATAATCCTGATCGGCATCGCTTCGGTCGCCTCACTGCCAGCCGCCCCCTTTGGCAAAGGCTTCGCCTATATGTTCCTGAATTTTATCGGTAACCCGGTCGTTGCCCTGATGCTCGGCGTATTCCTCGCGATGACGCTGATACCTCTCAGCGAGCGCCGCAACACACTTACCTGGGTATCGCAGGGCGTAAGGGACTCGGCAGCCATCCTCGCCATCACGGGTGCCGGAGGCTCTTTCGGGGCTATCCTGAGCCTGCTGCCGATCGCCGACGCCACCACGGGGCTGCTCGCGACAGGCTTGGGAGTAATCATCCCCTTCGTGATCGCTATGATCCTCAAACTTGCGATGGGCGCTTCGACCGTCGCGATGATCACCACCGCCAGCATGATGGCGCCTGTCATCGAAAGCATGGGTTACTCCAGCCCGCTGGGACGTGTCTTTGTGGTGATGGCGATCGGGGCCGGCTCTATGGTCGCATCTCACGCCAACGACTCCTACTTCTGGGTCGTATCTCAGTTCTCCGACATGAAGGCCAACGAGGCATACCGCTGCCAGACGGGCATGACCGCGACGATGGGTATCACGGTCATTGTGATCCTCTATGTAGCCTCGATGTTCCTGGTTTAAGCAGCTTTAAGATACCCAAAAGGGCTGTCCGGTGCGGACAGCCCTTTTAGTTTTATCTGTATACGGCGAGACTCAGCTCTCTTTGCCGTTCCCGTCAACGGGAACGATGCCGCGCAGTCCCGCCGAGATCATCTCCAGCAGGTGGTTGCTGCGCTCGATCATCTCCAGCTGCTCGCATAGAAGCGTGCGCCGGTCGCTGATCCTGTTTTCAAGAAACTCCAGCTTTTTCTCCCCAAAGAGGTTGGATATCCTGTCCATATTTTTTCTGTCATAATGATAGAGGATATATCGAAGCAGTACGACGTCGCTCCTCAGCGCCGCATAACGGCGGCGCTCCGCCGTGAGTTTCAGCTCTATATCCTCGGCGTTCATTGCCGGTTTAGAGAGATAGTGTCCTTGCTTCCATCTTTTCAGATCGTCGATACGCCACCTCAGGATCTCCGTAACGATTTCCCGATATACATTGGTGATTACCGGATTTTTTGCGCCGTCCGCATATATCAGCAGCGGCCTGTCCAGCACGCCGCAGAGGTTCTTCTCGTAGCTGCTGAAATACTTTTCCCAGAAGACCTCGCTCTCAAACAGCTCGCGGCGTCCATCATCGTCAAGCCCCACATAACAGGCGTCGTAACTGTCTTCAAGTTCCTTCCGCAGACGCCCATACTCACTGGAAAAGGCTCCGCCGCTCATTCCGGCAAAACGGGACCGCGGAGTACCGGAGAAATCGCTGCGGAGGAAGGAGAACGCCCCAGGCTCAGCTTCCGCGTCACCGGCCAGGAGCACAGAGGGAAAAGCAAAAGAGACAGCTGCAAAGGCCATAAGAATACAACTGATTACAGACATTCTATGCAAGCTCTTCATAGCCTCCGCGCACCTCTTTTCTGAAATAGCTTTAATCTTAGAGGTGATAATAAGGCCTTCGGCGAAAAATAGTATCGTACAAAATACGCTTTTTGCCGCAAAAAAACGGCCGCGCCTAAAAGCGGCGTGGCCGGTAATAGCCGTATCGTATTTTAATTTTTTTATTTCCTCTCGTCAGGAATCATCTGGTTGAGAACTACGGCCATCAGCGTCGCGAGGATCACCGACGACGAGCCGAATATCTCCTGCACCCACGAGGGCATGCCCGGGCCGCCGAGCGCGTTCGCCACCTGCGAGATGCCTACGCCAAGCGCAACGGAGATCCCGACGACGGCGCTGTTGCGCGGCGTGAGCTTGGCCGACAGCAGGAGCTTCATACCGGTCATCGTGATCGCGGCAAAGACGGTAAGGGTTGCGCCGCCAAGCACCGCGAGCGGGATTGTCGTGAGAAGGGCGGCGAATTTCGGGATCAGCCCCGCCAGCAGAATGATCGCCGCCGCCAGCGCGATGACAAACTTATTTATCACTTTAGTGATCGTGACGATACCTACATTCTGGCTGAAGGTGGCCGTCGGCAGGCCGCCGATAAAGGCAGAGAGCATGCTGGAAAGGCCGTTGCCCATAATGCCGCCCGCAAGCTCGTTGTCGCTCGGCTCCCTGTCCATCGCGCCCGCCGTCGTCGCCGAGATATCGCCGATCGCCTGAATGGAGTTCACGACATACATAATGACCATCGAGACCACGGCCGTGGTATGGAACTCGATCCGGAAGTGATTTATCTGCGGAAGCTGGAACCACTGGCTGTCAATAATCCGCTCAAAGGAGACCATTCCGAGACAGGCCGCGAGAATATATCCCGCCGCCATGCCGAGCAGGACGGAGGCAAGTTTGGTAAATCCTTTGGTAAAGAAGGAAAAAAAACTGACCGCGGCGAGCGTAAAGAGCGCCACCCCCCAGTTGAGCGCGGAGCCAAAACCGGCAGCTCCGGCGCCGCCGGCCATGTAGCGGATTGCGACCGGATACAGCGACAGCCCGATCGTAAAGACAACCGTTCCGGAGACAAGCGGCGGAAACAGAGGGCGCAGCCTGCGGATGAATATTCCCACGATGATCGCCGCGAAGCCGCCGACGATCTGCGCCCCTAAAATGGCGGGAAGTCCCATCGAGGCCCCGATCGCGATCAAAACAGGCACATAGGCGAAGCTGACCCCCATCACCACGGGGATACCGGCGCCGACGCGCCCCGCGAGCGGATACAGCTGAATAAAGGTGGCGATCGCCGCCGTGACGAGCGAGGCCTGGATCAGAAGCATCGTATCTTCGGGAGAGACCTTCGCCACCGCGCTTATCACGATGGCGGGTGTTATACAGCCGATGATCATCGCGACGACATGCTGCATAGCGAGTGGCAGGGCTTCGGTAAATTTGGGAATGCCGTGAAGCTCAAAGAGAATCTTGCGTGTTGATTGTGACATGTCTTTCAAATCCCTTCTCACAGATTATATGTTGTGGAACAGACAAATACATTTCACTGAATCCAGAATGCCTCCGGGTAAAAACAGAGCAACAGTAAGACTGCCTCTCATCACCCGCAAGCGCACGGCAGTCTCCAAATTTTTATATGAAACTCGCTTCATTCTCAATGGCTCCATTATACACCATAATCTCAAAAAAATTCAGTATTTTTTCTAGTTTTCATAAAAAATTTTTGATTATACATGATAGCCCTAAGACTTAGACGTCAACAATTCCGCTTTCAAGCTCTTTGGCCTCGACTTTAGCACAAACACTTATACCTTTTATCATAATGAATGTATAATATAATAAACAAAGAAGAGAAAGGGCGTGAGGATATGGAGAAACGAATCATAACAATCAGCAGGCAGTTCGGCAGCGGCGGACACGAGGTCGGCATGAAACTCGCGAAGAGGCTCAACATCAAGTTCTATGACAAAGAGCTCGTGGACCTTCTCGCCAAGGACGGCAAGTATGACGTGGACTTCATTGAGGCTAACGAAGAGAAATGTTCGCCGCCGATGTGTCCGATAATGCCCGGCTTCGCGATGCCCGTATTCTATCAGGACCTGCCCTCCGACCTCATCTATAAGGGGCAGTCAAAGCTGATAAGAAGCCTCGCCGAACGCGGCCCCTGCGTCGTGGTGGGACGCTGCGCCGACTATATCCTCCGCAACATGAACCCCGTCGACTGTTTCATATACGGAAGCCTTGAGGAGCGCATCAGCCGCAAAATGTCGATGGTTCCAGAGGGACTCGATTTCACGCGGGAAGAGATAAAGAAGCGCGTCATCGACGTCGACAAAAAACGCGCGAAATACTACGAGTTCTACGCGGACCGCAAATGGGGCCGCATGGAGGACTACGACCTCTGCATCAACACCGACAAGGTCGGTATCGACGGCGCTGTGGAGACGATACTGGCCTATCTGGAACATTGCAGGTGAATCGGCGTTTATAAGCACGATTTGCGTCATAAAATGGGGGCTCCGAATCCTCACCGTATGAAGATACGGTTCCGGTATCGGAGCCCCCATTTCATTTAGCAACTCGCACTTCTAAACGCCGATTTCCTTTGGGTGGGGAAAGAGATAAATAGCGATTTATCTTTTGACTTTGCCCTTAAAGGCGCCCTCTGTGAGGCGGCCAGAGGGCGCCAAAATCTTTGGTAAATCGCTATTTATCTTTTTTCCTACCAGAAGCCAAACCGCTATTTATCATTCAGCTTAGCGCGAAACGTTGGCCTTTATTTTGCTGCGCCCGCATGTTTGGGACGCTCTTTTCGCTGAATGCACAATAATGAAAGAGGCGGAGTTTCTCGTCCGCCTCTTTCACTGAACCTACCGTTTGGTATAGATTTTATACTTTTATTTTTATACGTTTACCTCTTGCGTCTTGCCGCCGCGAGCGGCAGCAGCGCCAGCAGTGCTAAGACTCCCACACCCGCGGAGCAGCCGCTGCTTGAACCGCCGGAGGGTTTCGGCGCCTTCGCCTCGTTCATCGCCATCGCCACGGGGTCGATTACGCTGCCCGTGGTTTTGTCGTAGTCGAACTCTCCGTTATCCTTGACGAAGAGTATGAGCGTGTATGTCGCGGCCGGATCGATTTTGTCGGTAAAGGCAAGATTGTTTCCATCCGCGTTTTTGAGCGTGAAGCTCTGGTCGGCGTAGCCGGCCGGCTCCGCAGTATAGCCGAACTTCGCGCCCGTCTCGTCTTTAAGTATTTTGATGAGCGTGATGTCGCTGACTATATTGTTTGCCGCCGCGCCAAGCTGCGCGCCGGTCGTCTTCATCGCGAGGGCCGCGACTTTGCCGTCGCTAATCGTCGCCGTGATAATGGGCAGAGTTACGATCGTCTTCGGAGCCACCGCCGCGTCGTCCGACATTACGGAGGCCACGGTCTTCTTTGCGATCACGGGGTCGACTGTGATATTGCCGTCGGCCGTCGCGGTGAAGAATTTTACCGGAACGTCCGCGCTCGCCGCGAGGGCTTTTGTGTTTTCCTCCGTCGCCGGCTTGATGACGGGGGTCGCCGGTTTCACATCTGCCGGTACGTCTTTGTCCTTAGTCACGGGGTTATCCTTTTCAGTTACGATGGTCGGCGTTACGGGAGCCGGTGTCGGCACCGGGTCCGGAGCCGCCGGGTCTTCGACCGTCACGGTGCAGCCGGCGGTCGTCTTTGTGACGGAGCCGGTGGCGGAGATAACGGCGATGCCGGCCTTGTGTGCCGTCACCTTGCCTGCGTCGTCGACCGCAGCAACCGCAGTGTCGCTGGATTTCCAGGAGACAGTTTCACCGACGACAGGTGTCGCCGCCTTCACGGTATCGCTCTTTCCGAGCTGAAGTTTCAAAGCAGTTGGCGTTACGGCGATAGGCGCATTCTTACATGTGACGACGAGTTCCGTCTT
>ERZ1673695.1666-NODE-1666-length-21118-cov-13.188909_pt1 | contig 21118 bp, 21 predicted proteins | sample MGYA00580225_ERZ1673695 | MGnify/ENA primary metagenome ERZ1673695 (study PRJEB41218, sample SAMN15661739) | gut metagenome | host: Homo sapiens | place: Canada: London | collected 2015-08-20/2019-03-30 | study: EMG produced TPA metagenomics assembly of... | reverse complement strand
TGGCATATCTTATATCAGTTTTTTGAATTTACACAAAACTTGAAACGGTCTCAAATCATAAAGGGAGGTTATTATTATGACTAACAAAAACATCATCACCAACACACTGAGAGCAAATTCTTTGGGACTTTTTAGATGCGGATGCTCATGCACATGTGAAAATAAAACATGTAGTTGTCCCAATGGTCAGCCGCAGGCAAACGGAAACCACTCTTCTACGAATTCTACAAATGCTTCGGATACTGCGTCACTATCATCTAGCAAATCAAAGTGAAATTTCTTTCGTAGCCAATGGAAAGAAATAAATCAGACAGGATAATAAAATTATGAAAAGTATCAAAGCACAAATTTCTACTTTGCATACCACTCTCTATATGCTGAGGGTGGTATACAAATATGATAAGGCATTTATATTTATAAAGCTTTTTACCTCCGTTATCAGAACATTGTTGGCATATCCCATGATTATTCTGCCGGGTAAAATAATCGACGTATTGACGAACATTATTGTTGAAAAAGATTTTAGCGAGGCGGGCATCAGACAGTTGGTTATAATAGTGGCAATTTTCGTATGCATTCCTTTGCTGAACTCACTGCTGAATTATGCGATGTCAATTATTCTTCAAAAGAGACAGACCGAAATTATAAAGAAAACGGAATATGATTTTTACAAACGTATTCTTATGATGGATTATGAGACATTTGAAAGTCCTGAAATCACCGGCATACGAGACCATGCGCGAACCACCTTGCTTATGGCGACCGTGACAATAGACAGAATAGAGCAGATTTTGTATTCAGTTCTTACCATAGTAATGCTTACTTCAATAATCGTTTCTTTAGATTTATGGACGGTTTTAATTATAGTGGCAGTTACTCTGATGAACAGCCATTTCATTTCCCGTTATAATAAAACCCACTATAAATTCAAAATTGACGAAATTGAGGCAAATCGCTATATTTTCGGATATTCCAATGTTATTACCTCCGGCTTGAATGCAGAGGAGATGAAAATCTATAATTCTACCGAATTTTTTCTAAAAAAATATGAAGGTGCCCGAGACTATATGGATTCCATAAGATTGAAGGATTCCCAAAAAGAGCACTTTGTGACTGTAAAAAACGGATTTGTTAATTTCATTCAAAACATCGTGCTGTACGCTATAATATTGAGAAAGGTAATTTTTGAAGACTTGTCAATCGGAAACTATTCCATATACATTTCTGCGGTTTCGAGATTTAGCGACGCACTGCGTTCTGTGGTTAATGCGTGGATGGCTTTGTCTAACGATAAATTATACATAAGAGACATGATTGACTTTTTAAATTATCCCCTCAAGCAGTACGAAAGCGGCTCTCTGCCGATTCCGGATACGGACGATTACGTTTTTGAATTTAAAAATGTCTCGTTTAAATATCCCGGTACTGATGCGTATGTGTTGAAGAATATGAATCTGACGATTAACACCAAGGAAAAAATCTGCATTCTCGGAGAAAACGGCTGCGGAAAAACGACCCTGATTAAGCTGCTCATGAGAATGTATTGGGTTGACGAAGGAGAAATCCTGCTCAACGGAGTAAATATTTACGACTATAATTACGATGAGTATTTATCTATATTTTCTCCGGTTTTCCAATCATACGGTATATATCCCGTCTCGCTGAAAGAAAATATTACGCTGAGCGATGAGGAAGCAAATTCGTCTTTTTACCAAATATGTTCTCTGTTGTCGCTGGATAAGCTGGCGTCAAAGCATGAGAACGGCTACAATATTCAAGTAAGCAAATTCATATACAATGACGGAATAGAACTCTCTGGTGGAGAATATCAGAAAATGGCATTGGCAAGAGCGCTGTACAGAGATGGAAAGGTATTTATTCTTGATGAGCCCACGGCAGCTATCGACCCCATCTCGGAATATAATTTCTACAGGTCGTTTGAAAGCTTAACAAAGGATAAGAACGTCATATATATTACCCACAGACTGGCGGCAGTTAACCTCGTCGATAAGATAATAGTTTTCAACAATGACGGAGCAGTGGCGGAATGCGGCACGCACAAAGAGCTTTACGCTAAAGGCGGAATCTACACCGAAATGTTTGACAAGCAGGCGCAGTTTTATCGCGATGCGCTAAAGGAACAAGAAAATATAACAACGGAATAGAAAGCTTGCAGGTGAACGACCATGAATGTAAAATTACCAATCAATCTTCTCCCCGAAATACGATATGAGTGCTGGACGTATCAGCGCATGGCGATTATTCGCGCCTATCCGGAGTTTGATACGTGATTTGTTCATCATCTTAACAATCTCTGCATCACTTCGGAGTACGACTGTGATTTTGGCTGGTTTGGAAAGAAATATAACATTGTGTCTCATTACGAGGATATTCTGGAAATTGAAGAGAAGCTGTATAAAGAATACGATGAGTTGAGTATTATTCCGGAGATATGCAGACGGCTCGACGCGCATACCTACACCATCATAGATGTGGACTACTCAAAATGGCAGGATGACCTTGATTTAACTTTAGTGGCGCAATTGCTGGTGTATGGCTACGACGACGAAAAACAGGTATTCTATACCCCCTCGCCGACCGGCGGTTGGCATGAAGCAACAGTTCCATGGAAAAAATTCATAGAAGCATTTCGAGTGCGGCAGGCTTATACATCTGAACAGAAAAGGGCATCGACTGCCCGACAGAACCCATACCCGATCTTGTTTCTAAAACCCAAACTTCATGTCAGACCACAAGTGCAGCTAAGTCATCTGTATAATGATTTGAAAGCGGCATTGGATGTAGCGGATGTTGCCTACCATTTTGAAAATAAAGAGATAAAAGATTTCTATTTTTATCAGGGAATCTTGGGTGTCTGTACGGGGCCTACCGATCTCATGCAGCGGGTATATCAGGGGAGTTTGAGATCAGATCCCTTGGCTATGATCATGGATTTGCCAGCGGATATTGTAAAATGCTCGAATATAATACCCTGTTTTTTGCTTCTCTTAAATACATCGATGAGAAATTTGGTTTACATATATCCCAAGAGATATACCGTGACTGCGAGGATGTTCTGGTTCTGAATCAGAAATTACGAAATTCTGTTGAGTATTCCGCGTGAGATTGGGCATTGTGACCGCTAAGATTGAGCAGTCATTCCGGCGGGATTGAGCATCCTCGCCGCCTTCATTGAGCACTGCGTTAAAATGTAGATATGCATCGCATTTTGCGGTGTAAATATCTACAAGGAGGTCACCTATATGACCAATTACCGTGAAATCCTTAGGCTCCACAGCCTGGGACTCAACAAAACCGAGATTGCCACAAGCTGCCAGTGCGCTCGGAACACCGTGGCAGCAACGCTTCAGAGGGCGGCGAACTGCGGCCTGCTCTGGCCGCTGCCGGATGAAATGTCTGAAGTGCTATAATAAAGTTGTAACGAAAGTGGCTAATAAGATATACTAAAAACAATGAGAAAAGAGGTTCTTATCATGCCACAGAATTACACACCAGAGTTTAAAAAGAAGATAGTCCGTCTCCATAAGGAAGAAGGAAGCACCTACAAAAGTATCACAGCTGAATACGGCGTCTCAAAAGCCAGTATCTCCAAGTGGTGCAGCCAGTTACGAGAAGAATGCCAGACAAGCCCGGAAACAAAAGAAGAATACGATTATATGAAAGAAATGCTCAAGCTCCGCAAAGAGAAAGAAGAACTTCGCAAGGAGAATCTCTTCTTAAAAAAGCAGCGGCATTCTTTGCAAAAGAAATCGATTAGAGGCTTATCGGTTTGTTGAAAAATATCAGAAAGATTTTGGGCTGAACTGGCTGCTGCGTCGGTTGAAGATTTGCCCTAATGCTTACTATAACTACCGGAAGGCGGATTACTATACCCAAAAATCTAAGGTACAGGCGCAGATCCGAGAGATTTACCACGAGCATAATGGAGTGGACGGATACCGAAGCATGACCGTTTATCTGGCACGCAAAGGCTTCCATTACAGTCCAATAACCATTCATAAGTATATGAATAAAGAGATGGGGCTGTATGCGATTGTACGTCCTAAAAAGCCAGAATATATACACGGGAAGCCACACAAGGTATTTGAGAATAAGCTGGCTCAAAATTTCACTGCTGAGCGGGCAAATCAAAAATGGTGTACAGATTTCACCTACCTGTTCTTGAAAAATGGGGAGGTACGTTATAACTGCAGTATTCTTGATCTCTACGACCGCAGCATCATTGCGAGTATAACGGATCGCCATATCACATCAGAACTTGCCATCCGCACTTTGCAGAAGGCCTTGGATTCGCAGGCGATGCGAAAAGGAGAATTACTCCTTCATAGCGATCAGGGGGCACAGTATACATCGAAAGCATTCGTTGAGTATTGTGAATCCGTTCATGTAACACAAAGTATGAGTAAAGCAGGATGTCCGTATGACAACGCACCAATGGAACGGTATTTCAATACCTTGAAGAATGAATGCACAAATCAATATGAATTTCGTACGGAGGAGGCACTCTATCAGACGGAGGAGGAATTTGCATATATCACGTATAATCATGTGCGCCCTCATAGTTTCAATGGGTACAAACACCATATCAAGCTCGAATTTCATAAATCGATTTCTTAGCCACAAGTGTTACAAAAACATTAAATATATACGCACATGTCATGACTTCTGCCAAAAAGAAAGCAGCTCAGAAATTAGGTGGCGCGATATCAAATCTCGGAGATAAAAGCGATTCCAAAAACGACGAAATTACAGGATAATTTTTAAAATAACGGAAAAATAACGGAAAAATTCACTTTTTCAGCCAAACTCAAAAAAATAAAGCCTTTCGTTTTTTTACTTTAACGAAAGGCTTTTCTTCTTGGTTGCGGGGGAAGGACTTGAACCTACGACCTTCGGGTTATGAGCCCGACGAGCTACCAACTGCTCCACCCCGCGATGAAAATAAAACGTCACTCAGAAGCGAACGTGTACTATTATACCACGATATTTTACGCTGTCAACAGGAAATTTAATCCCGCTATTGCGCCGCGCAAAAAAATACTTGCACGGAGACAAAGCGTATGCTATAATTGCCGTTGCCTGATTTTAGAACTGAAGCTACGGAGGTGGAACAGGTGACAGCTTTAAAGGTAATACTTGGAATATTTTACATGCTGATCTGTCTGGTCTTGATAATTATTATTTTAAAGCAGGAGTCGAAGGGAGACGGATTGAGCAGCGTCATCACCGGCGAGAACAGCGAATCTTTTTTCAGTAAGAATAAAGGCTTAAGCAAAGAAAGATTTTTATCCAAGCTTACCGTTGTACTTTCCGTATTCTTTGCGGTCGTTGCGATCGTACTCAGCGTACTGATGCGCATGTAAGATAGACCGGCCGCCATCCGGTCGGATCGGAAGAAAAAGCAGTTTATTTGGAGCCGTGCGGATCAGAGCACGGTTTTTTTTATCCATGCGGCATTAAAACGCGAAAAGCAAGCACAATAAGAATTAAGAAAGGCTGGTGAACGACATCAAAACAAAACCAAACGGACGATATAAAAGTAAGAAACCGGTAAGGACACGCCGCGTGCGGCGGCGCGCGCCGTCCGGAAACAGCGCAAGAAGCATAAAAAAGGAAAATCAACGCAAACAGGACAAGCCTGAATATAAACCGCCGGAGCAGCTGATCGAAGAAAGAAGCGAATTCAGCGAGTCAGTAAAGGCCGAAGTCGCCAGGATTCCAACCGTGCTGAGCCCGTCTGCGATTGCGGGCGAATTAAAGCGGGGGCGGCGCGATCTTCGCCATCTGGAAATCGTCACAATCGATTCGGAAGAGACAAAAGACGTAGACGACGCGATTTCCATCGAACGTCTGCCGGGCGGCGCATATCTGCTCGGCGTTCACATCGCCGACGTGGCGCATTATGTCCGAGAGGGGACAGCGCTGGACGCAGCCGCATACGAGCGCGGAACCAGCGTTTACCTGGAAGGCCGCGTGCTCCCGATGCTGCCGCCCAGACTGTCAAACGGGATCTGCAGCCTGAACGCGGGGGAAGACAGGCTGGCGCTCAGTGTCCTGATGACGATTGATAAAGAGGGAGAAATCTGCCGATACGAAATTTTCGAGAGTCTGATTCGGGTAAAATACAAAATCACATACAAGCAGATCTATGCGCTGTTCGAGGGGGACACCCCGTCATACCGTCAGGAAGCGCTGCGGGAAGAATACCGACAGCATTTAGAGGACCTGCAGGCAATGCGCGAGCTGGCAGAGCTGCGGCATGCCGTACGCTACCGACGCGGCTCGATCGATTTTGATTTTCCCGAAACGCATGTGACGACAGACCGCGAAGGGAAGCCCGTTGGAGTGGAGGCTGAACGGAGCACATTTGCCAACCGTATTATCGAAGAATTTATGCTTGCCGCAAACGAAACGGTAGCGGAACACTTTTCCCGGATGCGCATTCCTTTTCTCTACAGGGTTCACGGACGCCCGGAGCAAGAAAAAATTATAAAGCTTTCTCTTGAAATCCGCAGCATGGGCTATACTTTGCGCGGACGCGGCACGCTCCGCCCGCATACCATTCAATCGCTCTTGGAAAAAGTCAAAGGAAAGGCTGCGGAACCGATCATCAGCATGCTGACGCTGCGCGCCATGCAGAAAGCGGAATATTCCCCGAAAAACGAAGGCCATTTTGGCCTTGCGGCAGAAAATTACACGCATTTTACCTCGCCGATCCGGCGATATCCCGATTTGTTTGTCCACAGAATGATAAAAGAAACGCTCCATGACAAAATGACGGCGGAACGACAGGCCGAGCTTCGAACGTTTGCGGCGGAGGCGGCAAAGCATTGCTCGGAGGCAGAACGGGAAGCGGAAAGCGCGGAACGGCTGCATACGGACCGGCTTGTGGCGGAATATATGAGCAACTATATCGGCGAAGAATTTGACGGAATCATCTGCAACATTACTTCGTTCGGGATTTTTGTACAGCTGGAAAATTCTGCAGAGGGACTTGTATTCTACAGCAGTATGCCGGACTATATGGTATTTGATGAAAAGAAAATGATTGCCTCCGGTGAATCGAATCGGCGGAAATATGCCATCGGAGATCCCGCGAGAGTAAAAGTCGTCAGCTGCAATATAAAAATGGGACAGATTGAGTTCCATTTTGCAAAATAATATGATAAAATGCCGGAGAAGGAGTTGATAAGCAATGTTTGAGCTGGAACAGTTCGAGTCTGAACTGGGCGATCTGCAGAAAAGTTTATGCGATTTGAGGGATTCACTTTGACACGGAGGGAATCCGGAATCTGATAGAAGAATTGGAAAATAAGGCGTCCGAACCGGATTTCTGGAACGATCCGGAAAAATCCCAGGCCGTTCTGAAGCATTTGAAACAGCTGAAGACGAAGCTCGGCAGATTTCAGCAGCTGGAATCGAAGTATGAAGAAATCGAGCTTATGATCATGATCGGCAATGAAGAAAACGACGCTTCAATGGCGGAAAAGGTTCGGGAGGAGCTGGAGGACTATAAAAAGGCGTTCAACCTGCTGCGCTTGGAAACGCTTTTTACCGGAGAATACGATGCAAACAACGCGATTCTTACGATCCATCCCGGCGCGGGAGGCACGGAGTCGCAGGATTGGGCGCAGATGCTCCTCAGAATGTATATGAGATGGGGAGAATCGCATGACTACGAGGTAAAATTGGTTGATCTTCTCGACGGCGACGAAGCGGGAATCAAAAGCGCGGTGCTTGAGATCAACGGAGACAATGCATACGGCTTTTTAAAGAGCGAGCACGGCGTGCATAGACTGGTCCGCATTTCGCCGTTTGATGCCGCGGGAAGAAGACACACTTCCTTTGTATCGGTGGAAGTGATGCCGGAAATCGACGACACGATCGAGATCGATATTCGGCCTGAGGATTTGGAAATCGGGACCTACCGTTCCAGCGGCGCCGGCGGACAGCACATCAACAAAACGGACTCGGCGGTTCGGATTACGCACAAGCCGACGGGCGTGACGGTATCCTGCCAGACGGAACGCTCGCAGCTCCAGAATAAAGAAACCGCGATGAAAATGCTGCGCTCCCGGCTGTTTGAAATCAAACAGAGGGAAAATGTCGAGAAAATTTCAGACATTAAAGGAACGCAGATGGAAATCGCATGGGGAAGTCAGATCCGTTCGTATGTATTCTGTCCGTATACGCTGGTAAAGGATCACAGGACTTCTTACGAGGAGACCGTCGTCGATAAAGTCATGGACGGGAATATCGACGGCTTCATCAACGCGTATCTTGTAAACGAATTTAATAAAAATAAATAATAGGAAAAGACAAGGAGGTCTTCGTATGAAATTAGGCGTGCTGACTGTAGTGCTGGCACAAATGGAGCTTGACAAAGCGATGAAGTATCTTGCCGACTCCGGCGTACAGGCTGTGGAAATCGGAACGGGAGGATTTCCGGGAAATGCGCACTGCAATCCGGAAATTTTATTAAAAGACGACCGCAAATTGGAGGAATTCAAGCAGGCAGTGTATGGGAACGGGCTGGAGATCAGCGCGCTGAGCTGTCACGGAAACCCTGTCCATCCGAACAGGGAAATTGCCGGGAAATTCCATACGGAATTTATCAATACCATTTTACTTGCGGAAAAGCTGGGCATCGACCGGATCGTAGGCTTTTCCGGCTGCCCCGGGGATTGTCCCGAGTCGAAGCGCCCGAACTGGGTTACCTGCCCGTGGCCTGAGGATTTCCTTGAAATTTTGAAGTACCAGTGGGAAGAGGTTCTTGTGCCGTACTGGAAAGAAACGGCGGAATTTGCAAAGCAGCACGGCATTAAAAAGATCTGCTTTGAAATGCATCCGGGCTTCTGCGTTTACAATCCGGAAACGCTCTTGAAGCTCCGCGCCGCCGTTGGTGACATCATCGGCGCAAATTTTGATCCCAGTCATCTGATTTGGCAGGGCATGGATCCCGTCGAGGCTATCCGGACGCTCGGAGATGCAATCTATTTTGTACATGGAAAAGATGTGCGTGTCGATCGCACGAACGTTGCCAAAAACGGAGTGCTGGATACGAAGCACTACTCAGACGTTCTGAACAGAGCGTGGGTATTCCGCACGATGGGCTACGGCCATGATTTTAAAATGTGGAAGGATATCGTCAGCATGCTGAAGCTCGTCGGATACGACGATGTGATCAGCATCGAGCATGAGGATTCCCTGATGTCTCCGACAGAGGGCCTCCAGAAGGCAATTGCGCTTTTGAAGGAGGTTCTGATTTCGGAGCAGGCCGGAGAAATGTGGTGGGCATAATTCCATGTGGCGCGATATCAGAATCGAACAGGAGGAATTATTGTCCCCGCTGGCTGCGCATTCCAAAGACAGCCTCGGCAGGCGTCTGCCGGAGGAACCGTGCAAGGTACGCTCCGACTATGAGCGCGATGCGGACAGAATTCTTTATTCAGAGGATTTCAGAAGACTGCGCCACAAGACGCAGGTATTTTTCAATGCCAAAAACGACCATATCTGCACGAGAATGGAACACGTCCTTTATGTAAGAGCCATTTCCACGACCATCGGAAGGACGCTGGGACTCAATCAGGATCTGATCAACGCCATCGCGCTGGGGCATGACATCGGGCATGCCCCGTTCGGACATTCCGGGGAACGGGCGCTTCACAATTGTATTCACAAAATCAATCCTGCGCTTTCGTTTCGGCATGAGTATCACAGCCTGCGCGTCGTGGACAGACTTTCCACCAGAATATCCAGAGAGAAGATCCATGAACGGTGCGGCCTGAATCTGACGTACGAGGTACGGGACGGTATTGTGAGCCATTGCGGCGAAAATTACGATGAATATATTTTACATGCCGATAAAATGAAGGATCCGGACAAAATTTACGAAACAGAGCACAGAAAATGCATGCCGTATACGCTCGAAGCGTGCGTAGTGCGCTTGGTGGACAAAATCGCATATGTGGGCCGCGATATCGAAGACGCGATTCGGGCGAAATTGATTGACTACAAGGACATCGATCCCGAGATCCGCAGGGAGCTCGGCGCCACAAATGGAGAAATGATCAACACGCTCGTGCAGGATATTATTGAAAACAGCTATAATACGGAATATATCCGCCTGAGCAAGGCCAAGGGAGAGGCGCTCCGCGAGATGATCATGACCAATAACAAGCTGATTTATCAGTCTGCGCTGATCCGGCGGTACGAAATTAACGCCAAGAACGCCGTAGAAGGACTTTTTGAAATGCTGTACGAGTGCGCCCGAAATCTTGACCGAAAGAATAAAAGCAAGCCGATGGAACGGCTGATCGGTTTTATCGACGAGAAGGGCTATCAGGAAGACGAACCGCCGGAACAGATTGTGACGGATTACATTGCGGGAATGACGGATGCGTACGCGCTGCAGTCCTTTGAGGATCTGTACTGGATATGACGGAGCGGCCGAGATTTATGGAAGACAAAGAGAAACAAGCGCAATACGATTTTTTTGCATATATCGGAAGAATGAAATATATTTTCCGCTGGGGACTGATGCGGAATACCGATTCGGAAAACATCCAGGAGCACAGCCTGCAGGTAGCGATTCTGGCGCACGCATTGGCCGTTATCCACAATCAGCTCTGCGGCAGCGAAGAATTGTCTCCGGACAGGGCCTGCGTTTACGCGGTATTTCATGACGCGGGAGAAATTATAACGGGAGACCTTCCCACGCCCGTTAAATATTATAATCCTGTAATCAGGGAAAATTATCAGGCGATCGAAGCGGTGGCAAAGGAAAAGCTGCTGTCTATGCTTCCGGCGGAGCTGGACGCAGTCTACCGGCGGATTTTGTTTTACGAGCAGGAGGACGCCCAATATTATCCGATCGTAAAGGCTGCCGATAAGCTGTCGGCATATATCAAATGCGCCGAGGAGGTAAAGGCGGGCAATCGGGAGTTTGTAAAAGCGATGGAATCGACGCTGGAAGCGCTCCGGACTTCGGAGCTCCCGGAGGTCGCCTATTTCATGCGTCATTACATGGAAGCATATAATAAAACGCTTGATGAAATGAATTAAAAAGAGTAAACTATATAGGTTATCGGCAGAAAACGCAGGGAAATACTGGAAGGAAAGGAAACGAGTGCTTGCATTATGGGGTTGTTTGAAAAAATATTCGGAACATACAGCGACAGGGCAATTAAGCAGATTATGCCGGTCGTGGAGGAAATTAATCGCTTAGAGCCGAAGATGAAGGAAAAATCTGATCAGGCCCTGAAGGAAATGACCGGAGTATTCAAGCAGCGGCTTGCAGAAGGAGAAAGCCTGGACGATCTTTTGCCGGAAGCATTCGCGGTTGTAAGAGAGGCGGCCTGGCGCGTGCTGGGACAGCGGCACTACGACGTGCAGCTGATCGGCGGCATCGTGCTGCATCAGGGCCGGATCGCCGAAATGAAAACCGGTGAAGGGAAAACGCTCGTATCGACGCTTCCCGCATACCTGAACGCGCTCACGGGCAAAGGCGTCCATCTCGTAACGGTCAACGATTATCTTGCTAAAAGAGACAGTGAATGGATGGGTAAAATCTATCGCTTCCTTGGACTTTCGGTCGGCGTCATTGTTCACGACATGACGCCCGCGCAGAGGCAGGAGGCGTATCGCTGCGATATTACTTACGCGACCAATAACGAGCTTGGTTTCGATTATTTAAGAGACAACATGGTGATATATAAAAATCAGCTTGTACAGCGGGAGCTCAACTTTGCGATCGTCGATGAGGTGGACAGCATCCTGATCGATGAGGCTCGTACGCCGCTGATCATTTCCGGCGCCGGCTCCAAGTCCAGCGACCTGTATGAACGGGCCGATGCATTTGTCCGCACGCTTTCGAAGCTGGTAATTAAAGAGACAGACAATAAAGACCTGATGGATGACGTCACGGAAGACTTTATCGTGGACGAGAAGGCAAAAACTGCCACCCTGACCAGGCATGGCGTGGATAAGGCGGAAAAGTGGTTCGGAATTGAAAATCTTTCCGATTCCGAAAACGCAACGATTTCGCATCACATCAATCAGGCGCTGAAGGCGCATGGCGTTATGAAGCGCGACATTGACTACGTCGTTAAAGATGACAGCGTTATCATCGTCGATGAATTTACGGGCCGTCTGATGTTTGGAAGACGCTATAATGAAGGACTTCACCAGGCAATCGAGGCAAAAGAGCACGTCAAGATCGAAAAGGAAAGCATGACGCAGGCGACAATCACCTTCCAGAACTTTTTCCGCATGTATGGCAAGCTTTCGGGAATGACAGGTACGGCGCTTACGGAAGAAGGCGAATTTAACGATATCTACTCGCTGGACGTTATTGTAATTCCTACGAATAAGCCTGTTGTGAGAATCGATTACCCCGATGCTGTTTATAAAACCGTAAATGGAAAATATAAAGCGCTGCTCCGCGACGTAGCAGCAGCCCACGAAAAAGGACAGCCGATTCTGATCGGAACCGTTTCCATTGAAAAATCCGAATATCTGAGCAAGCTGCTGATGAAGCAGGGCATTAAGCATAAAGTACTTAACGCGAAAAATCATGAAAAAGAAGCGGAAATCGTCGCCCAGGCAGGCAAATATGGAGCAGTTACCATTGCAACGAATATGGCGGGACGCGGTACGGATATCGTGCTGGGGGGAAACAGCGAGTACCTTGCAAAGCAGGAAATGAGAAAACAGGGGTATGACGATGCGCTGATCGCCCTTGCGGACAGCTATGCAGATACGGACGACGAAATTGTGCTGTCTGCCCGGAAGCTGTACCGGACCCTCGTAGAGAACTATTCGAAAGAAACAAAAGAAGAACGGGTGCGCGTTGTGGAGGCTGGCGGACTTTTCATCATGGGCACGGAACGCCACGAATCAAGACGGATCGACAACCAGCTCCGCGGCCGTTCCGGCCGGCAGGGAGATCCCGGAATGTCCCGCTTTTATATTTCCCTGGAAGACGATTTGATGCGGCTCTTCGGCTCTGAACGGATCGAGGGCATCATGAATACGCTGAAAATCGACGAAGACTACGCCATTGAAAATAAAATGCTTTCTTCGGCGATCGAAGGAGCGCAGAAGAAGGTGGAAGCAAGAAACTTCGAAATCCGCAAAAACGTCCTGCAGTATGACGACGTTATGAATCAGCAGCGGGAAATCATATACGCGCAGAGAAGGAGAGTCCTGGACGGAGAAAATATGAAGGATAATTTCCAGACCATGATCCGGCGCAGAATCGAAGAAACGGTTGCCTTTTACTGTCACAAGGATATTTCCCCTGAACAATGGGACTATGAGATGATTAAGAATGATCTGGTAGGAATTGTCTCGCCTGCGCTTGTAGATGGCTTTGCAGAGCATCCGGAGGGCCTGAAGCCGGAGAAAATTACAGAAGCGCTTACGGAAGACACGCTGAATCGTTACGAAGCGCGCGAGCAGGAGTTTGGAAGCGAGCTGATGCGGGAAATCGAGCGCGTTGTTCTGCTTCGTTCCGTTGATGAAAACTGGATGACGCACATCGACGCCATCGATCAGCTGAAATATGGCGTTGGATTGCAGGCGTACGGGCAGCGGAACCCAGTCGTGGAATATAAATTCCAGGCGTTTAATATGTTCGAGGATATGAACAAGACGATACAAGACCAGGCGGTGCGCATGATCTTTACGATCAAGGTACAGAAGGGCGCGTCAGTGGAGAGAAAGGCTGTGGCCGGTCCGGGACGCGAACGTCTGGGCGGCGAAGAATCGGGCGAGAAGAAAAAGTCGAAAAGTATTACAAGACAGGGCAGCAAGATTGGCCGCAATGATCCCTGCCCCTGCGGCAGCGGCAAGAAATATAAAAACTGCTGCGGAAGCTGACCTGTTTTTCGGAAGCGGTGTATGAAGCATGATTGACGTAGTAAGAGAAGTCAGCGCATTCAAACCGATTGATCTGACGCGGATCCCCGAAAAGTACAGGCCCGCGACGGAGCAGATGCGCACGGCGTTCATTTTATATAATAAAGCGCTCCATGAAATACAGACCGGGCATGATGATGCAGCAAAAAACTATTTAAGAAAGGCAATTGTCATTTTCCCGGAATTCTGTGACGCGATTATGGTACTGGGCATTCTGACATTTGCAAACGGTGACCGGATCGGCGCGGTACGTATTTTTAATTCGGTGAAAAACCTGGAGCAAAGGGCGATTTCGATCGGAATTCTGGATCATCTGGTAGAAGAGGCCGAGCGCCCGGAAACCGCGCGCGTTCTGGGGACGCAAAAGTTTTCCTCTGAGCGTGGAAAAGCGGAAAGCGTGATGGGCGGGAGAACGGGCGCAGCTTCGCGCTCCGAACCGACGGAGGCAAAATACAGTAAAGGCCAGATTTTTGAAAGAAGCAGCCGCTATTACGAGCCGCAGTATAAAGCGCCATATGGTGCGAAAAAAAACACTTCATACCACAGACGCCCTGCCGAAACGCAGGACGAGCCGTCCTCCGAAGTCATTCAGGACACTAAAGATGTGCGCTTATTAAATAAATACTTATTGCTTATCATCGCCATCCTGCTGATTTTTTCCGTTGTGGTATCTACCCTGCTGATCAACAAAACCGCGTCCGAACGGGAGCTGCGGAATCAGCTGGATGCACTCAGGGCAGCACAGACGCCGGCAGATGCTACACCGGACGGCTCCGCAGACCTTCCAACCGCCCCTGCAACAGATGCGCCGGCTGAATAAAACCTGGAGGAGCATCTGGACCTGTCTTAAGTGACGATTTTGTAATGCAGCAGTCACCCGCCTGTAATCAGCTTGCGTTATGATATCCACATAACAAACTGGAAAGGCGGGTTTCTGAAATGGAGCTCTTGAGAATTGAAAATTTAACAAAGCTTTACGGCACCGGGGAGAATACCGTGCGGGCTTTGGACAATGTATCTTTCACAGTGGATAAGGGTGAGTTTACTGCCATTATCGGACCGTCTGGCTCGGGAAAATCTACCCTGCTCCACATATTAGGCGGTGTCGACAGACCTACGGCCGGACACGTATATTTAAACGACTGCGACGTATACGCGCAGAATGAAGAGCAGCTGGCGATCTTCCGCCGGCGTCAGGTTGGTTTGATCTATCAGTTTTATAATCTGATTCCCGTTCTCACTGTAGAGGAAAATATCACGCTGCCGCTTCTTCTGGACGGGGGCAAAACGAATCAAGACCGTCTGGAAGAGCTTCTTGGCGTGCTGAAGCTGAAGGAACGCAGAGGGCATCTTCCGAATCAGCTTTCCGGCGGGCAGCAGCAGCGCGTTTCCATCGGCAGAGCGCTGATCAATGCGCCCGCCGTCGTTCTTGCCGACGAGCCTACGGGAAATCTGGACTCTCAAAACAGTCAGGAAATTGTAGAATTGCTGAAGCTTTCCAACCGGAAATACAAACAGACGCTGATTGTCATAACACATGATGAAAACATCGCCCTGCAGGCGGACAGAATTCTTGCGATCGAAGACGGACGGATTACACGCGATGAGGTGATCCGTAAATGAATATTTTAAACAAAGTGACGCTTAAGACCTTACGGAAGAATAAGGTTCGAACCATTGTGACCGTTATTGGGATCATCCTTTCCGCCGCCATGCTTACGGCTGTGACAACGGCAGTGTCCAGCGGCCTGCAATATCTTACGGATGTCGAGAGCTATCAAAGCGGCTCCTGGCATGGCGCGCTGCTGAACCTTGACAGCTTTGATGCCGCGCGTCTTAAATCAGACGCCCGTGTCAAAGCGACGTCGACCATACAAAACATCGGGTATGCGAAGCTGGAAGGAGGGCAAAACGAATATAAGCCTTACCTTTTTATCGGCGCCATAAAAATCGGCGGAACGGGACTGCTTCCGATTCACATAACGGAGGGGAAGCTTCCTACGAACACAAATGAAATTCTGGTGCCGGAGCACGTGGCCTCAAACGGCCGCGTCAAATATTCGCTCGGGCAGACGCTGACGCTTGCAGTGGGCCTCCGCCTTTCGGAAAACGGAGAGACGCTGTGGAATAACGAGAGGCTGTCCTATGAATATCCGGAGGATGAAGAAAGCCAAGAGGAAATTCTTGTTACAGAGCAGCTTTCCATACAGGAAACGCGAACCTTTACCGTCGTAGGCTTTTACGAGCGTCCCGGCTTTGAACCGCTAGACGCCCCCGGCTATACGCTTCTTACCGGATATGAGGAAGGCTCCGGAAGCGAAAGCATATATTTTACGCTGAAAAAAGCAAAAACCGTTTTCGATTTTATGGAAGACTTCGAATATGAAAAGAATCCGCAGTGTGAGGCGAAATACAATACCGGCTACCTGCGGGCGATCGGCGTGATGAAAGACGACAATATCAAAACGGTTCTTTACGGATTTGCCGCGATTCTGATCGGGATCGTGATGTTCGGCTCCATTGCGCTCATTTATAATTCTTTTTCGATTTCCGTAAACGAACGAATCAAACAGTTCGGCCTGCTCTCATCTGTAGGCGCAACGAAAAGACAGCTGATGCGGAGCATTTTGTTTGAGGCTGCATCGCTTTGCGCCGTGGGACTGCCGATCGGAATTTTATCGGGGATCGGCGGAATCTGGGTGACATTTTACTGTATCCGAGAGCAGCTCCTGGTAGTTTTTGGCGGCTCCGGAGAAATCGGCCTGCAATGCCATGTGTCCTGGCTTTCGATCCTTGCCGCGGGCCTGCTCGGGTTCATAACCGTCATGATTTCGGCGTACAGACCGGCAAGAAGAGCGCTGAAAATGCCTGCCATCGACGCAATTCGACAAACGAATGAAATCAAAATCAAGCCAGGCAGCGTTCGGACCTCCAAACTGACATATCGGCTGTTCGGCTTCGAGGGGATGCTTGCCTCTAAAAATTTCAAAAGAAATAAAAAACGCTATCGGGCAACTGTTATTTCTCTTTTTGTAAGCATCGTACTGTTTATTTCCACGAGCAGCTTCTGCGAGTATTTTAAAAACATAACGATGGCGTACTACGACCAGACCAATTATGATATTTCATACCTGCTTCCTCCTGAAAAGGACAAAAGCAGCGAAGAGAACAAAGCCAGAATGCAGACGGTATTCGAGCAGCTGTCCGGGATCGCCGGTATCTCCGATGCGGCTTATTATACAGATTTATTTACACAGAGATTTCTGATTCCGACATCCTGTCTGAACGAGCGGTTTGTGGAATTTCAGCGCAAGCAGGGAAGCATGCGGACCATCCTCGATGGGGAATACGCGCTGATCGATACGCAGATGATTTTTCTGGATGAGGCTACGTTCCGGGAATACTGCGACTCAATCGGAGAAGATGCGGAAAGCTATTTGTCTGCGGCGGAAACTGCTCCGGTTGCAATCGCCGCGGGGCTTTATACCAGCTACGATGCGCAATCCAGGAAATTTCAGAGTGAAATAGTTGAGAACGCGGCTTCTGAGTGCCTTTTCGCAATGCCGGAGCTGCCGGATGGCGCCGCGTTTTTAGGAATCGAAGAAGATCCTGCAAACGGGAGACTCTATTGCTGTTATATTGCGGATCCGAATGAGCCTGAGAGTGAGGAGGAACGCGTCCCGCTCGATGTGGAAAAAAACAGCATCCCGCTTACTGTCGGTACTTCCAAGGAATCTGTTCCGTTTTGTCTGTCCGGGATTCAGGGGAACCTGCTGCTGATCTATCCGGAACGGGCAGGAGAAGTTCTGTTTGAGCTGACGCGTGCAGAAGAAAAATCGGACCGTTGGAGCTTTGCGTTTCGCGCGGAAAATCATGCCGCGGTCTATGAAAAAATGGCGCGGTATCTCCAGGAAAGCGGCGAATCCGTCAGCCGCCTGTATGATCATGCTTCGTCTGTCCAGAGCGACAAAGCGTATATCAGCATCGTTTCCATATTTTCATACGGCTTCATCATATTGATTTCGCTGATTGCGCTTGCAAATGTGTTTAATACCATTTCAACGAACGTCCGGCTCAGAAGGCGAGAGTTTGCAATGCTGAAATCTGTAGGAATGACGCAGAAGGGCTTCTACAAAATGATGAATTATGAATGTGTCCTTTACGGGCTGAAGGGGATCCTGTATGGTCTGCCGGTATCCGTTTTCATTACGTATCTTATTTTCCGAGTGACAGAAGCTGCCATGGAGCGCAGCTTTTATATGCCATGGTACAGCATCGTCATCGCAGTAAGCAGCGTTTTTCTGGTAGTATTTGCCACGATGCTTTACTCGATCCGGCAATTTCAGAAGGATAATCCAATCGACGCCCTGCGGAATGAAAATCTGTAAAGGAGAACACAAAAAAACCGCTCTGAACGGACACTTCACATAAAGAAGTGTCCGTTGCGGCATTTATAAGTATTTGTAAAGACGGTTGGATATGATGAATTTGTAGTAAGAATTAAATTATTATGGAGGAAAACTACAATGAAATCATTGTTTGAACAAAACGGCGGTACTTACTGCAAGCAAAGCGATTATCTCATTCCAAATCTTACACTTCCTAAGAATGAAGAAAACGTTATTGGTGTTTATGGTGAATTACATTTGTGCTTTTTACAAGAACACCGCAAATTGACTTATATCAATTTACTTACAAGCGGAGCACTTAATGAATATCTTTCCGAGATTGACAAACAAGCACGGGAGCGTTTTTATTGGATTGTAAGACAGTTAAAAACAACACAGGGCATTACTGAACAGCTTAAAGCTGATAGTCCTATGGAATGGGTTAGAAAAATGAATTGTATTCGTCAGCAGGCAGATGAGAGTGTTTTTGCAGAAATAATCTACAAATAATAGTTACTCTAAAATGTAGATACATAGTATCACGAATAAGTGAGGATAACCTGTTAAAAAAATCCTCAGTTGCTTGTGGCATTATTGCGCCCCTACTGGTATTTTACAGATAATTAACTCCAGTTATATGGAAAACCAAGTACATCAAATGTATAATAAAAATATGGAGTGGATTGCCTATGCTTTTTGCCCTATATGATTTCCTGGCATATTTCCTGTATAGCATCAGCCGGTTTTCCGGAGGAAGTGCGTTGCTTTGCGCCGCTTTTTCTGAAAAACCGGCTGTTTTCGTTATGAAGAGAATCAAATTTCTGTAATGAAAAGGAGAAAACGCCATGCAAAAAACGTATATTCTGGACACCAATGTTCTGATCCAGGCGCCCTATGCCCTCCAATCCTTTGAGGACAACCATCTTGTCTTACCTCTTGCTGTCCTGGAAGAGCTGGACGGATTGAAAAATGCAGAGGGGGAAAGGGGCGCCAATGCGCGGCAGGCCATCCGGTATCTGGAATCGCTGCGCACGGCGGGGAACCTGCTGGAGGGAGTCTCCCTGCCCGGCGGCGGCACGCTGCGCCTGGAGGTCAACTGCGTGGACGTGAAGCTGCCGGAAGGCTTCCCGGATCATAAAAACGACAACCGGATTTTAAAAGTCTGCCTTGGTCTGCGAAACGGGAAAACGCCGGTCATCCTGGTGACAAAGGATATTGTGGTGCGCGTCAAGGCGCAGATGCTGGGGATTCAGGCGGAGGATTTCACCACCGAGCAGGCGCCCGTCAGCGAGGAGCAGTATACCGGCCGGTGCGAGGTCTTTGTAGCGGAAAAGAAATTCGAGGATTTTAAAAAGAAGCATATTGCGCCGGAGGATGTGTATCAGGCAGACGAAGCCGGTGAAAAGCTTCCTGTGACGCTCGTGCCCAATCAGTTCGTCATCCTTAAAGCGGATCAGTCTGCCAGGAAAACCCAGCTCGGCCGTTTTGACGGGAAGAAAATCGTTCCGCTCTCTTTTCATAAGAAAAAGCCCTACGGTGTTTCCCCAAGAAATGTCGGTCAAAAATTCTTACAGGAGGCATTGATGGCCGATGCGGAGGAAGCGCCGTTGGTGATCGTAAAGGGTATGGCCGGCACAGCCAAAACCTTCTACACATTGGCGGTCGGCCTGCACGCCTTGCTGGAGCAGGAGGAACCGGCTTACCGGCGAATCCTGATCAGCCGCCCCAACGCCCAGTTTGACGACGACATCGGATTCCTCCCGGGGGACGAATCGGAAAAAATCGCGCCTCTGCTCCGGCCGGTCGTCGATAATCTGGAGCTTTTGGTGGATCAGAATGAGAAGGAACGGTTTGCCGACGAACGCAGCCTTTCCGGGAAAGTAGAGGAGCTGTTCGACCGGGGCATTGTGGACGCCCAGGCCCTCAATTTCATCCGCGGCCGGTCGATTTCCAAAACCTATCTGGTCATTGACGAGGCGCAGAATCTGACGCCCAAGCAGGCCAAGGGGATCATCACCCGCGCCGGGATGGGTACGAAAATCATCCTGCTGGGCGACCCGCAGCAGATCGACCATCCCCTTCTGGACGAACGCACCAACGGTTTGAGCTACGCAGCGGAAAAAATGAAGGGCAGCCCGCTGTGCTGGCAGGTCGCCATGTCCGCCGAAGAGTGCGAGCGTTCCGCCCTGGCTATGGATGCGGTAAAGAGGATGTAAATGGATTGGATTTTATATATGCACAGGAAAGGCTGATAACGATATGAAACAAAACGCTTCCTTTCAGGAGACCATCGCACGGATAGGGCAAAAGCTCGGGAGTAGCCGGAAACGATGTATCGGCGTACTGCTGATCCTGCTTGGTATTGTTTTGGGGATTGTTTCCAGGGCGGCGGGCGGATCTCCGTTCCAGGATTTCACCACCGGTATCCTCATGGGACTCTCGGCCGGCATCCTTCTCGTTGGGATTCTTGCTGTCCTGCTGTCTTTCATCCGGAGAAAGTAACCCTGGCTTTGAAATGACAAAAAATTTTCATAAAATTAAATTGCGCAAATCTAATTTACTTTTTACACAGCCATGATAGAGAGCTAACAGAACGCATGGTATATTGTAGATGCAGACAAATGCAAGAAATCATTTCTGGTTTGGAGGATGAAAGGATATGGAGCTCTCAAAAAAGCAGACGGCGACGCAGTCGCAAAAACTCATGGTCTTTGTACTGACCATGGCGCTGTACGGATTGGCAACCCTGTTTACCGAACTGATTCCCAGCTTTCAGGCCGGTATTGTGG
>ERZ1673695.1664-NODE-1664-length-21134-cov-10.249348_pt1 | contig 21134 bp, 19 predicted proteins | sample MGYA00580225_ERZ1673695 | MGnify/ENA primary metagenome ERZ1673695 (study PRJEB41218, sample SAMN15661739) | gut metagenome | host: Homo sapiens | place: Canada: London | collected 2015-08-20/2019-03-30 | study: EMG produced TPA metagenomics assembly of... | reverse complement strand
GGACGGGCGCCATCGCGCCGGGGCGTAAAGCCCTCAAAGATGGGAAGCCGGTAACCCCGCGCCAGCGCGCCGTCGAGCGCTTCCTGGCTGCGCAGCGTCCAGGCGGCCAGGAGGGGGCGAAAGAAACGGCGCATGAGCCACATGGCCAGCGTATGGTCCTCCGGGCAGGAATAGGCTACGAAATGCGGACGGCTGAGGCAGTTGACCAGCAGGTGCTTGAGCGCGAAATGCGCAGCGGCTCCGGCCTCGCCCGTCCTGCGTGCGCCGCCCATGGCGAGCTGGCCGCGGATTACGTCGGGCGCATTCAGACGGAAATAGCGCATGGCCAACGGATGGAAGCTCTCCACGCAATAGGGGCCGGCGTAGGCGTGCAGATGCTCCCAAGCCGCCGCCGCATTGCGAGCCGCGCCTCCGTGGTGCTTTACCTCTACGATCAGCGGCACCCGCCCGTCCACCAGCGCAAGCACGTCGCTGAAAAGCGGCACGCATGAGCCGTCCGGCAGGGGATGGCGGCACAGCTCCTCGAAGGTGATGTCGCAGATGCGCAGGTCTGCGCCGCATACGCGCTTGAGGCTGGCGTCATGGTGCACCACCAGGCGTCCGTCCAGGGTGAGCTGCACATCCAGCTCGATGCCATAGCCCGCTTCCGCCGCGCGGGAAAAGGCGGCCAGGCTGTTTTCGGGCACGCTGCCGCCATGCAGGCCGCGATGAGCGTACAGCCACCCCGTGAGCGCCGAGGCGTCGGGCCGGGCCCGTCCGGGCGCGATCAAAAACAGGTACAGCCCCGCGAGAAACATCAGGCAAACCAGAATCCACAAAAGCGCGCTCATGGTCAGTCATCCCCCGCGTCAAAGGCTTCCAGACGGCTGCGCGGCGGCTGGGGCCGGCTGTCGCCGTGACGGGTCAGGCTGATGGTGACAAAGGACAGCGCCACCATCACCGCCGCATACGGCAAAAGCGTATAATACCCCACGTGCTCCAGCAGCCAGCCGCTTGCGATGGGCGTGACAATCTGTGCGGCCATGGAGAAGGTGTAATAGTAGCCGGTGTATTTGCCCACGTCGCCGCTCTTGGAGATCTCCACCACCATGGGGTAGGAGTTGACGTTGATCATGGCCCAGGCCGCGCCGACCAGCGCGAAGATTCCATAGAGCACGGGGCTGAAACTGGCAAAGAGCGCCGCCACGCCAAAGCAGGCCGCCAGCAGCAGAACGCCCGCCTGAATGACGCGCTTGCGGCCAAAGCGCGAGGAGAGAAAACCCACGGGCAGATAGCTCACCACCGCGCCCACCGTAGCCACCATCAGGCATTGAGAGGCGGCCTTGATGTCGTAGCCCCACTGGACGCTTACGTACTTGGTAAAAGCGGTGGTAACGGCGTTGTAGCCCATGAACCACAGGGCGACGGAACACAGGATCAAAATCAGGCTGCGGCGCAGGGCGGGGTCCAGCGAGGAAAAGCCCGCGCCGGAGGAGGGCGTTTCGTCATCCTGCGCTTGGGCGGCGTCTTCACCCTGCGCAGCGAGGTTTTGCAGCTCGACCTCGTGAGCCAGCCGGTTTTCGCGGATGGTGAACAGCAGCACCACGACGGCCGCCAGCATCAGAATGGAAACGGCCAGGAACAGCGCGGAGTAGTCCTCGCGGCCCGTTGCGTCATGCGTGACCAGGAAGCTGGTGGCGGCCAGCGTGAATACGCCGCCCAGCGTGCCCATCAGGTTGATGATGGCGTTGCCCTTGCTGCGCAGGGGCTTGGGGGTCACGTCCGGCATGAGCGCCACGGCGGGGGAACGGTACACGCCCATCGCCAGCAGCAGCAGCCCCAGCGCCGCCACAAACAGCCAAAGGCTGCGCGCGCGGTCCGCCATGGGCAGCAGGTTCATCAGCACCACCGCGGCCAGCGTGCCGCCCAGAATATAGGGCATGCGCCGTCCCAGCCGCGTATGCGTGCGGTCGGACAGCTTGCCGAAGAGGGGCAGCAGAAACAGCGCCAGCACGTTGTCCAGCGCCATGATCACGCCCGCGATATCATCGGGGATATCAAAGGTGTTTTTCAGAATGAGGGGCACCACGTTGTCGTACAGCTGCCAAAACGCACAGATGGACAGAAACGCCAGGCCCACCAGCAGCGTGCGCTTGTAATTGAGCTTCATGCGCGCAAACCTCCCATGCCAAAACAACGGTTTTTCCTATGATACCGCGACGGAGGGGAGGATGTCAACGGCGGGAGAAAGGCGGCTGCGGAAAGAAAACAGACCGCAGGAAACAGGGCCTGCGGTCTGGCAAGGAGATCCGTTTTGATTTGAAGCAGCCGGCGCCGGGCTCCAGCCCTTCGCATGCGCCATTATACCTCCGGAATGACGACCTCCACCTCCCGGCCGGCCTCTGCGGAGCGGGCGATGGCGTCGATGATGGCCTGATTGTAGAGAATCTGCGAGGAGGGCACCGGCGCGGGCCCGCCGCTTTCGATGGCGTCGAGGAAGGAACGGATCTTGCGGTCGAACAGGCCCGGCCCTTCATCGGGGATGATGGGCAGCTCCGTCACCGTCTGCAGGCCCGCTACGTCGGTATACAGCTTCATGGGGCCGCCCACGGTGCCGTTCCAGCATTCCGTGGAGGGGATGCGCAGCGCGCCCTCCGTGCCCAGAATCAGCGTATCGCCCGGCGTGTCCAGGTGCATGGCCCAGCTGATGCGGAAGTCCAGCACCACACCGCCCTCCAGGCGGATGAAGGCTGCGGCGAAGTCGTCCACATCAAAGCGGGCGGCGTTCTGGGCGGCGGTATGGAAAGCGTCCGGGTACTGGTAGCGCTCGCTCTGGCCGAAGAAGGAGGAGGTATAGCCCGTCACGGTCAGCGGGCGGGGGTAGCCGATGGCGTTGAGCACCATATCCAGCGAGTAGCAGCCGATATCGCCCAGCGCGCCGATACCGGCGGTCTTTTTTTCGATGAAGGTGCTGTTGGGGATGCCGCGGCGGCGTCCGCCGCCGGTCTGGATGTAGTAGACCCGGCCCAGAGCGCCGCTTTGCACGATTTCCCTGATCTTTTGCATGTTAAGGTCCATGCGGGGCTGAAAGCCGATGGAGAGCAGCCTGCCGCTTTTCTTTTCGGCGCGGATGATGTCCGCCGCCTCCTGGACGGTCACGCTCATGGGCTTTTCCAGAAGGACGTTCACGCCGGCGGCCAGCGCGTCGATGGTGCACTGCGCATGCGCGGTGTTGTAGGTGCACACGGAAACCGCATCCAGCTGCTCGCCCGCCAGCAGGCTTTTGTGATCGGGGTAGCAGTGGGCGTCGGTGAGACCGTAGCGCTTCGCAAAGGCCTCCGCCTTGCCGGGAATCAGGTCGGCCAGCGCCACGATTTTGACATCCGGCTGGTTGAGGTAGCTTTCGGCGTGCGCCTCGGCAATCCATCCCGTGCCGATGATGCCCACGCGGAAGGTGCGGCCGTAGGCGCGGTCCTCGCGCCGGGTGGGGGTGAAGCTGGAAAGCACGTTGTCACTCATGTGGAAAGGGCCTCCTTCATAAAGATGGGTCAAACGGATATCCGTTGTTCAGGCGTATCATGCTGACCTGATTATACCGGGTATGGGCCGTTTTGTCGAGCGGATTGTGTTCCCACGGGGCCTATGGTATAATGACCCTGCATACATTTGCCGCCCCCAGGCGGCGTCAACGAGGTGAAAATATGGCAGGCACCACCTATAAATGCCCCAGCTGCGGCGGCTATCTGAACTTCGACCCCGACGGCGGGCAGTGGAAATGCCCGTTTTGCCATTCGGTCTTTCAGGAGGACCAGCTGCTGGCAGGCGAGCGGGAGCAGGCGGGCGAGCGCTCCGAAGCGGCGTCCCAGGCGGACGGCGCGCAGGTGGCGTACCACTGCCCCAGCTGCGGCAGCCAGATCGTGACGGATGAAACGACCGTCGCCACGCACTGCTATTACTGCCACAGCCCGGTGGTGCTGGAGGGCAGGCTGACCGATGATATGCGGCCCGACGGGGTGCTGCCCTTTGCCGTCGATCAGCAAAAGGCCGTGGACGCCTTCATGGGCTGGGTGCGGCACAAGCGCTTTGTGCCCAAAGGATTTTTCAGCGAGCAGCAGGTGCGGGAGATGAGCGGGGTGTACTACCCGCATTTTGTGACCGACTGCGAGGCCGAGGGCGCCATCGATGGCGAGGGACGCCAGGTCAGCGTGGCGGAAACGCCCAAATACATCATCACCAGCACACGGCACTACCACGTGCGGCGTGAGGGCCGGTTCAAGTTCCGGGGCATCATGCGCCCCGCGCTGTCCAGCGCCGACCGCAAGCTCAGCGACGGCATCCACCCCTTTCCGCTGGAGGATGCCAAGCCCTTTGCGGGCGCGTACTTGTCCGGCTTTGTGGCCGAGCGGCGCGACCTGGACGCCGCCTCTATCCGCGAGGACGTGGAGCGCGAGGTCCGGTCCTATGTGGAGCCGCTCCTGGCCGACGATCTGCACTATGACAGCTATAACGTAGACGCCTCTGCCAGCATCGGGGACAGCGCCACGCGCTACCTGCTCCTGCCCACCTGGGTGCTGACCTATCCCAACCGCAAGGACCCGCAGCATCCCTATTACTACGCCATGAACGGCTGCACGGGCCGGGTGTGCGGCAAGCTGCCCATCGACCTGAAAAAGCTGTATCTGGCGGGAACGGGCGTCGCAGCGGCGGTGTTTGCGGCAGGCTGCTTGCTGAGCTACTTCCTGTTTTGACGGAGGGACACGGGCATGAGAACGAAACGATGGGCGGGTCTTATCGCGCTTGCGATGCTGCTGGCGCTGCTTGGGAGCGCGCTGGCTTCCGCGCAGCGCGTGTATGATGGAGCGGACCTGTTTACCGCCGGTGAGGAGGCTGCATTGGAGGCGGAAATCGCCCGCTTCCAGGAGGATACGGGCATGGACTTCGTGGTCGTCACCTCGGACGAACCCCAGGAGGACGGCGAGCAGTACCGCGCGGCCGATGAATTTTACATCCATGGCAACTTTGGTCTGGACAGCGAGGACAGCGGCGTTCTGTACTACATCGACATGTACAACCGATATCAGTACCTCTATACCCGCGGGCAGATGATCGACTATCTGACCGGCTCGCGCATCGACGCGACCACCGGCGGCAGCCGGGGGCTGCTGGCGCAGGGCGATTACGTAGGCGCTGTGGAGGAAATCATGGAGCGCGTGCGCGGCTACCTGCGGGAGGGGATTTCGGAAGGCCAGTACCGCTATGACATCCTCACCGGCGAAGTGCTCACCTCGCGGCACAAGGCCCTCACCGCCATGGAAACGGCGGTATGCGCCGTCCTGGCCGCAGTGGCCGGGCTGGCGTTTGTGGTCCTTGTCAAGCGGCGCTACCGCCTCAAGGGCAGCACCTACAGCTATGATTTCCGCGACAACTGCGACGTGACCATCACCGGACGGGTGGACGATTACATTCGGACCACCACCACCCAGGCCCGCAAGCCCGACCCGCCGCGCTCCTCCGGGGGCGGCGGAAGCCGCGGAGGCGGGAGCGGTGTGCATACCAGCATCGGCGGTGGTCACCACGGCGGTGGCGGTGGACACTTCTAAGGCGGGATGGCCATGACCGAAAGGCAAGCGGTTCGGTGCGCTGTGGAGCGCATGCTTTGGCGTGGGATGTTTGTGGCGCTGGCGGCGGTGTTTTTGATGGTGGTGCTGCCGGTGCTGTGGGACCTGCTTTCGCCCTTTTTGATCGGACTGGCGGTGGCGGCGCTGCTCCGGCCGCTGATCGCCGTGACACAGGACAAAATGCATATGCGGCGTGGGCTGGCGGTGGGCCTGTGGGTGGCGCTGGCGGTGCTGACGGCCATGTGGCTGGCGTACTGGATCTGCTCGTTTGTGGTGGTGCAGCTCGCGGTGGCCACGCCGGGCGTGGTCACGGGCGTGGTGGATATGCTGCGCGTCGCGTCGGAGCGGCTTTTGGACATGGCGCAGGCCTTGCCCAGCACGATCGGCGACACCCTCCGCACCTCGCTCAACGGCGCGTTTCAATCGCTGTCGGAGGCGGGCATGCAGTTTGCGGGAAGCGTGGTAAACGGCGCGCTCTCCGTGGTCGCCAGCCTGCCGTATGCCTTTGTGTACGCCAATTTTCTGCTGCTGGCGGTGATCTTCATCACCAACCGCTATGAAAAGTGGCGGAAGTTTTTGGCTGGCCGCCGTCTGTTTGGCGGTGAACGTTCCATCCGGCTGCTCCGCCAGTCGGCGGGGGAAGGGCTGGCGGGCTATATCCGGGTGCAGCTGCTCTTTTCGCTGCTGGCGCTGCTGATCTCCTGGGTGTTCTTCCAGGCGGTGGGCTTTGAATACGCATTTTTGATCGGCTTTGCGGCGGCGCTTCTGGAGCTGATTCCCCAATTTGGCTGCGGCGTTATGTACATCCCCTGGGGGCTGGTGTGCTTCGTGGTGGGAACGCCTCATAACGGATGGCTGGTGCTGGGATTGTATGCGGGGTACTCGCTGCTGCGCCGTGTCACGGAACCGGCGCTCCTGGGCACCAACCTGGGCGTATCGCCTCTGGCGTCGCTGATCGGCATGTTCGTGGGCATGCGCCTGGGCGGCGTGGCGGGGCTGATTCTGGGTCCTATCGTGATGGTAGTGCTGGCGGGGGCGGTCAGGGCGCATCTGTTTGACGGAATCATGCGGGATGCGGAAACCATCGCCGTGTGGATGACGCAGCGCTGGCACAGGGATGAAAGAGAGGGAAAGCATGCAGCAGGATAAACCGCGCTGCACGTGGGCCAAAGGCCCGCTGATGCAGGCGTATCACGACACGGAGTGGGGCGTGCCCACGCGCGACGACGGGCGGCTGTACGAAATGCTTTTGCTGGAGGCGTTTCAGGCGGGGCTTTCCTGGCACGTGATTCTCAGCAAGCGGGAGAACTTCCGCCGCGCATTCGACGGCTTTGATCCGCATAAAATTGCGGCGTATGACGAAGCTAAGATTGCAGAGCTGCTGGAGGACGCGGGCATCGTGCGCTGCCGCCGCAAGATAGCGGCGGCGGTGGTCAACGCGCGCTGCTTTCTGGAGATTCAGCGCCAGTTCGGCAGCTTTGCAAACTACCTGTACAGCTTTACCGGCGGCGAGACGCAGCCTCCAGGCGACGAGGTGCGCACGACCTCGCCCGTGAGCGACGCCATCAGCCGCGATCTGAAACGGCGCGGCATGCGCTATATGGGTTCGGTAACGGTGTACAGCTATTTGCAGGCCGTCGGCGTGGTCAACGACCATGAGCCCGGCTGCTTCCTGCACCGTGCGCGCAAGGGCGGGTAAGCGGCTGAAGAGCGGCCGGGAAGGACACCTATGGAGCAATCCCTTTCCCGCCGGCTGGAGGCGATGGACCGCCGGCTGAACGGCCTTTTGCGCAAGGCGGCGCTGGTGGCTGTCACCCTCGCAGCCATGGCGCTGGCGCTGATGCTGCTGCCCTACTGCTGGCCGTTCGTGCTGGCCTTTGCGTTTTCACGCATGCTGGAGCCCTTCGTCCGCATGGCGGCGAAGGGCCGTATTCGTCTGGGACGCAAGGCGGCCGCCGCGCTGGGGGTGCTGCTGCTCTTTGGCGTGGCGGGTGCACTGGCGGCGGCGCTGGTCACGCGGCTCACGCGCGAGCTGGTGCGCGCGCTGCCGCAGGCTGCGGCCTGGGTGGGCGAGGTGGGCGTGCCCTGGCTGCGAGGGCTGTACGGTCAGGTGCGCGCGGCGCTGCCGGACCTGCTGCCCGACGTGCTGGACAACGCGCTCGCCTCCCTGGCGCAGAGCGCCGTGGGCTGGGCGGCGTCGCTGTCGGCTGCGCTGACCAGCGGGGCGTTCAGCACGGCGGCCTCCATCCCGCATGCGCTGCTGGGCACGGTGCTGCTGGTGATGGGCACCTATTACATGACTGCCGATCGGGCGCGGATCGCGGCCTTTTTTCACCGGACGTTTCCCGGCGGACTGATGAAGCGCGGAAAGCTGGTGAGCGCGAGGCTCTGGCAGGCGGTGCTTCTGCAGGTGCGCAGCCAGCTGATGGTATCGCTGGCCGTGACGCTGTTTTTGATGATCGCGCTGGGCGTCTTTCGCGTGCGCTACGGACTGCTGATCGGCCTGGGCATCGGCGTGGCGGACGCGCTGCCGGTGCTGGGAGCCGGGCTGTTTCTGATTCCCTGGAGCATCGCCGCCTTTGTGGCGGGCGATGCCGGTCTGGGCGTGCTAGCGGCTTGTCTGTATGTGGGCACGGTGGTCATCCGCCAGGTGCTGGAGCCGCGCATCGTGGGGCACAACCTGGGCCTGCACCCGCTGGCGACGATGGCGGCCATGTATGCGGGGTACCGGCTGTTGGGCTTCCTGGGCCTGCTGGCCGGACCGGTGCTGCTCAACGTGATCGTGGTGGTGCTGGAGGCGGACGAGCGCGCTAGTCCAGCAGATCCGCGAGGATGAGATCGATGGCTTCCTCATGCGCGTAATGGATGGCGACTCCGTCCACCGCCAGCGCGTCGGAAAAAGCGTCCAGCCGGTAGGCGGCGAGCTCGCGCGTGGAGCCGCCCACCGTGGTCAGCACGATGCGCCAGCGCGGCGTCTCCCCTTCGGGCACGGTCCAGGCGTCTGTCAGGTCGCCCGATACGGTGAGGGCGTTAAGGCGCGTGGTCAGGGTGGTGAGCAGCTCCGCGTCGGCTTCCTCGCCGTTGAGGGTGACAGCGGTATCGTAGACGATGTTGCCGTCGGCGTCGGTTTCGATGTCGTTGTTGGGCAGCACGCGCTCGGTATATCGGGCGGTCACGTGGATGTCGCCCTGAGGGGCCTCGATCAGAATGTCGCTGAGCGCCGCGCCGGCCAGGTTTGCGGGCTGGCGCGTTACCAGCGTGTCGGGGCTGGCGGCCAGCACCGTTTCCAGCAGAAAGCGGCTGACCAGATAGCAGTCGCCGGCATATTCGCAGGTATAGAAGAAGTCGCCTTCCGCGCGACCGATGACGAACCGGAGCGCCTGCTCTTCCACATCCACGGTGGTCAGCTGGCCGTTTTCATCCACGGCGCTGACCGTTCCAGCGGCCTGGTGCAGCCAGATGGTCAGCTCCGGGTCGTCCAGGCCGTACTGGGCGCGGGTTTCGGCGTTGGCCTCGGCCTCGCGCGTGCCCAGGCGGAAGGAGGACAGCGCGGTGAGCAGCGCCTCGGCCTGCTCCGAATCCACGGGATACTGATAGGGCTCCACCAGAAGGCCCGTATAGTGGCCCTCTCCGTCGTTGGAAAGCAAAACGGCGGTATCCCCATCAGGACGGGAAAGGGTGATCTGGTCGATGAGATCCTTGGAAAGCGGGGGCTGCTCTACGGGCAAAAGCCGTGTGGCGGTGGTGAGCAGCGCGTCGGTGAGCCCGGAATCGCACATATACACGCCGTCGTCGCCGGACCAGCGGAAATAGGCATAGCTGGTGGTGGGTACGTCGCCGCCCAGTTCCAGCGTCATCTCCGTGCCGTCCTGATAGCGCACCAGCGCCGTGGCGCGGGGCGTGTCCAGCCCCATATCCGCCAGATGGTCAGCCACCTCGGCCTCCTCTTCGGCCACGACGCCGGGCATCACCAGCTGGGTGACGGCCTTGAGCATGCTCTCTTCCTGATAGTCGCTCACGGTCAGCCACTGGTCGCCGCGTTCCAGCACAAGATGTCCGTCCTGCATGCGCAGGGTATAGCTATCCCCGTCCGTCTGGGAAACGGCGATGCTCTCCAGCTGGGAAGAATCGCCCAGGTAAAGGATGCGCGACTCCGGTCCCGTCTCAATGGGCAGGGCCGCGGTCGCGGGAAAGCGCTCCTTGATGGCGGGAAGCAGGAAGAAAAGCGCAGCGGCGGCAAGCGCCACGCCCGCGCCTGTCAAAATCAGCAGCAGGTGGGGACGGGGGCGGCGCTTTGGGCGTTTTTTGAGGGGATGCTGCATGGGATGCCTCCTTGTCAGCGGTTGCGGCGGGGCAGGAGCACGCACAGGCCTGCCGTCAGCACCAGCAGCGGCACGGCGATGATCAGCGCGACCCCCATCGTCTGGCTGCCCACGGTCAGCGCGGGCCGTACCGCCGCCGAGGCCATGATGTCCAGCGTGACGATCTTGTCCGAGAGCAGCTGTCCCATGAGCATGACCACGAACTGCTGCACATAGGTGCGCTGATAGACGTATTCCTCGGTGAACAACCCGCTGCTGCCCGCGATGAAGAGACGGCTGATGTTGCCGTTGGCGTGCATGCGGTGGGCGTAGAGCGCCACGCTCAATTCGCCGGAGCGGTCACCCGGCTGCTGCTCCACGCTGTCGATGCCGTCGGAGAGATCGCGCAGGTAGGCCTGCTCGCTGGTCTTGAGCACGGTGCCGGTCGTCAGGCTGTGGTCGGGCTCGCCGGGCGTTTCAAAGGCGCAGGCGGCGGGCATGAGCAGCACGTCCATGCCGCCGGAGATCAGCGACTGCGTCATGTCCAGCTCCTCCATGTAAGGCACGATGGCCAGGGGATTTTCGTAGTAGGCGCCAGGGTCCACCACGATGCCGGACAGCGGCGTCACCCCATAGCTGCGCAGCAGGGAGAGGTAATTGGGCATGCTGTCCAGCGGGTCGGTGTAGTCGCGGGTGATGAACAGGCTGCCGCCCTCTTTGGCAAACTCGTTGATCTTTTCGAGCTCCGCATCGCTGAAATCCTTCTGTGGCGAGGCGATGAGCAAAAGGGCCACGTCCGCGAGGGCGTCCTCGGCGGACAGATCGACGGTCACATGATCGTAGCCGTTGCTCTCAAGAAAGGACAGCAGCAGATCCAAAGCGTCCGGGGTGAGCTCGCCGTGCCCCTGCACAACGCCTACCGTCGGCGGGTCGTTCTGCGCGACCGAGGCGATGGCCTCCGTCAGCGATTTTTCGTAGGACAGGCCCTCCGGCTGGAAAGAACCGGATTCGATATCGTACCCCTGAGTCAAAAAGTCGGTATAGTCCAGAATCTTGTAGCGGCCCGTGGCTTCGCAGCTGACAATGACGCTGTCAGCCTGGGCGATTTTGTCCGCATCGCCGGGAAAGCGCGTGAGAATGCCGGGGTTCTGCGCGATATCGGTTTCCTTGACGGCGATGCGGTCGCTGAGCACGGCGTAGCGGTTGAGCAGCTGGAGCAGCTGTGTATCTTCCGCGCCGCTCTGGTAGAGCAGGTAGAGGTCCACGTCGTTTTTCAGACGGTCCAGCACGGCGCGCGTCTCTTCGCCGGTGGTGGCGTAGGCGTTGAAGCTCAGGTCCGTCCGCCAGCCGTATTCATCCTCCAGCGCCTGGATAAAGACGTTCACCAGCACGCAGATCACCAGAAAGCCGGCGACCAGCAGCACGCCCAGCTTGCCATGGCGCCACTTGGGCTGGCGAAAGCGCGCAAACAGGTTCGAAAGCCGCTTTTTCATGCCGCGCCCCCTTCCGAAAAGCGCCGCGCATCCAGGACGCGCGTGGCGCACACCAGACACGCCGCGATGAACGTCAGGAAGAACAGCGCGGCCGCATAGCTGAACTGCCCCAGCCGGAAGGGCTCATAGCGGTCGTAGAGGCTCAGGAAGTTGAGAGCGTCCGCCAGCCAGTCCACGGTAAGGCTGGTCGCCAGCAAATCGGCTATCCACAGCACGAAGTTGGCCCCGAAGGCCGCCAGCGCGCCGGTCATCTGGTTTTTGGCAAAACAGGTCACAAACAGGTCCAGCGCCAGAAACGACAGGCTTTGCAGAAGAAAGCCCGTATATCCCACGAACCATTCGCCCACATATACCGTGCCGCCCAGCGCGATGACCAGCGTATACACGTTGGTCAAAAGCACCGTAATCAGCATCACGCAGGCGGCGGCCAGGTACTTGGCCAGCACCACGCTGCCCAGGCCCGCCGGGCTGGTGAAGATCAGCTGATCGGTGCGCTTCTGCCGGTCCTCGCAGATCAGGCGCATGGTTAGCAGCGGCGAAAGCAGCATCACCAGCAGCGTCAGCTGCGAGAGAAAGGTCAACAGGTCGCCGGAGAGGTTCTGCAGGTTATAAAGGTAGAAAATCAGGCCGGAGAGCGTGAGAAACACACCCATGAACACATAGCCCACCGGCGTGCGGAAGTAGGCCAGGAAGTCGCGCTTGAAGATGGTGGCCACGGAAAGGCTCCTTTCCTATTGCGAAATCACGTTCAAAAATACCTGCTCCAGGCTGTCGCCCACGCGGGAAAGGTGCAGAATGGGGATATTCATTCCGCTGAGCAGCGCAAACAGCCGTCTCTCCGGCTCCGGCTCGCGGTGAAACTGCAGCTGTACGCTCGTGCGGCCGGGCTGCGGCGCGGGCTGCACCGTCGCGCGGCGCACGCCCTCCAGCTGCCTAAGCCGGCCCAGGACGGCCGCCTCCGGCGCGTCCACGGTCAGCAGCACCGTCACGTCCTCCGGCGCGCTGAGCTGGGCCAAAGCGGCGTCCAGTTTGACCTGTCCCTGGTCCAGGATCACCACATGGTCGCACAGCTGCTGCACCTCGCTCAAAATGTGCGAGGAAAACAGGATGGTGTGATTCTTGCCCAGCGTGTGAATCAGCGTGCGGATCTCGGTGATCTGCCGCGGATCCAGCCCCACGGTGGGCTCGTCCAGCACCAGCACGTCCGGGTCCCCGCACAGGGCCTGCGCCATGCCCGCGCGCTGGCGAAAGCCCTTGCTCAAATGCCCCAGCAGGCGCCCCCGCATGGAAGTCAGCCCCGTCAGTTCCATCACCTCGTCCACGTGGGCCGGGATGGCCTTGGCCGCAACCCCCTTGAGCGCGGCCACAAAGCGCAGGTATTCCCGGACGGTCATCTCGTCGTACAGGGGCGGCTGCTCGGGCAGGTAGCCCAGGCGGCGCTTGGCCTCGGCGGGTTCCATCAACGGGTCGTGCCCGTCCAGGAGCGCCCGGCCGGAGGTGGGGGCCAGATAGCCGGTCAGAATGTTGATCAGCGTGGTTTTGCCCGCGCCGTTCTGCCCCAGCAGGCCAAGAATGCCGCTGCCCTCCATGCGCAGGCTCACATCCTCCAGCGCCCGCACGCTTCCGTAGCGCTTGGATACGTTTTCGATCTCAATCAAGGGCGCATGCCCTCCCGTCTGCTTGATCGGCGGAAAACCGCCTCACCCTATCATACCATGCGTCGGGCACGTGGGTGTGAATGAATTGTAAATTTGAGGCGATACCAAAAATTCGTTGACAAGGCGCGCGGAGCGTGCTATACTACTTGCCGTAAGCAGAAGCCGCCCGCTTCTCACCGCGCGAACATCTTGCGCTGGTCATGGCACGTAAGTCCATGATGGGGTCGTGATACGGCGGGCTGGCATGCCCGGCGTTTTTTTGTGCGGAACACGGGAGACGCCACCGTTCAACTTTTGGAGGTGTATGGATATCAACGAGCCGATGATCAACGAAGAAATCCGCGACAGAGAGGTGCGCGTGGTCGCCACTGACGGCACGCAGCTGGGCGTGATGTCCACGCAGGCGGCGTTGCAGCTGGCCGAGCAGCAGAACCTTGACCTGGTCAAGATTGTGCCTGGCGCCCAGCCGCCCGTGTGCAAGCTGATGGACTACGACAAGCACCGCTACGAGCAGTCCAAGCGCGAACGCGAGCTGCGCAAGAACCAGCGCATCGTCACCCTCAAGGAAGTGCAGCTGTCTGCCACCATCGAGGAAAACGACGTTCAGACCAAGTTCAAAAACGCCGTGAAATTCCTGCAGGATGGCGACAAGGTGAAGGTGAGCATCCGCTTCAGGGGCCGCCAGATCGCGCACGCGGACATCGGCCTGAAGATCATGCAGGATTTTGCCGCCCGCATCGAGGAGTACGGCACCGTCGAGCGCCGCCCCATGCTGGAGGGCCGCCACATGATCATGATCCTTGCGCCAAAGGCCGAAAAGAAGAGCTTTGCTGAAAAGAGCCAGCAGCGCAAGGAAAAGCACGCCGCCACGCAGGCGGCCAAGGCGAGCGAGGCTGAAAAGCGCGAGCTCAAGCCCCAGCCCAAGAAAAAGGTCAAGCGCGAAAGCGAAAACATGATTTGACCTGACAAACGGCCATCCCGCGCCCGCGGGCACACATTTCCCCCGCGGGCGGGTACGGATAGCACACGGAAGGAGGACAACCCCTATGCCCAAGCAGAAATCCCATCGTGGCGCAGCCAAGCGTTTTTCCTTCACGAAGAACGGCAAAGTGACGCATAAGCAGATGAATGCCAACCATCAGGTGCATTTGAAGACCACCAAGCGCACCCGCCACCTGCGCGCGGACGGCGTTGTGGACAATGCGGCCGAGGCGCGCACCATCCGCAAGCTGCTGCCCTACAAATAAGCTTTGCTAACGATTCAAGGAGGATAAAAAAATGGCACGTATTAAAGGAGCTGTAAACGCCCACAAGAAGCGCCGCAAGATGCTCAAGCTGGCCAAGGGTTACTATGGCGCCAAGTCCAAGCAGTACCGCGCCGCCAGCGAGCAGGTGCGCCGCAGCCTGCGCTACGCCTACGAAGGCCGCAAGATGCGCAAGCGCGATTTCCGTCGCCTGTGGATCACCCGCATCAACGCTGCCGCCCGCATGAACGGCATCAGCTATTCCGTGCTGATGAACGGCCTCAAGCAGCGCAATATCGCCATCAATCGCAAGATGCTGGCCGATATCGCCGTCAACGACCCCGCCGCTTTCACCAAGCTGGTGGAGACTGTGAAGGGCTGAGCTTCGCGCGCTTTTACGCCCCCTCGATTTGCCGCATGGCGCGAGGGGGTTTTTGCATACCTCTTGGAAAGGAGGGAGCCGAATGCCCGCCGTCGCCACACCCGGCATCGTGCTGCGCTTTGCCAACTACCGCGACCACGACCGCATGCTGACGCTGCTCAGCCCCCGGCTGGGCCGGGTGGACCTGCTCTCGCGGGGCTGCCGTCGGCCCAAGAGCCCGCTGATGCCCGCCAGCGAGTTGTTTGTAAGCGGGGAGTTCGTGCTGTTTCAGAAAAACGAGCGCGCGGTGCTGACCTCCTGCGCGCTGGAGGATACCTTTTATCCGCTCCGGCTGGACCCCTACCGCCTGACCTGCGCCAGCTACATGGCCGGGCTGTGCGCAGCGGCGGTTCAGCCCGGCCAGGCCGCCGAGGACCTGTACGCCCTGTTGCTCAAGGGACTCTACTACCTGGCCTATGACAGCGACGCGGACGCGCTGGAAACCACCACGGCATTCATGCTGCTTTTTGCCGATGCGACGGGCTACCGCCCGCGTTTGAGCCGCTGCGCGCACTGCCGCACGCCGCTGGATGTGAGCGAGGGCGGGCGCATGGACATCGCCGCGGGCGGACTGTGCTGTCCGTCCTGCGCTTCCCGCGCCACGTTTCCCGTCACGCGCGAGCAGATCGCCTGGATGAGCCAGACCATCCGCCAGGGCCTCATGCCGCAGAAAAATACCGGCGCGGGCATGCTCTTTGACATGCTGCGCCGGTATGTGGAAAGCCGTCTGGAGACGCCCATCAAGGCGGGCCGCCTGTTACCATGAGCGGGCCTGGAGCGTGCCGTCGTAATACGGCGCGCGGGCCAGGCGCGCCTTGTAGGCGTTGGTAATGGTGTAGCGGTAGGCGTATTCCACCTGCCCGTTGAGCAGGCGGATGCGCTGGCGGGTCAGGTGGTAGCGCTGCGAATCCCGGATCTTGGGCAGGCATTCCTCCAGCACTGTTCGCAGGGCCTCCTGCTGCTCGTGCGTGAGGTAGCGGTAGCCGTTGGGACGCATCAGAAAGGCGGATTCACCACCGGCAGAGTGGAGATAGCGCATCACCACGCCGGTCTTGTCCACGATCACCTGCTCCAGCTGGCGCTTGCGGCAGGCCTGCAGCAGGGGAAGCATATCCTCAAAGAGCTGCGAGGCGTACAGCTTCTGTACGCGCAGCCGGAGCCGCTGTTGCTGCCGCCTGTCCCGAACCATCAAGGCGATGGCGAATCCGACCAGCATCGCTACCGCCAGCGCCGGCAAAGCCGTCTGCATGCAGCGTCACCCCAATTTCAAAACATTTTCAACATTATACCACAATTTGTACGCCTCTCGCAAGACGGTACGCAGGAAAAGCACAGGATGAAAAAGCTCTTTTCCAAGTTGTACATTTTGTGGTATACTGTATTTACAATCCAGATGAATTGGGAAAGGATGAAGACAAATGGGCAAGATGCTTCATGAACCTATCGTTTTGGACGTCAACCACATGATGAGCGACATCATCGGCTTTCAATACGGCATCGATCCCTGCCAGGTGGATGGCTTGAAGGACGCGGCGAGCGCCGCACAGCATAATGTGGAGAAGAATCGCGGCACCGGCTGGCTGGGCTGGATGCAGCTGCCCTACGACCAGGAGGAGATCGTCAGCCACATCGAGCGCGTGGCGGAGAGCGTGCGTGAGCGGTTTGACGCCTTTGTGGTGCTGGGGATCGGCGGCAGCGCGTTGGGCCCCATTGCCATCCAGCAGGCGCTCAACCACCTGCATTACAACGAGCTGCCCGCTGAAAAGCGCGGCGGTCCCCGTCTCTATGTCGAGGACAACATCGACCCCGAGCGCATGGCGGCGCTGCTGGACGTGATCGATGTGAAAAAGACCTGCTTCAACGTCATCACCAAATCCGGCGCGACGGCGGAGACCATGAGCCAGTACCTCATCATCTCCGAGCTGCTCAAGAAGGAAGTGGGCGAGGGCTGGGCCGAGCACATCATCGCTACCACCGACCGCGAAAAGGGCAACCTGATCAAGCTGGCCAAGGAAAACGGCTTTGAGCTGTTCCATATCCCCGCCAGCGTGGGCGGCCGTTTCAGCGAGCTGTGCCCTGTGGGCCTGCTGCCTGCCGCCGTGTGCGGCATTGATATCCGCGAAATGCTCGCGGGCGCGGCGGCCATGGATGAACGCTGCAGTACGGACGACGTATGGAAGAATCCCGCGCTGCTGGAGGCGGTGCTGCAGTACATCGCCATGCAGGAGATGGACATCAACGTACAGGTGGTCATGCCCTATGCGGACAGCCTCAAGTACATGGCGGACTGGTTCTGCCAGCTGTGGGCCGAGAGCCTGGGCAAGAATGTAACCCGCAAGGGCATGGCCGTCAACGTGGGCCAGACCCCGGCCAAGGCTTTGGGCGTGACCGACCAGCACAGCCAGCTCCAGCTCTACACCGAAGGCCCCTACGACAAGGTCATCACCTTCCTCAAGGTGGGGCAGTTCCGCACCGTCACCGAGATCTCCCATGGCTGCGAGCAGTTCCCCGACGTGGCCTTCCTGGGCGGCAAGACGCTCAACGCCCTCATCGACGCCGAGCGCCGCGGCACGGAGTATGCCCTCTACCGCTCCGGCCGCATGAACCAGACCATCGTGCTCCCGGAGGTCAACGCCTACACCATCGGTCAGCTGCTGTTCTTCTTTGAGATGACCACCGCCTATGCGGGCGAGCTGCTGGATATCGATGCGTTCAACCAGCCGGGCGTGGAGGAGAGCAAGATCGCCAGCTATGCGGTGCTGGGCAACCAGAACGAAAAGTACCTCAAGAAGGCGGAGGAGATGAAGGGCCGTCCCGCCAGCAAGAAGGAATATATCCTGTAACCAATTCAGACGCAAAGAGGCGCTCCGCTCGGCGGGGCGCCTCTTTTGCGCAAACAACGCAGGGGAGAACGGTTCGGCAAGCGGGTGATCTGAGGGGCGGCCAGAATGGCCGCCCCCTGCTTATGTGAGGCTGTGCCGGATAAAAAAGGGATCAGATGCCGTCCGTCAGCTTGGCGGCCATCACGACGACGTTGCTCCAGGTGACGCCGGGAGATTCGCTGCGCACGACAAACGAGCCGACTTCGGTGGAGCGGATGAGCGTTGCGGTGCTCTGGCTCATCGTAACAGCCTGGGAGGCGTTGGCAACAGTGCGCGTGGCACGCGTGTTTTCCACAGGAATTCCGTTGAGCACCACGACGGAGGAGATGGTGTAGGGGAATACGATGCCCTCACCCGTCGCCTGAGCGACGCCGCGGTAATAGATCTCGTACAGGCCCGGCGTCAGGATGTTGATTTCCGAGGGACGGGAGGTGCGGGCAATGGCGTCGCCCTTGAGCATGGTGTGGGACGCGAGCGAGATGGGCGTATTCGCGGCGGCAAGCTGCTGCGGAGCCGCGTTCTCGGCCATCAGGCTGGAGGAAAGAACCGTGCCGCCAGTGGCTCCTGTGGGGCCGGTCGGGCCGGTAGGACCTGTGGGCCCCGTGGGCCCGGTTTCGCCGGTTGCGCCAGTCGCGCCTGTTGCACCCGTTGCGCCGGTCGCGCCTTCGGCGCCGGCAGCGCCCTCTGCACCGGTTGCGCCCGTCGGACCAGTGGCACCCGTCGGACCAGTGGCGCCGGTCGGGCCGGTGGCGCCTGTCGCACCGTCCGTACCGGCACGTCCTTCTGCGCCGGTAGCGCCTTCTGCGCCGGTCGGGCCGGTCGGACCCGTGGGCCCCGTGGGACCGGTTGCGCCTGTCGCGCCGTCTGCACCTGTGGCGCCGGTGGGACCGGTTGCGCCCGTCGCACCGTCCGTACCCGCAAGGCCTGTGGCGCCGGTGGGGCCGGTGGGTCCGGTAGCGCCCGTCGCGCCGGTTGCGCCTCCGGCAGGGCCGGTTTCACCCGTGGGGCCGGTGGGACCCGTCGGACCCGTTGCGCCGGTCGCGCCGGCGAGGCCGGTTGCGCCCGTTGCACCGGTTGCGCCGGTCGGGCCGGTGGGACCTGTTTCGCCGCCGGAAGGGCCCGTGGGACCGGTCGGGCCAGTGGGCCCTGTGGGACCGGGGGTACAGATCACCCTGGGAGGACAACAGGAGGTAGAGCACGAGGAGCAGGAAGAACAAGAAGAGGAACACGGAAAGCGCGGCTGGTCAACCGGGCGGAAAGCCGACGAGGCGTCCGAACAGGCGGTCGAGCGCGCAAACGTGTCTGGCCCGCAGGCAACAAATCCGCTTTGCGAAGCCCTCTTGGATGGCGGGTTGAAGATGGCCATGCAATCACCTTTTTCTGATAAAGTGGGCAGAATGGCTCTGCCCCTTCATAACGTATGTGTAAACGACGTGGAAGGTGAGGGATTGGATGGCAGAGATCAGCCTGTGCATGATCGTCCGGGACGAACGCGAAACGCTTGCCCGCTGTTTGGACAGCGTCAAGGAAGCGGTGGATGAAATCATCATCGTGGACACGGGATCAAGGGATGAAACCCGCGAGATCGCCTTGCGCTATACGCCGCACGTATATGACTTCCCCTGGAAGGATGATTTCTCCGCCGCGCGCAACGAAGCCTTTGCCCATGCGAGCCGTGATTTTCTGATGTGGCTGGACGCCGATGACGTGGTGGAGGACGCCGGAATCCTGATGCGCTTCAAGCAGGAACGCCTGGATGACTTTGACGTGATCATGGCGCCTTATCACGTGGCCTTTGACGCGCACGGCAAGCCCACTTTTACCTATTACCGGGAGCGGATTCTGCGCGCGGGGATGGGCTTTCGTTGGGAGGGAGCGGTGCATGAGGCCATTGCTCCGCGAGGACGCATCGGCTACGCGGAGTTTGTGGTGAGACATGAAAAGCTGCATTCCGGCGAGCCGGGACGCAACCTGCGCATCTATGAAAAGCTGCTGGCGCAGGGCCATTCGTTCAATCCGCGGGAACGCTTTTATTATGGCCGCGAACTGGTGTCGGCCGGTCGCGTGGAGGAGGCGGCGCGCCAGCTGGACAGCGTGATTGACGACGAGACAGCCTGGATTGAAAACCGGATTGAGGCCTGCGCGGGGCTTGCGGACAGTCTGGACCGCCTGGGCGACACGGGGGGAGCGATGCGCGCACTCTGCCGCAGCCTGGCGCTGGACCGGCCCCGCCCCATGATTGCCTGCGCGCTGGGAAGCCGGTTCCTCAAGACGGGCAACCTGCCTGCCGCCCGCTTCTGGTATGAGGCGGCGCTGTCGGCGAAGGAGAACGAGAAGTCAGGCGCGTTCATTCAGCGGGATCATACCGGGCGGATTCCACTGTTGCAGCTCTGCGTCATCCATGACCGTCTGGGGGAGCAGGAGGTGGCATGCGCCTACAACGAACAGGCCGCGCTGCTATGTCCGGATGACGAGGCGGTACAGCAGAACCGGCGCTATTTTGAGCGCCTGGGCATCCACAGAAAAGAAGAATAGCGGGGATAAAGCGTATGAGTGGTTCCAAAGTAGGTCTGCGACATAAATTCTCTGCCCTTCCCGGGGATTTTTTCATAGAGCTTGGCAGGAAAACGCTCCCAGAGAGCGAGAGAAAGCTGCCTGACGCTAGACGAATGGCAAGCGCCCGTTGAGAGAATCATCCATCGGTTCGCAAAGCCGTTGCGCTTGAGGCAGGGCGGAACGCATGGAGCTCCCGGCACATAAAATAAGCAGGGAAAGCCGCAGATTGGGAGGGTTTATCGATGTATTGTCATTGCAGCAAGGGATGTGTCATGAGCTGCTGCGTGCCATGTCAGCAGATATGCCCGGCTGCCTGCCCCACGGGCCCCACGGGCGCGACCGGACTTCCCGGCCCCGCGGGTCCGACAGGCGCGACCGGGGCTGCTGGCGCAACCGGTCCGACGGGTCCCACGGGGGAGGCCGGCCTCCCCGGTCCCACCGGTCCGACCGGGGCTGCCGGCGCAACCGGTCCGACGGGGCCTGCGGGAGAAGCCGGCCTTCCCGGCCCCACAGGTCCTGCGGGAATGGCTGGAGCCACGGGCCCCACAGGTCCCGCGGGCGCAACCGGGGCGGACGGGACCGCAGGGGCTACCGGCGCTACGGGAGCTACCGGAGCCACGGGGCCTACAGGCCCCACGGGTGCAACCGGAAACCTTGGAGCGAACCCCTATGAACTGTTTGTCCAAGCGGATGCGGCGCCCGGCGGGGACGGCAGCCAGGCAGCGCCGTACCAAACCATCCAGCAGGCGCTGGCGGCAGCGCCGCCTGACAGCGTCATTCACGTGTTGCGCGGAACGTATCCCATTTCACAGCAGCTGGCGATCAGCACGCCCGGCCTGACCATCCGGGGACGGGCCGGTGCGGTGATTCTGCTTGAGGCCCCGGTGGTGCCGTTTTTATGCAACGGTGGCGATGAAACGATCGACAGTCTCGTCATGACCAGCGACAACCCCTATCCCGTCGCGTTTATCCAGCTTGCCGG
>ERZ1673695.1656-NODE-1656-length-21230-cov-4.652798_pt1 | contig 21230 bp, 26 predicted proteins | sample MGYA00580225_ERZ1673695 | MGnify/ENA primary metagenome ERZ1673695 (study PRJEB41218, sample SAMN15661739) | gut metagenome | host: Homo sapiens | place: Canada: London | collected 2015-08-20/2019-03-30 | study: EMG produced TPA metagenomics assembly of... | reverse complement strand
TGCCACCGAGTGCGGTCACCAGCATAACCCAATCATTCATACCCATTTTATTACTTTATTTATAACCATCAAATTGTCAGACAACCACAAAAGTAAGTAAGCCTATGTCAAACATGCTGCCAATTCGGGATTTTCCACTGACACAGAATGTCAATGCAAAGATAGATATGGATGTAGCCTTCAAAAAGGACATTATTTTTTTGACATTCTCCGCAAATGGTCATCCAATGTTTTAGGGTTACATTTAAGCTTACGACATATGGCTGCCTTTGAATAACCGTATTCGAGCATGGTTCTAATGAGAGGTTCCTTTCCTGTAAGCTTGTAATGCGTGTTTTTATCCCCCTTTTTTCGACCAAGTCGTATTCCTGCAGCTTTTCTGTAAGCAAGGGCCTCCTTGGTTCGCTGACTGATAAGGTCACGTTCAATTTCAGCGGATAAGCCGAAAGCGAATGCCAATACCTTACTGTTGATGTTATTACCTAATTCGTAACGTTCCTTGACAGTAAGAACGCAAGTCTCCTTAATCATACAGAGGTGAAGCATTGACATAATACCCATCAGGTTTCTTCCTAATCGGCTGATTTCTGTTATGATTAGAGTGTCGCCTTTCTTCATCCTCTTGAGAAGCGGGCCTAATTTCCTATCATTAGCAATTTTGGTACCGGAAACCTTCTCGGACACCCATTTATCTATTACAAGTCCTTTTTCCGTTGCAAATTTCTGGACTTCGAACCTTTGGTTCTCGACTGTTTGTTTGTCAGTGCTAACCCTAATGTATGCGTAAACCATTTTTAGCCGTGAAGGTAGTCTTATTCAACAGCCTAACCAAAAAGGGTATTCTAATGACCCTCAAAAGTACAAGGGATATGATAGAGAAGGTTCTGATAACAGACACAAACGTGATAAATGCCATCACAAGGCAGCTCAATATAAAGAATATCAGGAATGAGATGTTCCCTACCTGGAGACTGACATTACAACCGGGGGAGGAATATGATTTGGGTACTGCTTATTATGGGGCATATCTGGTAAGAAATAACGATTCTGGTGCGGCAGCTCTAATCATGGTGGGTGCCGGAGTATCATCCAATATACTGTTGAGCGATGGAAATAGCATTTCAACTGATTTTACCGCTGAAGGCAAAATCATATTGAATAAAAAAACGTCAAATGGCTATGTATATGTAAAAAATGGGAGAAGTACAGAAGCATATATAAATGTCATGCAGATAACTAATTATTAGCAGGGGTTATTCCCCTGCCTTCCTTACTCGTTCTCGATATAAATTGCTCAGTAACTTTTACTTTTATTGTGCTCATTTCTGTCTGTTGCTTATTTGCCTTATTCTTTGACCCTCAAAAGTACAAGAATGATAGAGAAAGTAAAGTTATCAGAAGTGGCAACCGGCAATCCGGCATCACTTATTGGGTTGACATCCGGTCAAAGCTTGGCGCAAATGCCTATAGACCGTTTGCCGAAGACTGAGTATATCGCTATGGCATCGGGAACGGACAAATTACGATATACACAATTAAGGTATAGTACTACTTCAGGGGCAGGAAGCAGGATTCTTTTGATTGTCCCCATTTCCGGACTGACTGATAAAATGGATGCAGCCGGAGCCTTTGGTAGCCTATATGTGTTAAGAGCCGGAATGGGCTACATGCCTATGATGGTAAAAGCTGATATAATGCTGTTCCGTTCCTCTTCATTCCTTGTTAATGATATGAATGTAATGGGAGCAAGTGCCGATGGTCCTGTAAACTTCAAATTGGGACATTGTACTTATGAAGGGCAGTTATATCTTGCGGTTAAATTCAATACGGAATTTTCTATAATAACTTGCTTTCAAGGATTCTACACGTCAGATTGTGTATTCCGTAACGTTCTTGAAGAGAAAGTTACGGACTGGACAGACTTACTATGAAATTAAGGATATGATTGAGAAGATTGATATTAAAGATGCAAGCATTGCAGAAGAGGTTAGAAAGCAGATGTCTGTTGTAGGTAAAAAGGGATTATACCATGGAGTTCTGTTGCTACTTTCTGCCTATACAATAAGATAAACGCTGTATCCGTTGATGGTTCTTTAGAATATAACTCTTTAACAGATACAAATCTTATAAATGAAACAGTTGGAATAGTATAGGGGCACTTGCCCCTATACTATTCCAATGTAGCTTCAAATCCTCCTTCGAATGCACTGTTATCCGCTGCTTCCATCTTCATTGATATGCCATAGGAATTCATAAGAAGCGCATCCAAAATAGGTGTATATTGCAGCCGTTCAGCATAAATCCTGCACTTTCCATCAGCTTCAGTCTTAGCTTTAATCTTAATATTATAGCTACCTGAGAGGACTTTGACTTTTAGATTAGGATTGCCTGTTACATTACCAGCTTGTGATATGGAGATGTAATATAGGCTAGGCATTCCGCTTGATGTTGCAGATATAGACAAAAGAATTGAGCCTGAAACTGGAGTGCTTGTAGTCTCAAACAGAAGTACACTATACGCGCCTTGGAACTCTGATAACACACCTGATGGCATTAATCCTTTATTGGAAACTGTAGCCACTGCCATCTTATTACGAATACTATCAACTACTCCCGTGGCTGTAATATCAATCTTCTCCATCATACCTTTGTATTTTTGAGGGTCAAAGGATATGACGGAAAAAAGATTGTTATGAGCTCTACTGTCAATCAAGTAAATGATATGGACTTCCAGTTCGTCCATTCCCCGTTAAAATTGCTGCTCCTGGCTTTTAGAGTATTTCCCAATAAATCGGATTTTAATTGCCACCTACACTGACTATAGTTAACGCAAAGAAACATACCAGAAATACCAGAACCATCTCCAGTTGAATTATAGCCAAAGCCTGAACCAATATCATCCAAGGAACCTTCTAAAATACCATAATTCTTAAATGGAAGCAAGTTGAAAAAATCGTTTTTCTTAATCTTCCCTTGGCTATTCCCTTTTTCCACATACACATGGTCTGCATCAGTTACTATCTGATACTGGTTCATTACTTGGCTTATGTTTACCTTCTCTATCATATCCCTTGTACTTTTGAGGGTCGTCATTTTCGGATAAAAACGACAACCGGTTTAACATTTTGTTTTTATTCTCGTTTTGTTTAATATTTTGCTAATTAATTGGGTCTTCGTAAGTACGTTCTTCCAATTCCGCATAAGAATAGGCTACGTCCGTTCCTTTAGTTAGAATCCATATTGCACCTAATGACATGAACTCATATACTCCGCTTTTTGATATAGCGATCTTATTGCAATAATGATATTCATTATTTTCAAATGTAAGTTCATTAAATCCATCTGTTGTTACAACTGAAGTATAACCATAAGTGCTTCCCATTGCTGCATTATATATTGTCAACGAGATTTTCATCCCATTATATTGGACAGCCTCTGGAAGCATATACATACTCTGGGAAATTCGGTTTGGACGGCCATTCCGAAATTCAGAGCCAAAAGCCGGATTCAAAAAGAAATACCCCTCGTTTGCACGGAAATCATGCATCCGAACAAATGATGCATTGGCAATAATTGTCCCCTCAACTTCAACATTACGTCCCTTGAAGCTCCCAGTCAGAAAATCAAGGAGTAAGTTTGGTCGAAACTTGTTTGCCGGATTCATCGGGTCATTGTAATTAAAATCTTTATATCCGCCTACCGTTTCTACAGCAGAGCCATCGGCTTTTATTCCGTATTGCGAAAACATATACTGCCCATAGAACACCGCACTTGCCAGCTTGGCGAAATTCGCCATCAGTACCTCGATAAAGGCATACTGTATCTTGTCCATCACTACCCATGTCGCCTTACTGCCGTTTGCCGCATAGTCTGTCTTGGGGTTGACACCCTTAAATGTGCCCTCCTTAGCCAACACGTAGTATTGACCTTCACACAGTACCATCGGTGTCGATAGAGCCGTACGGGTGTAGCCTGTGGATGCGGAATATTCTCCAGCCGGATAGACCAGCGGACCGATCGGTCCCTGCTGGAGATACTTCACTTCTCCCGTCTTGCTTGCCAACGCTTTCTTTGCCATATCATGCTGCCGTTGAGATTGTCCATGAAACATTGCCGCCTGCCTGCTGGCACATAGCTTCAGTGCAGGTACCGCTTGCCGCAGCCACATTCGCCGTAGCCGGATTGAGAATGACCCCTGCCGAATCCATAAAGACAAAATAGAACAGCATATTCTTTGCCTTCGTGGTCTGTCCCCGCTTGACAAGGATAGGCGTATAAGTCACCGAACCTCCGGAACCGGAAACAATCGTCTCATCCTCGGGATTGGGATTAGTTATGATGTCGTAGGGGTCTGACAAGTCCATCACCGTCTGCGTGTCAAGGCCTATCAGATTGCCGCCCTGCGACACCTCCACCTTAAAGATGCCCGTAGTGTCAACCAGGCTGTCCGTAACGGTCAGACTCTTGCCGGTCTGGTCGACGAGTGTCTGCCAGGCACCGTTAACCATCCTGGACCACTTGTAGGTTAGTCCGGAGGTGATCTCTGACGCTCCACGTCTCGCCATTGCCGTGAGAACGACACTGCCTCCCTTCTCACGGATGGCAAAGTATTTGTCATCTCCGGAAACGATGGTCACCACGTTCTGGTTGCCCACACCCTTGGTGATAGGGATGCTGTAAACGAACTGCACCTCATCCGACACGTTGCCCACGGTCACCGTAGCCACCGCCTTGACGCTGCAGCTCGCACCGGACGACGCCTTCACCAGGTTCTTCACGATCTGAAGCCCGTAATAGTTCGTAGTGCCCGCCTTGTAGGGGATGTACTTGAAATGCCCCGTCTCGCCGCCGAACGTGTTCGTGGAAACGTTGGATGTGAAGCTTATCAACACGTCATTGAAATACCACCTGATGGAAGAGGGCACCACAACCCCCTCAGCCACCCGTGAGGAGGTGAGAAGGAAGGAGAGCGTCGGCTTCATCGTGGTGAAGTCGGGGGCTATGTTTGTCGGAGCACCCGATTCACCATCATACTCTTGATAGAGGTCGCCTTTGTCGCACATAATCGCTGGCATGTAAACGCCAGACTTTTGCGAAAAGATTACCTGCCCGACCTTACTCGCTACGCTCATCGGTCACCTCCTCCCCGTCTTTATCCATGAAACCCTCCGGAGTGGCGACCTCCACCGGATCTTCCACGCCGTCTATCTCACCCTTGGCCTGCTGCGGGGAAAGGCACACGCCCCCGACTACTGCCGCCCGGTCGAATACCGTATCGCCGGGAAAGCCTGCCACATCGGCCTGCCATAACAGCACATTGCCGTCGGCAGTGCTGTTGCGGATTCCTGCCACTCCCAGCTTGTCCGCAACCTCTCTCGTCACTTTGATATAAAATGCCATACTGCTATCGATTAATGGTTAAACATCCCTTTTCCTTGCCACTATAAACTTACCGCTGTCATCCGTCACGTACTTGCCGTCAGATGTCACCACCGCCGCATACGGGCCCTTGTCAATCACCTTCAGCTGTAGCATCATGCCGTCGGTGCATGGGATGGAGGGCGAGTACCCGGCAGCGGCCAGCACGTATGAGGAGGCGCCGGCCGCCTTCGTGTACCATTCGCACTCAAGGATGGCCTGGGGATTGGGGACAATCCCTGCCGTATCACGGATGACCGGTTTCGGGTATATCATCTTGGTTCCGTCTGCCACCTGCTGCGGAAATCCCTCCCAGTCAATCTCGATGCTGGGAATACGCCTGCGGATGGTGGTGGAGACATAGTCTATGTCACTGTCCGGCTTGGATGAAGGAGCACCGTCCTTCGAGTACGATGCTTTCACGACGTAGGTCTGTTCGTGGCCGATATAGTCCCGGTCTATGGTAAGCACGTTCTTTGTCAGTGATACGAACTCCCAGTCATTGTCGCCGTTACCGTCGGTAATCTGCTCCAGTGCGCCCGTATTCAGCTTCCGATAGAAGAAGAACTTGCACTTGTTGGTTGCTGTGACATCTACATCACCGACAAGCAGTCTGGCGGTGATGGCCTGCCTGGCAATGTCCCGACACGGGTTCCAGTCAAGTGCCGACGGAGAGTCGACCATCAGCTTAGGCTGCGCCTCGCTGCCGTCAACGGCGCGGACAAGACGGCTGAAACGGTAGACATGCGTCTGTCCGGTACGCTTCGCATCGACATACTCGGCGTAGAACTCCAGTGTTACCGGACTGCCGGGAACGGCGTTCTTTTTCACTTGTATCTTACCCTTCTCGGCTCCGGTCTCGGTAATGACATAGCTCTTGTTGGCAGATGTAATCAATGTCCGTACACCGTTCAAGCGCTCGTACCACTTCATGTTGACCAATGACGCGTTGACCGCACCCACCTTGACCACCGCATCCGGGTCGGTAGCATTGCACCGGGGGAACAGCGTCAGGGGGGTAAGCGTGTAGTCCGGAGTGTACTCGGCCTTGTCAGCCTGGTACACCTGCACGTCCGGCACGCTGCCGACAACCTCTATCCCGCCGCTGGTCTGGAGAGGGCGGTAGTTGACCTCTATCTTCTTCTGTATAGTCTGCATAATTAGAAAGTTATATAATTCATTGTCTCATAATTGTTCTGCCCGTCACGCAGCAATACCCGTGCGATGAACTTGCACCCGGTCATGTTCATATAGTCGGGGCCGAGGTCGTTGACCGTCAGCGGCAGTGACTTGCCGGTTTCCGCGTGTGCGACCGCCCAGGCGTTGTCCTCGGTGACGTTGCCCGTGTCGCGCGTCCACTCCACATCACTGTCAAGGATATGCGTCGTCACATCACGGTTGTACAGCTCACCGGTAATGGTGAGGGTGGTCGCAAAACGCTCCGCATCGAAGTACCAGCCGTTGCTGCTCTCAATGTCGATGCTGAAATCCGGATTGCCCTCGACCATTGCCCAGCCCGCTGCTCCGTACTTCGGTTCGTCGGTAGTGTCGGAAACAAGACACATCCACTTGCATCCGTAGTGCCACACGGTATCGTACATCATCACACGTACGGTCTCGGTCTGTGCCTCGCGGTCGGCTTGGTAGGGTTCTGCTCCCGTGGCGGTCTCCATGCTCCACTCGCCGCGGTCGTTGGCGATGCGGGGCAATACGCCTTGGAAGTCGATGCGGTGGATGTCCTGCGCTACCAATCCCCGAACGTAGATATAAGAGTGCAGGTAGTTGATGGGCAGGTTGTCGAACAGAGACAGATGCTTCAGCCTGCCGACGATCACCGAATAGTTGCTTTCCTCAAGGACGGGTTTTGTGACCCCGTTAAGCATGCAGATACAATGCTCACGGGATGACAGATACCAATAACCCTGCCGTTCAGTATCAACCGGGTTGCCACGGTGTGATAATATCATCAACGGCTCAGGAGGATAATTCTTGCCACCCGGCACCTCGCTATCAGGGTACATCACAGCGTTGATCGTATTGGCTGAGATGTCAACATGCAAGACACGTAGCCAGGAGGTATAATACTTGCCGCCACCTGATGCAAGGTCATTGACAACACCATATACAACATCGTTTTCTGCCAGTGCAGTAAAGTCGTTATCCCACCGTTTCTTCATCTTCAGGCTGTATGTGCCGTCTTCAAGCTGCGATACACTTTCGATGGTACCGGACTCGGAGAATGAATAGTCGCTTTCCATGGCGGAGAGACGGTTGAAGATAAGCTCAAGGACGGTAAGGCTGTCGCGAACCTCGAGGCGGGACAGCTGCATACGGCCGTCAGGGAATATTCCGGCACCCTTGCCTGCGACCATAGAGTCGATAAACTCGCCGAACTTCAACAGAAAATTTGTGCCGTCAGACTGGTCTTTGCGAAGGAACATATCTTCCATTCCTTCAACGTAACCGGCTTTGTCCGCGTAACCGGCCTTTATCTTCTGACCATTTACCAATAGATAGTTCTCAATATATGAAAGCAACTCAAGCAAATCATAGTTACGGTGTTTGTGACCGACTCCACCACCAGAGCCATAAACGCGGGACATAAAATCTGCCAAAAAATAAGCAATGGCATCCACAGATGTTGTTGACCATTTTTCTGAATACGGATTTTGAACAGGAAACAGTGCCCCCCCGGATAACGATAGATGGGGAAATTCAGCAAGCCGAGGGGGCACTGTAAAAGAACCGACTTCAGGTACGGTAATGTTGAGAACGTCTGTAGGGACATCGGTTCGGGAAAGATTTAGTAATGGACGAGCGTCGGCATACTTGAATGTGAACGTATAATTGCTTGGAAGTTCGCGGTCTGTATAGCTGACATTGCTGTCTGTTACGACTATCCGGCGCAAATAATTACCGGCGTACAGATACTTGCCATTTGACGGGAAGAAATCAAGCAGCCATTTGCGCTCATCTCCATTCAGGTAACCAGTGCTTTTTTGAAACTTCCTCTCTGTGTCTACACGGTATTCTGAAAAAAATTCGTCAATTTCAGCAATATTATGCGTGTGTTCGCCATTGAATACAGTGTTACCATATGCCCGGAATGTATCGACACCTCCCAAAGAGTTTTCAAATAATATCCACTGTTCCTGCTCGGAGCGCATATCCTCAGCATAGTAACGCTGTATATATGTAAGACGCTGGCCGGAGGTGTTCTCGACCCATACATCATAATATGCAGGTAATTTATGTTCCAGCCATCCCGCAACGACAGAGTATTGTAGAGGCATGGTATAAGCTATACCTGGCATCAATTCTGTAACAGTATAATCAGTCTGAGATTTAACAGTTCCAGACTCATCAGTAAAGTATGCGCGGAGTTTGACTGTACCGGCAACCACAGCATAGTAGGTCAGGAATTCCGGAGAATAATAAGTGACCGGCTTTACATTCGGCTGCCAAGTGAGGAAATTCTGTGTCAGGAAATTGGTGGGAGAGTCAGTCAAGCGGTCCACTCCAGAGCGGATAACGCGAAAGGTGATTTCGGTGGAGTCGATGACTGCTGTGAAATCGGCAACCAGGTTGGTTTGCTGATATACCTCTCCGATGTCTTTCAAGCTGTATGACAAAAACGAGTGTACAATTTCATGTATATCTATCTCCATCACTCCGTTTTCGTCAGGAGCATATACCTGAGACACCAGTTCTTTGTCGCCGGCCTTCAGAGTGAATGTCGTCTGCCGGGAAGAGCCGATGATGAAATTCTTCAGGTTCATCGAGAGCGACAGCATGTCGGGCTGTTGGATGATATTCATTTTACATTCTGTTTTTGGTGCGAATTTATGTGGATTGATTGCATGCAGAAAGGACAACGCATCATCAACCGCCTTAATCTGTAATCAATTGGGGAGTCATGTAAACGGACACTCTTCTATAACAGATTTCACCTTCTCCCCGGCGCGGATAATACATATAGCTGTAGTAGTCCGTCCGCTTGTGGTACTGTCCGCCTGCGGCATACTGTTTCTCGGTGGGCGGTGCAAGATAAACGATGGTCATGTCCACCAACGCGCCCGCCTCGAAGCCTGCTGCTGTCCATTCGTCTTCCGTCATTTCGGATAGCGTACAGTTTACCTTCCACTTGTAGGCAGGCATTTTCATCCGTTCGCTCTCGTCCATGGCCATGGTTACGGGCTCCTGGAGCTGCGTAGTGAGCAACGTTGTATCCATTGGCATATTGTTGCCTCCGAGAGTGTACTTTAGCACGTCGATGAGGTATTCCGAACCGCCCAGTGCCACTTTCCGGTAGACGGGGAGGGCTTGCTTCATTGTGTTCGTCATCAGTAGCGGAACTGTTACCTTGTGCAGGGCATTGCGCAGCAAGGTGTCGAAGTCTCGCCAGAATTTTTCATAGATACCGATAGGGCCATTGTACAGAAGGGAGTAGCCACGCGCGGCATCGTGGTTTGCCCCGACGGGCAGTCCGGTACTGTCATTCAAGGCGAAAGCCAGCATGGGATTCTGGTCATGGGAGGTTTCGGTCAGGTAGGGATCGCTTGTCGTTTCCTCACTTTCCTCACTTTTCGTACTTTCGTCTGCTACCCGGATAGTACTGTTGAGCATCCTTCCTTCTCCGATATAGGGGGCAGTTACGGAATTCCCGTATTCTCTTCCGTTGATAGTGCCCTGCACGAAAAACATTAGGCTGTCGAAACAGAACTGACTGTCGGGCACCTCCACTTCATAGTCATCCAGTCCTTCTTCTCCGGCATAGAACGGCAGGTTTCCGTCGGACACTACCCTGATGACGCCCTCCCTGCCATAGCCCATCCTTACGTATCTGCCGGATGCCATGTCATAGTAGGCCGTGGGGTATTTGCGCTCCAGCTCGGTGGTGCTGTCAAGAGTGCTTCCATTGCTGAGGGAGCTCTTTGACGATAGCTTCAGCTGACGGGCTGTCTCGTAATTGATTTCCGGTTGTCCGGCCAGACAAGCCGTCAAGTCTGTCGGGTTGCGTGCGGCTATCATGTCTTTGAAAAACTCTATGCGGACGGTCTTGGCCACTTCGTCTGGAACAAACTCGCAACAGAACTTCTTGCGGAAGACTTCGAGCAGGGTGGAGCATAGGCAGTCGGGCACCAGGTGGGCCAGCAGGATGGTGCCGTTCACCAGCGCATCGGCAGTATTGTTGATGAACACCATGCTTTTGAAAGGCTCGGTCTCGGTGAAAAAATTCGGTTGCAAGGTATAGCCGAAATAGGAGAAGATACGTTCCAGTAGGTAGGTGGCACGGATGAAGGGCGTAATGTAGTAACCGGGATCAAGTGTGATTATACGGCTGTCCACCTTCTCTGTACGGGCATATGAGTTGTATAAGCCTTGTTTCCTTGTGACTCTGGGACGGACCTGCATCGGCCTTCCATTCTCGTCCATTACGCAGGTGACGTTCACTCCGCGTTTTTCCCCGTCCAGCTCGATGATGACGGGGAAGAGGGTGAAATGCGGATTGGTGTTGTCGAGCAACGAACGGCACCAGTTGATACCCTGCTCTACGGTTTCTACTCCGGGTACGGTCTCGCTGCCGAAAACGGCCGGTACGGCAACTTTCTCGATGCGCGAAAGGAAACTGCCCTCGTTCATGTAGAATGTCGTCGTTATCTTCTCTTTCCGCTTGGCACCGAGTATGGCTTGCCGGGCGGTCACACAGTAGTCACCGTCTCGGATGCTGCATGTGATGTCTGTCTGCGGCTTTTTACGGTTGGCCACCATATCGGGGTAACCGGTCAGTTCCCGGTTCAGGTCTGTATCCGGGAGATCTACCGGAAGTGACTGCTCACCATAATCATTGAAGAACAGATTCGGACGTTCGATTTCAATTTGCGTGTCAGGTGCCAGTTGATAGGCTTTTCCTGAAGAATGTACTATTTTCATGATGAAATGTTATTTGCTTCCTATTTTACGCGAACGGTTCCGCAATTCCTGCTTGCGTTCAAGTTCAGATAGAGTGACGGATGCTGGGATGCCTTCTTCATCAATACGGATGATTGCATTGGCCAGGCGTTCCATCAGTCTTGGAGGCAGAGAGGTTCCTGATGGCGCAGGCGGTACCGGCACTGCAGATTTCTGGGCATCAATGGAGCCACCGGATGAATAACCGGCCATTCGAGCACGGATTGCCTGGTTAAGGTCAAGTGTCCTTATGGTACCGGCCTGCTGGGACTTGTCCAGTATGTCAAGTATCGGTGCGACGGTAGGGTTGCTTACAGCTGCATTGCTGGCCACCCATTCTTTGGATTGTCCGGAAGGCCCTTCACCTACTATGACAGTAGGACGGTCAATGAATCCCCGTGCATCAGGGTCGTAGTCGGCATCGGGAAAGAGCTTTCCATCCTGGGCGCGCCGGACATCAATCTTGCCTCCGGACTGGCGACCGGTGGCAACGCGTGCGCCGGTACCGGAACTGCCGGAATTACTGCCGGAAAGAGTCATATTTTTGATTTTATCCCGTTCAGCTTTGGCACTGGCCAATTGTGCGGCTCCGGTCACGCCCATAAGGGCTGCTGCGATTGAACCCGCAATCGGTCCCAAATCTGCATATGCTTTCATGATTGACACAGCTGTGTCTGCGATGATTTGTGATGCCTTGATTGCAAAATTCACGTCCGCATATTTTTTCTGTATATCAAGCTTTTTCTGGGCCTTTTCGTTTTCCAGACGTTCCACTTCTTCCGTATTACCTTGAGCTGCCTCAATTTCCGCATCATATTTTGCATCGACCTGGTCCATTTCCGCTTGCTGCAATGCTTGAATGGCTCCGGAAAACAGACTGGAATAATAGTCAAACTGCTTTTTATAACTGTCCCGTTTGAGGCTCTGGACGGCTTGCTCATATTGTTCCTCAGTCAGAAACTGCTGTTCACGTGCGAGCCTGAGCTGTTCCAGTTCCGCATTGAACCGTTCCTGCTGTGTAGATAAGCCATACTGGTCACGAATGGACTGGATACGTTGTTGATGTTCGGATTCAAGTTGTTCCTTAGCTCTAAGGTGGGCACTGTCCAATTCTGTCGTATCAAGATTGTTTTTCTCAGCCATTTCCTTACGCGCCTGGTAGGATGCCTCAAGAACCTTGAGTTGCGCGGCATAATCTTCATCAACTGTAGTAACCTTGAACTCTGATTTGAAGTCCTTGACAAGGGTATTCAGCTTTTCCTGCAGTGAAGCACGCTTGGCATTCGCCGCCTTCTCCGCATCAATGACACGTTGATTGGACTTCCGGACGAGATTTTCCTTGGTTTCTGCATTGGAAATGGCCATGGATATGGCGTCCTCATAATAAGACTGTTCTATGATGAGCCTATTTTCCGCATACGATTTTTCAAGTTCGAGTTCCAGCATTTCATATTGTTCCTTACTCATTTTTCCTGATGCCAGAAAAGCTGAAAGAGCGGCAAACGAATCATTATACCATTTCTGTTGGGATTGCAGTTCTTCCTCCCTTAATGCTTCAAGAGACTTGGCGGCTTCCTGCTCCGTAGAGACTTTTGCTTTCTGCTCTTTTTCTGCAGCCGACTTTGCTTCTTTGGCAGCCTTTTCAGCCTTCTTCCTGGTCGCGTCAGAGTCCTCTGCCGGGAAACGTTTGTTGTATATTTCTTGGGCTATTTCCACATACTCACCGGCTGCATCCTTATTGTTCTTTATCCAGGCTTGCAACTGAACCTTCTCCATCTTGTTGAAGTTCTGGCGTGCTTCTGCAAGCTTCTGCTGGTTCTTGACGGTTTCTTCAATAGTCTGGCCGTTCAGTTGTTTCAATTTCTCTTCGGCACCCAGAATGAGGTCACCATACTTTTTTATATCCTGCTCTATTTGTGGAAGAGCTTCAGTATTGATGTATGCTGTCGGTGCCGCAAACATGCCGTTGCTCTGGAAAACAGTCCTTCCACCTTGTTTCTGCTGTTCCAACAGATTCTTATATGCCTGGCGATATTCTTCCAATTGCTCTGTTGTTTCCCGGATGGCTTTCTGATTCTCAAACTTTAGCAGCGCCCTTTGTTTCTTAAGGAATTCCTCCACCTTTTCGCCTGAAATTTCGATGGCATTCCCGTACTGGTCGAATGCTGTCGCTGCGCCAGGTACCATGTTCCTTATCTGGGCTATGACATTGGCCAACTCTTTCTGTTCCTCAGCGGAACGGGAGGACTTGCCGGTCAGTTCCTCGTATCGGTTCAACAGTCCCGGCAATGCGCTCTCAAGCTGTACCATCTTGTCGAAATGGTTCTCGTAAGTTTCCGTATAAGTGGTGAACATTTCCCCAAGTTTAGTGAAGAATCCATTGGCATACTTCAACATGGATTTCCAGAACGGCTCCAGCTTTTTTCCCACTTTATTGAAAAAGGCATCCATTGTGTCTCCAAGGTTGGACTGGATTCCTTCAAGTTCCTGCATCTGCACGGCCATGGAACCGGCAATGCCATCGACACGACCGAGAGAAAGAAGATAATCCTTGATGGCATCCTCAGAATTGCGCACTTCGGTAGTCACTCCTCGGAAAGAGAACTTTGTAGTCTCCCCGGATTTGGAAGCCTTGATACCGAACTCCTTCAGACGTTCGTTCTCCCCGGTCATCGCATCAAGTATAGCCTCAATGAGCTGATCGATGGACTTTCCTTGGGAAGCGGCAAGGTCTCCCATGTTGACAAGCTCCTGGCTGGTAGGCTTGACCCCACGATTAACCAGCTTGATATATGCTTCAGTCCATTCCTGCAAGGACGATGGGGTGTCTGCTGCCAATTGCTGAAGCATCTTCATGGCATCATTAGCCTTCTTCTGCGACTGGAAAGTATTCCGGAGGACTGCCTCGTATTTGGCAAATTCCTTGCGTGTTTCGTATGCCTGGTTATGGACATCCTTAAGCCATCCGACAACCTTAACGGCAATGAAAGCCTTGGCTGCCATTTTTAACTTGGACATCCAATTCACGCTGTTGCCGAACTCATTGTTCATGTTGTTACCTGCACTGCGTAACTCGCTCATGCGGGCACGGACTTCTCTGAGACGGGTATTGAGTTTGGCATATTCTTCCGGATTCGCAGATTCAGTCATATCATCCAAAGCAGCGGAAAGCTCCTTAGCTTCTTTCTTGAGCTGTCTCATGGTGAGATCGTTGACTTTCAAGTTACGGGTCAGCAGACTTATTTTCTCATTGTTTTTGGAGATTTTGGCCGTATAGTCTTTGCACTCTTTCGCAAGGTTCTGATAGTCTTTCGTGTTCTTTTTGCCTTGGGCTTCGAGCTCCACCATAGCCTTGCGGCGTTCGGCCTCTTCCTTTTTCAAAGCCTTGGTTTCCTTGGTCAGTGTATGCAGCTCTTCCTGAAGCTTGGAACTGTCACCTGAGATTATGAGTTTGATTTCGTCTTCGGATAAATGCTTTTTTGCCATAATGTTACCAGTTTGAGTTTTCATATTGAAGGGCCTGCTCCAGTTCCTTGCGAATATTGGTACGAACTTCTTCCGTGAAACCGTACTTTATTTCCGGGAATGTCTCATGATACAGCACTCCCCAGACCACCCGGTTATAAAGAGCAAGATTACGGCGGATATGACGGGAAATACGGTCACCGGCTCCACGACGGTAATGGATGTCAAGGAAGCGGAGATATGGGAATATACGCAGATAATAGACTTGTTTCGTGTCTGATTCCTGGGTAGTGAACGGACGTTTCTGCAGATGTGCTACCAGGTCACCGGACCGTGAATTGAGATATGTACGCACAACTTTTTCTTGTGTCTCATAAATAAGGTCGATGCCTTGAGACATTATATCATGGACAAAACGTTCTCTGACAAGCTGGTCTGTAATCATATTCACAGTTATTTCCAGCGAAGATAGAATAGGGGAGGTAGTACGGAAAGGACATAAAACGAAGGGGCAACTATTCATCACGAACAATTACCCCCTATATGACAGTAGTATTTAGTTTCTTGCTTGGAGCATCCACCGGAAGTCCAGTCCTGATGAACCAGGACGGTTCTGGTATTTATAACCGGCATCAAGCATGGCTTGATGAACCTGCTCCTTACTAATATGCGCTTCAGGATCAATGCGACGAATGGCGTCGTAGACTTCATCCGTAGTGAACCAATGGGTGGCATGGCGTGCATCCGGGGCAGGTTTGAACGATGCGGACAAGGATGCTATATGGATACTGATATCGGTAATTTTCTGTTCTGGTTCTTTATTTTTCATTTTGTCCTCCTTTCTCATTAACATCAAGCGCATGCTGCAGGCAGGAAATGATTTCACGGGCATCCTCCGCAGAGATGTCACACATCACAAAGTTGCCATAATAAGCAAGGCAATATTTATACTCACTTGTTTCAGTTCCTGTGCAGAGACGTTCGGCTTGAACATAAATGTCTTTTTGTGTTATAGACTTGATACGATTCATTTGGCACCTCCTTTCTGGCACTTCTTTGCCTTATAAACGCATAATGCAGTGACCACAACCAATGGTGGGAACACCATTCCGGCACATGCCCATACGATGGCACGGAAGTACCAGCGGTCTGCTTCGGTCTTGACTTCGCAGTCGGGAGCCAAAGCACGGTAGTAACGGCGCTGGAGGTTATTGACTTGCTCGGTAAGAGCGTTAACGGATTCGCCCACGGTAGGGATGCCGGAGGCAGGCACGTTGAGAGTGCCGGAAATTTGATTTTTCATATACGAATCGTTTTGTTTGGCTAATGGCAAGTTCTCGAATACACGAACGGCTGTCATTTTCCCGTTAAAGTCGCCAAACAAAACGATTCGTATTCCCGAAGGGTCCGAAAATGGAAAAGACAGCCGTAAGTTTCGTATATGAATTTGCTAAATACTTAATGTTTAAGCAAATCGATGGACATAAAAAAAGCCCAATTTCGTATTGAGCGTCTACCGGACGCAACGGGATAGATGATACTATCGTTTTATTTGGCACTGCAAATATGGGATTTTTTTTTGAAACAAAAAAGAAAGCTGACGAAATATTGCAATATTTCGTCAGCTCTTAAATATATAAATACTTGTATTACCCTATATAAGTAACTTACCAATTATCATCTTCGCTTTGAATAGTGGCTCCTTCTTTTATAACCTTTTCAACATTAACAAAAATATCAGAACTGATTTTAGCCGCTTGTTCTTTCAGCATTAACCATACTTTATTGTGATACTTCTTTTGCATACCTTTATCAGTATATTCATCTGCCTTAGTAAGAACTCCTAATTGTGCTTTTTTCTGATTTCCTGGTTTGTTATGATGAAAAAAATGAGAAACTTCTACTCTTACCCGTCCATCACGTGCTTGCAACTTTAAATTATAGTCTAACCATCCTTCATACGCAGAAAGCATCATACTGGGAGAATCGAATACAGATGTAGCTTTCCCTATAAGAATTCCTGCGTCTTTATCATCCATTTGAATAACATTTTGGGAATTAGCATAATAAATAGCCATAAAACTACGTAGTGCAGCGTATAGGCTATTTTTGTCTGCATTATTTTCGGATTGAATCACTTTGAAAAATTTTAGTTCTTCGTAATTGTTCTCTTGTGCATGAGTGAATAAGGTCAAGCTCATCAGCACAAATAATAAAAGTGCCTTTTTCATACAGTATGAATATTAAGTTATAAGTGCAAATATACCCCATTTCTGCACATGTTAATATTTTCATGTGCAGAAAATGCATTTTTTTTCAATAAAGAAGAAATACATAAAATTTTCTTTATGGAATTTGTGCATAAAGAAATATTTATGTATATTTGCATTGTCATTAAAACAAAGAGATATGGAAAAAGAAACAAAAATGCAACTGGTTGCAAAGCTTACCCAGTTAAAATTGTTATCTAAAATGTATGAACACACTTTCAAGAATGCAGGAAACCAAATGAGTAGGCAGAAGATGGATGAACTCTTGGATGCAAAACTGGAAACAGACAAACAGATAGCACTTTTAGAAAAGGTTTTGAAAGAATTGGAAAAATGAAGTTAAACAAGCTCCCCATAAGGGGAGCACAAAACAATAAGCTTATGGCACTTAAAGATGATTTGAAGAAATTGCATGAAATCGCTCACTCCGGCACACCGGATGCCATGGAGAAATATGTTGCTCTCTCTGATGAAATAACCAGTAAATACACAGATCAAAAAGATGTTGATGCAATAGCCGATTTCCTAATCAATGGCTACAAGGAGGTTTCATCAGAAGCTGAAGAATTGAACAACTATATCACATTGAAGCAACAAATAGCTCCCTATACGGAAATCATTCCATTGGGATACATTGCCAAGAAGTATTTCGGTAAAAGTACCGCATGGCTTAGCCAACGTATCAATGGCAGCAAAGTTAGGGGTAAAGTTTATACGCTCAGCAAAAAGGATTTGGAGACATTCAACTTCGCTCTCCAGGATATAAGCAAACAATTAGGTTCACTCTCCATATCTTGAGAGACGTTTTATGACAACTTATCCCCGTAGTATGAACCGCTACGGGGATTTTTCGTTCTACCGACCACATCAATATAAAGAAGGCTTTCACACAAGTTGGAAGCCTTCTTTTGTTTGGAGGGGATTATTCTACTTTCATATACCCGTTGGAAAGCAAATCCTCCAAAAAATGCTCCGGGGTATCAGCTCGGACTACATGCCCCGTCTGGTCATGGAAACGGTCGGCGAAATGGTACATATATTCCTGGTCGGTACATTCACTGTCGAAACGGCTGCTTTCACGGAGTTTGGTTACAAAGTCTGCAGGGCAGGAGGCGGCAATTATACCGCCATCCTGCAAAGTGTAAGTTGTCATCATATTATGCTAATTTTTTGGTTCTCAATTTGAAAAATACTTTTTGGTCGGCTGTCAGAAAGGGGATATTTGAAAGCGGGCATCCCGAATTCACCATGCCGTATTTTGCAAAGGTAATCATGTTGGCGGCAAACCGTATCCAATTTTCCATCTTTGTGAAATTGGTGGTACCCGAATGCTGGCGAAATTCAACTGTGCGGTGGCGTGCGTAAGCCTCAAGGTTCAATTTGTGGTAGCGGTCGTTTCCAAAGGCTGAACGTAGCTGCATGATGTTCTCTGCCTCCGTTATACTGCGTTCTGAAATTCCGGTAAGGCATTTGCAATATCTGTTGTTCCGGCGGGTACCCGGCATAAAGGAGTCGATTACCGGTTCGAGGCGGCGGTAAGTTATTGCAAGGTTGCGCCAGGTTTCAATGGTAAAGTCTGCAGCGTCCATGTGTATATGAAGGCCGCAGCTGTCGTTCACCTTCACATTGCAATAATCGAGCACCCAGCATACCTTCTGAAGTTCCTGCAATCCGGCTTCCCCTTCAAGTATCGGGCTTACCAGCTCGAAAGTATCGTTCCCTCTAAGACTTCTGTCTGTAACCAGCTTCCAATGGTCGCGGGTGTTATGGTTGTAACCTTCCACTGCAACTGCAATTCCGGCCTCACGAAGTTCACGGGCAAGAACTCCCTTTTCGCAGTTATATGCCTCTATCTCGATGCCGAAACGTCTGTTGAAAGTATAGTCCAATTCGGGGCAGGCTGCGATGGCCGGTTGCTGGCCGAATCTTCCGGCTTCCAGCATTTTCTTATATACGTTCTGCACGAAACCGTAATTTCCGTTTGTTACCAAATCGGCTACCTGGCGGCGGGTCAGACCTAAAAGAAGGAGCTGCTGTATCTTTGCCGTCTTTGTTATGCTCTGGTTAAGAATGTTTGTAACTTGTTCGTTCATAATGTTTTATCCTTTATTTTTCGTACAGCTAAGGTAACACTATTAACGCGCATAACGTAGTAATATCTTGTTTATTATCAGTGTGTTAGCTTTGTTTAGCTTGAGTAAAAAATGATTATTTTTCGTGGTAGGGATGACGGAAAAGAGTAATCAGGAGTAGCTCCTGACCGCGAACTTCGACAGCCCACAGCCAGGATGGAAATAAACAACATGAACAAAAAGTTTCTGAACCATTTAATGGTCTGACATCTGCTACTCACTAAGGGATGGTTTGACATTAAACAAATCGGTTGCTGCAGAACTGAACATGAGTGTCCAACCTATGGATTTGAATTCGGATGAGACAAAAGGGATAATGTCATGATTCTCCGATATCTTATCAAGCCATGGTAAATCCTCAGACCGTGAATCGAGAATAAGCCTTTTCCGAAGTGCCGCAAGGAGAGACAAGGTCATTTCCGAGGCAATGGCCGTCTCAACCATGTCTGCGGAATCCGAAACTTTCATGGCTATGGTAGCTGCAAGTTTCTGGCTGTCAAGAATGGAGTTGTGTGTGTCACGGCTTGATGTGAATTCTCCGAAATCCACGAACAGATAGTTGCCGGTAATATTATCGACGCGCTTCTTTACGTAATCGTATGACTGCCCGAAAACAAGATTCTCAAGTTCGGGCATTATCGGTTCCGGGAGTTTTTTGACATACCCAAGCAGTTCCGTATATTGGATAAAGTCACTTGAGCCGTTGGCGAACATGGAGACAACCCCTTCCTTTTGGGGAAAACGGGCAAAATATCTGAGTAAATCAAGTATCATAGGATTTCATTTATTATGTGGATTGGAAGTCTGACTTCTCTGGCAATATCCGCTTTATCCATTTTGGCCGCATGCAGGCTGCGCACTGTATCAATAATTTTCTTCCGGAGGATGGTCAAATACTGGATGACATTCATGTGTTCGATGGTTTCAATATCCCCAAACCCGTCTGAACTCAAGTTGTACAGAGACTCAAGTGCACCCGTGGAAATGGCAGAAACTTTGGTCTCCTCAAGTTCTGTAAGCAACTTAAACTCAGTTTTGGTAAACAGATAATTGGTGAAGGCCTGAAAATTGAAGGCTATGGAAATAAGCTCATCCATCGGCAGCCCAGTGAACTTCTGTGCCAACTTATGCGCTCCAGCAGATGAATACCGGTCCGGATAGTAAAGGATAGCGGCCAATAACGGAAGCTGTTCTTTCGGACATCCAAGGAGACCACGTGCCTCAATGAACTGGAGTGCCGTAAGCGAGCAAGTAAGACGGTTGAACATGGTTTCTATATTATAGGCAAAAAAAGTTTCATCCTCAAGATGTATCGCCGGAACCAATTGTTTGCAGAAACATGAGTCGACTGCATATTTGTAGTCCAGTCTGTCCAGATACCTGGATATGGTTATTCCATGCAACCGGTGTGGTGGTATCTTCTTACAGAGTCTGTATGTTTCAGAATCCAGTTCCTGGAGTGCTGCATCATTATCTGGATAGACAATTGTGAAGGGAAATGTCACCTGCTCTGCAAGCCAGGCCACATTTGCCCATCCATCCGTATTCCTTATTTTTTGAAGATTCCATCCCATAATTCGGCAAACATAATTCACACGAACCATGCCGACGGATATTTTTCCCTCCGCAAACCTTTGTATATCACGCATGAGTGCTTGGAAGTGATAAGGAGTTAATCCATCCCAGGAATTGGGGATGCTGTATTGCATTCCTTTTGCTATAAAATCTATTGTCAACATGGCATCAGCATTATTATGTCGTCCGGACGGTTAAAGGATGTGTTCGTATCTACAGAGCCGGAACTGTCCGTTGACAAAAGCAAATCTATATTGGCCAGTTCCCGCTTCACCTCTTCAAGCAGAGCGTCTGACAGAGCAAGTAAACGTTCTTGCTCTTGAGTACCATATCGCATAACTTTTGAGTCTTCAAATAAATTGCGAATCGTACTTGGAAAATCGAGAATATCAAAACGCCGCAGGGCAATGGCTATGGT
>ERZ1673695.1653-NODE-1653-length-21295-cov-7.739689_pt1 | contig 21295 bp, 22 predicted proteins | sample MGYA00580225_ERZ1673695 | MGnify/ENA primary metagenome ERZ1673695 (study PRJEB41218, sample SAMN15661739) | gut metagenome | host: Homo sapiens | place: Canada: London | collected 2015-08-20/2019-03-30 | study: EMG produced TPA metagenomics assembly of... | reverse complement strand
AGACAGCGGCCTCTCACGCCGTTAACGTGGGTTCGAATCCCGCTGGGGTCACCAACAAAGTCCTCATGTTTTGATACAAAGCACGAGGACTTCTTTTTGCATTTATAGACTGATAAACCGTCAAAATACAGTCTATAACCACCATATATGGGTTATAGACGCAAGAGGCAGGTCGTGCGGCGTCATTTTATCGAATGAGGTTTCCCGCTCTCCAGCCCTTTTTAGTCTACTCATGACTGCTTTTCGGGGTCGAAATCAGAGATTTATCATGGAATGCACCCTACGTTGGACGGTAGCGGGGTATCGTCCACAATGCAAGGTTTCGTCCAAAGTATCGCGAAATAGCGTTAAGGTGTACCCCTGAAAGTGGACACGGTAAAAGTCCAAATTCCTATTCGTAGACAACGAAAAGTTCCCCCGAACGGTGGACACATTAGGGTACAGCTGAAAAGATTAGAGTGTGTTTCCAAAAGCATAGATCCAAGCGAAAGCTGAAGAAATATGCAGTTAGTCATGAAAAACCAAAAGGATATCGGTGAGGTAACGTCGAATAAAACTCATGAGGTGAGCCACATGAAGCGAATAACTCGACGGTACGAACTGACAGACGCCGAATGGGAGCGGCTGCAGCCCTATTTCCCAGAGCGACAGATGGGTGACAAGGGACGTCCAAGGCGGGAACCCAGGGAGATGCTGAACGGCATCTTCTGGATTGCCCGAAGCGGAGCAGCCTGGCGCGACCTGCCAGAGCGGTACGGCCCATGGCAGACGGTGTACAAGCGGTTCAAGGAGTGGTCGGAAAGCGGCCTGATCGAGAAGATCTTCCATGAACTGGGCGAGGATGCCGACCTGCAGGACATCAGCATAGACAGCACCTACATCAAGGCACACAAGGCAAGCGCCGGTGCCGAGAGAGGGGGCTCTCAAAACCTGCCGAAGCCGTAGAACCCCCCTCCCAAAAGGAGGATGCTGTCTGGGCGGAAACCCAGGTTAATCAGTGCATTGGAGTGAGCCGTGGTGGCAGAAGCACAAAGATTCACGCCGCTGTAGACGCTTTGGGCAACCCCATAGCAATTCTGCTGACCACAGGAAACACTCCTGACATTACTGTCGCTGAGAAACTGATCAGCCAGATTGACTTCAAGGGGTCGACCATTCTCGCTGACAGAGCCTACGGCAAGTGGGAGTTCCGTGAGTTTATCGCCAACCACGACGCGGATTTCTGTATCCCTCCGAGGAAAGATAATTCCGATCCGTGGTACGTTGATTGGTGGCTTTACAAGGAGCGTCACCTTGTGGAAACCTTCTTCCTCAAGCTCAAGGAGTTCCGAAGGGTTGCCACTCGCTTCGATAAGCTCGCTTCTCGCTTCCTTGCCTTCGTACATCTGGCTTGCATCCGTATTCTTCTTGCATAATCCCTGTGGATTTGCATTTAGAAACACACTCTAGGGCGATCAACGTTGCAGGATTCATATTTCTGTTCCAGCATTCATTAACCTGTGAGGCTTTTCGCGTTACGCCCTTATATTGATATAAGCCGCCTTCCCTGCTATAATATACTTAAGGACGTGAATATAGCTTACGCTGCAGAGTCGTTTTCGGACTTTCGTCTGAAGTACTTGAACCTTGATACGTATTACTCGATTGTTAGCGACACTGCTAGCAAAGACATGACTGCCGGTGACCAGAACGCGCATGCCCGGTTGTATGTCTATGAGAACAACGCATCGAAGAACTGCATTTTCCGTGCATACAGTAGTGGATATGCATCAGGAAAATACTATTGCAAGACTGTTAACAACAGATGGATGGAATACACGAAAGACATTTCTGAGAATTCACGCGTCTCCCTGCGTGGACGGACGGACTCTGGGGAAACGAACACAGTCTACATTACGGGAGAGTTTGGTGCGGGCTAATAAGCAATAGCTAACGGGTAGGGCAGAGTCACCCATCTGCCCTGCCTTTTTTGTATGCTGTTCTCGCCCACTTAGCCCGTCCGAAAACGCTCTTATAGTTATGTGAACATATAAACTGTTGCAACGCAGAACCGAGTGCTTATCTTTTGCACTTACATGACGAAAATCTGTCAACGGCTGAGAAAAAGTGTCGCAGATGCAGCACATCATCGAACATGATGCGTCAAAACAGATAACTCTTCGCCTATACCGTTGACTTCCGGCGCATTGTATGGCGTAATGTCCATGGCCTCGATGTGCGAGGAAAAGGCAATTGTCATACAGTGCAGCAGGAGGAGACCAATATCATGCGGCGAATTTTGGAGGATTTATATCACGGAAACCTGACCGTAAGCAGGCAGACGTTCCGGCGCGGCACAAAGTATGCCCGTGCGCTTGCCAAGCTGGCGGAGACGGAGGACGCTCTGGGGCGAAAACTGGCCCCGGAAGATCATCCGCTGCTGGCCGAATACGCAATGGCCAGCGCGGGGCTGACCAGCGTATCGCTCGAGGAAGCGTATATTGAGGGCTTTCGGACAGGCGCACGGATTATGCTGGCGGTGCTGCAGGAGGATAAACCGCAGGAGAGCAGGGACGAGGACAAGGCGTGAGTTATTGCAGCCTGCGCACCGCCGGAAATGAAGTGCCGATACCCTGCAGAATCAGATTTTCCATACCGCTCATCTCGCTTTCGCAGTCCGGCCCGGGCGAACGATCTCGACGCAGTCCGCGCGTATAGGCAGAATATTCTTCTCATCGCTGTCCGCCACCATCGCCACCACGCTCATGGGGTAGCGATCGCATCCAGATTCTATCCAATCTGGCAGAATATCGAAAAGAACAGCAGGATGAAATGTGGAGACTCGCATATAGAAACATATTACAGGACAAATTCAAACAAAATAGCAACGGAAAATATCAGGATAAAGTTATTGAACAGTTGTATCATTCGATTAAACGACAGAATGGAGCTTTTGAACGAGAAATAATCCCATATGACGTCTTGAAGCCACGGTTTGTAAAGCCCAATAAGGATAACCCACGAATTCTTAAACAGGATGGTGCTTTTATTGCTTGTGGCTTAAGTCTGAACGAAGAAGAATGCGATATGAAAATTCGAAAATGCGCGGTTCGCGAAGTAATTATTAATTCAGAATCGAAAGAAGATCTACTGAATACACTTGAGCGAATTGGTATAAACGAAGCAACACTATTCCCGGAAGTTGATAAAATTGCAAATTATCTTCGAAATCGACGCATATAACCACCAAGAAGAGCTTTGTTCGGCTATCTTTTGTTCGTCCCAGCACTGAAATTCCCACAATAATAACACTTCATCTATCGCAACAGACATTGCAATATCACGGGAAGTTGACTATAATGAAATCATACAAGAAACAGGGAGGTTTCGGGCTATGCCGCAAGGAATAAAGGGTTCCGGAAAAGCGAAGGCGGGCGTTAAGACAGACAGAATGGCAAGCGTCAAAACGGAGAATACGGAAGGCACCGTGCAGGTCGAACCGACTGCTGCGGTTACAGATACCGCGAAGGGACGTAAGCCGTACCCTACGCACGAGGAACGCCTCGCCGCAGCGGAGAAGCAGATCGAGCGGCTGACCAAGTTAAATGCGGAGCGCACGGCGCTGATTGAAAAAACTGAGGCCACGCTCAGCGAACGTTGCGCTGCTCTTGCCAGGAGCGAAGCTGCGCTGGAAGATGCGAAAGCGAAGAAAGAGCGGATCATCGAAGCCATGAACAAGCCGGCTAAGGAAACGAAGCCGAAGCTCTCTCCCGAAGAACGTGCGCAGCGCCGCAGGGACGCATTGGCGAAGGCTCGGGAAGCAAAGAAGGCGGAGAAGGAAAAATACGAGGCTTTGCTTTCCGCACTGGCCGAGAGTGGAAAGAGCGTGGACGATCTGTTGGAAGAACTGAAGAAATAAGAAGAGATGGCATTTGGAACGCCCTCCGTGGCAGGCTTGATTGGCTTGCTGCGGAGGGCGTTTTTTGCTTTTGGCGCAGGCTTTCGCTAAGGACGGTCGTAAACTATGCTTTAATATACCGCGAGATGTGCCACGGTCGCGGTTAAACGAACACACAGTAAAAGTTGCCGTTTTCCTCACAGGCATATTGCGAACACATGTTCGGATATGATATAATCGCAGTACAGTTTCTTGTTATTCCACAGCAGAAGGAGAGGCGGAGCGAGTGTATCACGACACGGACATGAAGAACGTAGTAGCATGATTGAGATGATGGAAGCAGAGTACGATAGCTTGGGTGAAATGACGGAAGCAGAGTACGGCGTCTTGGGTGAGGCGGCGGAAGCGGAATACGGCATATGCGACCTCCTGGATGAGAACATCCCCTCGCCGCTGGAAATGGATAATGCGGGAGAGAAGCTTGTCCTTCCGGAGATACAGGACATGACGGAGTACATCCGTCGGCATTATGAGCAGGAAATCATGAAGAAACTGGCATGGCGGCTTCGCTGGGAGGAGCTGTGCGTCGTGTCAGACGGCAAATACTATCAGGATCTTCCCTGGACGGGTTCCGAGGACTACGGCGAGGAAGTGCCGCTGCCGGATCCGGAGGACGTAATCCCGAAAGACTTTGACGATCCGCGCTTCGCGGACGAGAAGACCCGCTACGCCACCCTACAGCCGAAAGAGGTAAAGATCGTGTTTGCGAGCTATTACCGCGTTTCGGAATGCTGCGTGGAGGCGCAGCTGACGGTGGAGGCGCAGGTCGAAATCCGATGGAGATTCCTCGGAAAAACCGTACCGCAGCGCTATGACGTGGATATGTGGTTCGACATGGAAGGAGATATGAACGGCGAGATCTGCCAAATCGCGCTTCATCGCTATCGCAGTGAAGCGTCCGGCGTCAAGCTGGACGAGTATCTGGTGCCTGTCTTTCACTGGGAGGACATAGAGGAGGAAGCGGAGCGCATCATTACGGATCTTGTGCCGGAGGGACTGAGCGATCCATCGCGGCTGCGCCCGTATCCGTTTGCGGAGCGTCTGGGGCTGAGAATCTTATCGCTCCCGTTGTATAAGCGTCCGAAGACGGCCAGCATTCTGTTCTTCGGCCCGGGAGATGTGCTAACGGGCTCGAGCGCGGACTCGCCGTCGGTTTCTGTGGCTGTTGAAGCAAATACCATCGTGCTGAACAGCCATCTTTTTGGCAGGGAAAAGGACGCGATTTTCCATGAGTGCTTTCACTATGTAGAGCATCGGCTCTTTTTCAAGCTCCAGCAGCTCCACAACAACGATATCGCCGCCATCGGCAGATGGAGACCGGTTACACTGAAGGAGGGCAGGCGCAGCCCCATCGAGTGGATCGAATGGCAGGCGAATGTAGGCAGCCAGTGTCTGCAGGTACCGCAGGCGCTGCTGCGTAAGTGCGTCAATGAAGCCCTGAACGATATGAAGAATATCCGTCTGCACATGGGATACCGTCTTCAGATCATTGGAAAACGGCTGGCGAGGGAATTCGACGTATGGAATTACCGGCTGCGCAACCGAATGATTCATGTGGGCTACAGCGCCGCCCGGGGTGCACTGAATTACGTGGGGGACGGCTATATTCAGCCGTTTGCCTTTGATTTGAGCAAGTGCCACGGCGGACAGACCTTCGTGATTACGCCGAATGAGATGATCGCGGAGTATGTCCGAAACGAAGCCTTTCGCAGGCTCATCGATACCGGTCACTATATCTACGTGGACGGGCACATCTGCATCAACGACCCAGAATACGTTGTTTTGTCGACCGGCAAGCTCCTTCTGACTCCCTGGGCCAATCAGCATGTGGATCAGTGCTGCCTGCGATTTGTTCGCACCTACCATCGGGATAGGAAAACGCACTATGTCTTTGGTCAGCTCAACAGCGACGAGGAATATAATGGGCGCAGTCTGTCCATGTCAGCGTCGGAGAGGGCTCCGCGCCTGTACGAGCAGGCTGTTGCAAGAGCCCAGCTCATCCAGTCACTGCCCGGAAGCTTTCATGCGGCGTTTGCCATGCTTATGGATGCGAAGGGGATTACGGTAGAAAAGCTGGCGGAGGAAACCATGCTGTCGGAGCGCAGCATCACCCGATACCGCAATCGGGAGCAGGACAGCTTCTCGGCAGATACGGTAGCGATTCTCTGCCTGGGCCTGGGACTGGATCCGATTCTAAGCTTTGCACTGATAGAAAAGGCGGGTATCCATTTGCGCGATACGCCGGAAGACCTGACGCTCAAGGCTGTGCTGATGGGGCTGCACACGACGCCCGTCATGCAGGTCAGGGCGTATCTAAACGAAATCAATTACCCGAGGATCAGGTATTGGCCTCAACAACAGTGAAACAGCAGACACAGCTTTCAACGAAGCGGTCGGAGACGTTTCTCAACGGAGACGTCGTCGGCCGCTTTTTCTGGAGAATAAGCAACGTCCTCCGGACAAGGACGGAAACAAACAGGGTGACAGCAGCTGTCACCCCCGGAAAGCGGTTGGAACAAAAATTCACCCTTTCAGCTTTTCCCCAAAGAGACGGAAGCGTCCATCCGAGAGCAAAAGCACGAAAATGCGGCGGCAAGCAGGGAAATAAAGGCGAAAAAAGGCGATTATTGCGGCTCGGTCAGGGTGTTTTACGGTTGTTCTGAGTGGACGAGCGTGCGACCGCCTGGAAAACAAAAAAATATTTTTTAGGGGGGTGACAGCTGCTGTCACCCTAAAACGGGCTTTTTCAGCCTGAATTGCATAATGAAGGAACGTAAAATGCAGAATCTGCGAAGAAAAGCCCATAAATTCACCGATTAGACGAAAACGAACGAAAGTTATGCAATAATTCCTGCAAAACAGGGTGACAGCAGATGTCCTGTTCATTTGAGCAACGCTCCGCTATCATAATACCCGTGAGGTGGCCACCCACGAAATCAGGAACACGGTAACGCAAGGGAAAGGGATCGACCGACAGGTGCGGCGGACGCGCGGGAAGTTCCCCGTATCCGTTATGCCTGAGGTCTGCCTGCCCATGACCGCACCAGGTCTGCGCAGTTCGTTGCCGTTTCGAGATGGAGAGGGAGGTCATCTTTATGTTTAAGAGCAGCGAACACGGAATCACAGGGCAGGCGCAGAACAGCCTGAGAACGGCGCATGTGGAGTTCACCCGCTCCGGCTGGCGGCAGTTCATGAAGCTCAACCGCAGCCTGGGCGCGCAGTTCATCCGGGGCTTTGTCCTTCGGTATGAGATGGGCGTGTATCTGGCGGCTCACGAGAACGCGGGCGTGCCTCTGGATGAGGGCTGCCTGGAGGTTCGCTACGAAGACGGCGTGTACCTGCTGCTGAAGAAGATGCAGGGCGTGTGGTACATCACGGACGTCTTTGCCGTAGAAGAGGCGGTCACCTACGAGCCGGCGTTCTTCTGGAAGCAGATCAGGCGCGGCGCGAGCTTCATTCTGGCGCACATCCTGACCGGCTGGCGGGCGCTGACGCAGAGGATGGTGACGGCTGTATGAAGCGCTGTTGCAACGACTGTACCAGGAACAGCTACTGCATAAGGCAATACGACGAAGAACAGCGCATCCAGTGTCCCATTCTGAACGACCACGAGCCGCTGCGTTACCGCAATGCTGAAGGCTACTCCGACCCTACGGCGTTCTTCGCTCTTCGCAATGCCATGCGCAAACCGAAGAAGAAAAAGAAGGTCGCAGACAAGCCGAAGGGCACGAAGAAGCTCCATCCCCGGACGCAGGTCGTCCACTATGACTGAGCAGCACGAACGACGAGTAGCATGAACAACGAGTAGCAATGACAGGCACAACGACAGACACAACGACTGAACATCAGAAGGAGAAGAAGCACCATGAACGAGAAGAACATCCGGCTGGTCACGGCGGAATCCGTCCGTGCCGGTCACCCCGACAAGCTCTGCGACCAGATCGCCGACGCCATTCTGGACGCTCACCTTTGGCAGGATCCCAACGCCCGCATTGCCGTGGAGGCATTCGCCACGGCGGACAAGATGCTCATCGGCGGCGAGGTCACCTCCAAGGCAGAGGTGGACTGCAGCAGGATTGTCGCAGATACCATCGACCGCATCGGCTATACCATGGGCGATCTCTGCGAAGACCCCTATGACCAGATGGAACTCGAAATCCGCATCCATGACCAGTCCCCCGACATCTCCAACGCCGTAGGGAAAACGCAGCTGGGCGCAGTCATCGGCGCGGGCGATCAGGGCATTGTGGTGGGCTATGCCACCAATGAAACCGACGAATATCTGCCACTGCCGGTCGTGCTGGCGCACCGCATCTGCAAACGGCTGGACGAGCTGAAGCCCCAAACTCCGTGGCTGGGCGCAGACGGCAAGGCGCAGGTCACTGTCGCCTATGAGAATGACGTGCCCGTCGCCGTGACCGCCGTGGTCGTCTCTCTGCAGCATGACGCAGAGATCGGCCATAAAAGCATCCGCCGCTTCATCGGCAAGGAAGTGCTGGGCAAGGTACTGCCCAGGGAACTGCTGAAGGAAGATACCAGCATTCTTATCAATCCCTCCGGAAAGTTTGTGCTGGGCGGCCCTGCCGCAGACACCGGCCTGACCGGGCGAAAGCTGGCGGTGGATCAGTATGGCCCGGTCGCGCACATCGGCGGCGGCGCGCTTTCGGGCAAAGACCCGACGAAGGTGGATCGCTCCGGTGCATATGCCGCCCGCTGGGTTGCCAAGAACATCGTGGCGGCAGGCATGGCGAAGCGCTGTGAGGTGCAGATCGCCTACGCCATCGGAAAGCGCGAACCCGTCAGCGTAGCAGTGAATACCTTCGGTACCGGTGTGATTTCTGATAGCCGCATCGAAGCGGCTGTAAAAGCGGTCTTTGATCTCACGCCCGCAGGAATCATCCGCGACCTGAAGCTGAACCGGCCCATCTATTCCAAACTGGCCTGTTACGGACATTTCGGTCGCACGGAGCTTGAGATTCCCTGGGAAGAAACCAATCGCAAGTACGAACTGCTGTCCGCGGCGCTGAAGCACAGCGTCCGGCAGTAAAACTACCCCCTTTGACCTTTGGAAAGGAGAAACCTCATGACCATTCACATTCAGATGCTTCAGGACATCGCCACCCATGCCCGCGCCATGGCGGACAGTATGCAGGCCATCGTGGACGACTGCGCTGAACAGCTGGCCAGTCGCAAAGCTGCCGGCGAGAGCGAAGAGTCCATCATGAACGAACCCTTCAACAAGGCTGCACAGAACGGCTTCACGCCCTATGAAGGCCCTACGCCCTTCGACGAGAAGCCAAAGGCCACGGCGGCTCCCGTTTCGGAACCGAAGCTGACCATCGTGGAACTGCGCGCCTTTGTCGCGGCGCGCTCTACTCCGGAGAACCGCCCGAAGATCAAGGCGATCCTCACGAAGTACGGCGTGAAGAAGCTCACCGAGCTGCAGGAAAGCCAGTATGAAGCCGTCAAGAACGAGGTGGCTGCGCTGTGAGTGATATGATGAACACTACGAGTACCGCAAGTGCCGAAATTCAGCACACCAGCCGTGCCCACGCCCGGCTCAACGCTTCCTCATCCCATCGCTGGATGATGTGCCCACCCTCGGTCAAGCTCTCCGAGCAGTTCGAGGATAAGCCTTCGACCTATGCGGAAGAGGGCACGTATTTGCATGAGTTGTGCGAGCTGAAGCTGCGTCGTTATCTGGGCGACATGACCGCTGAAGCCGTAGAAACGCAGTACGCCGAGCATCGGGACAGTGAGTTTTACTCGGGCGAGGCCGAAAGTGTCACGGATGAATACGTCGCCTTCTGCATTGAAACCATCGAGGCGGTTCGATCCTCCTGCCCCGATCCGCTGATCATGGTGGAGCATCGGTTGGATTATATGTCCCGGAGGGATTTGGCACCGGCGATCTGGTCATCGTGGCGGACGGCGTGATCGAGGTAATCGATTTCAAGGGCGGTCGCGGCGTAAGAGTAGACGCCAATCGCAACAGTCAGCTCATGCTCTACGCGCTGGGTGCGCTGCTGGAGTTCGATTCGCTCTACGACATCCATCATGTGCGCATGACCATCGTACAGCCCCGGCTGAACAACCTGTCCTCCTACGAAATGGAGGCGGACAAGCTGCTGCGCTGGGCGGAGAAGGAGGTACGCCCCAAAGCACAGCTGGCCTATGAGGGCAAGGGCGAATTCTGCGCCGGCGAATGGTGCCGCTTCTGCAAGGCGCGCTATACCTGCCGGAAGCGCAGCGAATACCACATGCGCCTGGCTGAGCGGGACTTCAAGCAGCCCGATCTGCTTTCGGATGAGGAGATCGCCGACATTCTCCCCGTAGCGGAAAGCCTGAACAGCTGGGTACAGGATCTCATGGCTTACGCCACGAAGGAAGCGATGGACGGGAAGCACTGGCCGGGCTATAAGCTGGTAGCCGGGCGCACGGTGCGCAAATATACCAGCGAAGCCGAGGTCATCAAAGCGGCGACCGATGCGGGTTACACTGACATCTACAAAACCACGCTGCTGGGCGTGGGCGATCTGGAAAAGCGCCTGGGCAGAAAGAAATTCAGCGAGGTGCTGGGCAGGTACGTGGTCAAGCCCCAGGGCGCGCCCATTCTCGTCCCCGAAACCGATCCCCGCAAGCCGTATTCCGACGCGGCGGGCGATTTCAAGGAATAATCGTCAACAGCGACTATAAGAAGCATTTTTGCACAAAAGGTGCAAACCAAATTGAATGCCCATATGTGGGCGGAAAGGAAACTACTATGTCCATCAAAGTCATCACCGGAAAGGTCCGCGCGTCCTTCGTTCACGTTTTCGAACCCCAGAGCATCAACGGCAGCGAACCCAAGTACAGCTGCTCCCTCATCATCCCCAAGAGCGATACCGTGACCATCGGGAAAATCAGGGAAGCCATTGAACAGGCCAAACAGGAGGGCGTGCCCAAGTGGGGCGGCAAAATCCCGCCCAATCTGAAGCTGCCCCTGCGCGACGGCGATGTGGATCGCCCGGAGGATCCTGCCTATGCCGACAGCTATTTCATCAACGCCACCAGTCAGGAACAGCCCGGCGTGGTCGACCGCAAGCGCGTGAAGATCACCGATCCGCTGGCGATTTATTCGGGCTGCTACATCCGCGCCTCCATCAACATCTATCCCTTCAACGCCAACGGCAACCGCGGCATTGCGGCGGGGTTGTCCAACATTCAGTTCTGGGAAGACGGCGAACCGCTGAACGGCCGCGTCCGCGCCGAGGATGAATTCGACGCGCTGGACGATGACGACGCGGATGATTTTCTCGACTGATTTCCAGCATCGGACTCAGGCCGCTCACTCTTATATTGCGTGGGCGGTCTTTTGGAGGTGATCGTTATGCCCAGTATTATGGGTCTGGACTTGGAGACATACAGCTCGGCGCCATTGCCCAAGTGCGGTGTGTACCGCTACTGCGACGCGCCGGATTTTGAGATTCTTCTGTTCTCCTACGCCTTCGACGATGAACCTATACAGACCATTGACCTTGCCAGCGGTGATGTGCTTCCCCAGGAAGTCATTTCTGCGCTGGAAGATCCCAGCATTATCAAAGTGGCCTACAACGCCCAGTTTGAGCGCGTATGCTTGTCGCGCTATCTTGGTCACTGGCTGGATCCGCATCAGTGGCGCTGCACCATGGTCATGGCGGCGTACCTGACGCTGCCGGGAAGATTGGCGGACGCCGCCGTCGCCCTAGGCACGACGGAGAAGAAGATGGAGGAAGGCAAAGACCTCATCCGTTATTTCTCCGTCCCCTGCAAGCCCACCAAAACCAACGGCGGCAGAACGCGCAATCTGCCTGCCGACGCGCCTGAAAAGTGGGCGGTGTACAGGCAGTACAATGCCCAGGACGTGGAAACCGAGCGCGCCATTCGAAAGGCGCTGGAGAAGTATCCTCTCCCTGAACAGGAATGGGAACTGTACGCGCTGGATCAGCAGATCAACGACCGGGGCGTGCGCGTGGATAAGAAGCTCGTGAAAAACGCCATCGCGGTCGATGCGGTATTTGCGCAAGCAGCCTATCAGCGTGCAAAGGAATTGACAGGTCTGGAGAACCCCGGAAGCGTGAACCAGCTGAAGGCATGGCTGGCGGATCAGGACATGCCCATGGAGAGCCTCGCCAGGAAGATCGTGCAGGAAAAGGCGGCGCAGACGGATGGTATCGTGGCGGAATTGCTGAGCCTGCGGCTGGAACTGCGCAAAACCAGCGTCAAAAAGTACGAGGCTATGGCTCGTTGCGTGTGCAAGGATGGAAGAATTCACGGTATGATGCAGTTTTATGGAGCCAGCCGTACCGGACGGTTTGCCTCCTGCATTTTGAACATGCAAAACCTCCCTCAGAATCATCTGCCCGATCTGGATCTGGCGCGGGAGATCGTGAAAACCGGCGATGAGGAACTGCTCGATGCGCTCTTTACCTCCGTTCCCGGTACGCTATCAGAGCTGATCCGCACGGCGTTTATCCCGAAGGATGGATGCCGTTTTCTCGTGGCAGACTTTTCCGCCATCGAGGCGCGCGTGCTGGCGTGGCTGGCGAACGAGGAATGGGTATTGGAGGAGTTTCGCGGCAAGGGTAAAATCTACGAAGCGACCGCCAGCCGCATGTTCCATATTCCACAGGAAAGCATCGTCAAAGGAAACCCGAACTATAAGTATCGGCAGAAAGGCAAACAGGCTACCCTCAGTTGTGGCTATGGCGGCGGAGTCGGCGCGCTGAAGGCCATGGGCGCGAAGATGCCCGAGGAAGAAATGCAGCCGCTGGTAGACGCATGGCGTGCCGCAAATCCCAATATTGTGGCGTTTTGGAGCGCGCTGGACCGTGCGGCGAGGACGGTTATCCGAAAGAAAACCTCCGCCCGCGTCGGTAAAGTGACCCTCTACTGGCAGGACGATAAGATGTTCATGCGCCTGCCCTCCGGCAGAAACCTCTGCTATCAGTCTCCCCATTTCACGGAAAACCGCTTTGGCAGCGACGCCATCGGTTACTATGCTCCCAACGCGGCCGGGCAGATGGTCGTGCAGGAGACCTTCGGCGGGAAGCTGGCGGAAAACGCGACGCAGGCCATTGCACGGTATATCTTGGCTCATGCGCTGTTGACACTGGAGAAGAACGGCTACCCCGTGATTTTCCACGTCCACGATGAGGCGGTCATTGAAATGTCCATCGGCCAAGGAGCTCTGGAGGAAGCCTGCAGGCTCATGGCGATTGCGCCGGACTGGGCGGAAAATCTGCCGCTGCGGGCGGATGGGTACGAATGCGCTTACTATCAAAAATCATGAATTTACGATTTATCGAAAAGATTGAGGAGGATTCAGAATGCAGGTAAAATATGACCGCAAGCTCCTGATCGCCATTGGCAGGAGCCGGAAAGCGTCCCAATGGCAAAACAAAGAGATGCTCTGGAGCGAGTTTCTGGACAAGCTCGCCACCACGACCCGCACCCGGGAAACGGTGGCCGAATATGCTGCCATGCCCAAGGGCGAGCGTGATACCATCAAGGATGTGGGCGGATTCGTCGGCGGGTATCTGAAAAACGGGAAACGCAATAATGCCAGCGTGGTCAATCGCTGTATGCTGTGCCTGGACGCGGACAACGCCGATCCCGGCCTCATGGACGATCTGGACATGACGTTCATCAACGCCTACGCGCTTTATTCTACCCACAGTCACACTCCGGAAAAGATGCGCCTGCGGCTCATTATCCCGCTGACACGCACGGTCACGACGGACGAGTATGCCGCGGTGTCCCGCCGCGTAGCAGATGATCTGGGGCTTTTGCGCTTCGATCCCACCACCTTCGAACCGGCGCGGCTCATGTACTGGCCCAGCACGCCCGAGGACGGCGAGTTCTTTTTTCATTGTGAGGACGCGCCTTTTCTCGATCCTGATGAAGTGCTGAAAACCTATGCCGACTGGCGGGACGCCTCGCTCTGGCCTACGACACAGCCGGTGGAGGAGCGCATCCGGCACACTGCCGGCAAACAGGAAGATCCTACTGAAAAGCGCGGGATCATCGGCGCATTCTGCCGGGCGCATACCATTACCGATGTGCTGACGCATATCCTCTCTGACCGTTATACGCCTACGGAACAGGACGACCGATATACGTTCGTCGGCGGCAGCACCACAGGCGGGCTGGTGGTTTACGACGACAAGTACGCCTTTTCTCATCACGCCACCGATCCCGCGGGCGGCAAACTGTGCAATGCCTTCGACTTGGTGCGCTGGCATCTGTTCACGCCGGGCGGTACCGCGCCGGACGGTTCTTCTGTGGGTGACGAGAAGAGCTCCATCAAGCGGATGCAGGAGTATGCCGCGCATGATGAAGCGACCAAACGCCAGCTGGCTGAGGAGCGCAGCGCACAAGCCATGGAGGAATTCGGCGATCTGGATGCTGAGAACAATGCTTCCGTTTCATCGGGCAATGCGTCAGATGAAAACTGGCAGGACGCACTGGAGATCGACAAGCAGGGGCGCGTGAAGGATACCCTCGGCAATCTCGCCCTCATCCTGCGCAACGATCCCAAGCTGAAGGATATCGCCTACAATATCCATCGCAGCGGCATCGACATCCGCAGGGATGCGGACGGCAAGACAACGCTTCCCTGGACGCAGCTGAAGCCCGGCTGGAACGAATCCGACCTGGGCGCGATTCAGATTTATCTGGAGCGGGTCTACAATCTGTACACGCCCAGCAAGCTGAAAAGCATCCTGCTGGCCATCGCGGCGGAGCGCAGCTATCACCCTGTCCGGGATTACATCGAATCGCTTCCCGCCTGGGATGGTGTCCCCCGAGTGGACACGCTGTTCATCGATTATCTGGGCAGCCCGGATACGCTGTATATCCGTGCCATCGCCAGAAAGATGATGGTTGCCGCCGTGGCGCGCATCTATGAGCCGGGGATCAAGTTCGACAGCGTAGTGGTGCTGAACGGGCCGCAGGGCATGGGCAAAAGCTCTTTCTTCGCCAGGCTGGGCGGCAAGTGGTTCTCTGACAGCCTGACCATCAGCGACATGAAGGACAAGGCCGCGCCGGAGAAACTGCAGGGCTACTGGATTCTGGAATTGGGCGAGCTGGCGGGGCTTAAGAAAATGGACGTGGAAACGGTCAAGGCGTTTATCACCCGGCAGGATGATAAGTTTCGGCATTCCTACGGCTACAGCGTGGAGGATCATCCCCGCCAGTGCATCATTGTGGGCAGCACGAACAACGGCGACGGTTTTCTGCGAGACGTGACCGGAAACCGCCGCTTCTGGCCGGTGACCTGCACAGCCAATTCGCCGCATCGTCCGTGGGAAGTGGAGAGCGTCGTACCGCAGCTGTGGGCGGAAGCCTGGCAGCTGTATAAGAATGGCGAGAAGCTGTTCCTGACGCCCGAGGAAGAAAAACAGGCGGAGATGGAGCAGACGGCTGCGCTGGAGAGCGACGTCCGCGAGGGCATGATCGCGGAATACCTGAACACACTGCTGCCGGAGGATTGGGATAAGATGGATCTGGCGGAGCGCCGGGGCTTCCTGCGCGGAGATCAGTTCACGGGCGGCAATCGCATTGGAACTGTTCAGCGAAGCACCGTCTGTGCGGTTGAAATCTGGGCGGAGTGCTTTGGAAAAGATCCTTCCACGATCAAGCGCTCCGATACCTACGACATCTTCGGAATGCTGATGAAGATCGGCGGCTGGGAGAAGTACGACGGCAATAAAACCGGCGCGATGCGCAGGAGCCCCTACGGGCCGCAGCGCTGCTTCGTTCGTAAGGCGTAAGGTACGGCGTTGCGAAGTACGTTACCATCGGAAAAGGAAACAGATTCTCTGTCACCATTTCAGAAGGTAACAGGGCGGGCAACAGCGGAGTTACTGAGCCTATATTATAGAGGGAATTTTTTCTGTTTCCCTGTTACGTTCTTTCTATATGAGTATTTGAAAAAAGAGGGATAAAAGGGAAAATGAGCGCGTATATGCCCGAATGCCTGTACGCGCGCGGGAGAACACAACGCAACGTTTCAGGATTTGACGCTGTAAGGCTGGCGGTTTTAGGGTAGTGACTTTTTTGCTCCTGCCCCTTTTACCGCCAGCCTTTCTTTTGCCCGATCTCTCCCCCGATACCTCATGAGCCTGCAAAGTGTGGAATGCTCTAACGCCAAAGTTTGCTGCCGCATAAGGTATCTGCTCAGTACTTCTATACGTTATCAGTCTATCAGTCGCCGGCACATTGTCCGGCGCAGGAAGGAGGTTCATTTTGCCGGGTGAAAAGGATCTGCACCCGTACCAGAAGTTCTGCGTGGACTTTCTGGAAGAGAATCCGCAGTGCGCTTTATTTCTGGACTGTGGCCTCGGAAAAACCATCATCACGCTCACGGCCATCTCGCATCTGCTGTATGACAGCTACGAGGTGAGCCGTGTTTTAATTATCGCCCCGCTTAGAGTGGCGCGGGACACCTGGATCGGCGAACTGTCCAAGTGGGAGCACCTGAAAGGGCTGCGGATGGAGCGCATTCTCGGTACGCCCAAGGAGCGCGTCGCCGCATTGTCCCGCAAGGCGGAACTGTACGTCATCAACCGGGAGAACGTGGAATGGCTGATCAAACACTACGCCGGGCGAAAGCTGCCCTTCGATATGCTGGTGATCGACGAGCTTTCGTCCTTCAAGAACAGCCGGGCGAAGCGCTTTCTGGCGCTGAAGAAGGTGCTGGGACAGTTCTCCCGCGTGGTGGGGCTGACCGGTACGCCCGCGCCGAATGGTCTGGAGGATCTGTGGCCGCAGGTGTTCCTGCTGGATCGAGGGCAGCGGTTGGGACGCACCATGCGCAGCTACCTCGATCTGTATTTCACTACGCCCAACAGCTGGCTGCCCTACAAGCACGAACTGAAGCCCGGCACGGAGGAACAGATTTATAAAAAGCTGGGCGATATCTGCGTGTCCATGCGTGCAGCGGATCATCTGCAAATGCCGGAACGCATCGACAACGTGGTGGAGCTGACGCTCTCGCCCCGGGAGGAAAAGCTGTACCGGCAGATGGAGCGAGACATGCTGCTTCCATACGCAGACGGCGATGTGCTGGCGCTGAACGCGGCGACGCTGGCGGGCAAGCTGCTGCAGCTTTCCAACGGCGCAGTATACGATGAATTCCACAACATCCGCGTGATTCACGATAAAAAGCTGGACGCTTTGGAAGATCTCATCGAGGCGGCAAACGGCAAGCCTGTGCTGGTGATGTACGGCTACCAGCACGACCTCACGCGCATTCAACAGCGCTTCGGAAAATACAGCCCGGAGAATCCAAATGGAGTGCGCGAGCTGAAAACCTCCACCGATCTGGAGGACTGGAACGCGGGAAAAATCCCCGTTGCCGTCACTCAGCCCGCTTCCACCGGCCACGGTCTGAACCTGCAGCACGGCGGCAGCACCATCGTGTGGTTCGGTCTGAACTGGTCGTTGGAACTGTATGAACAGGCCAACGCCCGCCTTTGGCGGCAGGGGCAGAAGGAAACGGTGGTCGTTCACCATCTGGTGGTAAAGGGCACCATGGATGAGCAGGTCATGCGGGCGCTGCATGAAAAAGCGGCGGATCAGAACGCACTGCTGGCGGCGGTCAAAGCGCGAATTCAGGAGGTAAAGTGATATGTTGGAAAGAGAGATTGTGGCTGCGATCAAAAAGTACCTTTCGTCGCTGGGCAGCGACGTTTTCTTTTGGAAGGAGCACGGCGGCCCTTACGGCTGTTCAGGAATTCCCGACGTCATCTGCTGCTATAAAGGCCGCTTTCTGGGCCTGGAATGCAAGCTGCCCGGCGGCAGGCTGACGGAACTTCAGAAGCGCGCCATTGAGAAGATCAACAGCGCGGGCGGCATCGCCTGCCGGGTAGAGAGTGTGGAAGATGTGAAGCGCGTGATCGAGCGCGTGGATTTGGAAAGGAGAGATACAAATGACTGAAAAGAAAGTGTATGACCTGACGGTTGATCCCGAGTTCCGGGATCTGATTCCGCCGCTGAACGAGGAAGAACTGAAGCTGCTGGAAGCGAGCCTCGTGGCAGACGGCTGCGAATCCCCGCTCATCGTATGGAACGGTGTGATTGTGGACGGGCATAACCGCTACGCCATCTGCCGGAAGCATGAGATCCCGTTTGCTATTCAGGAGAAGGATTTCAGCAGCCGTGACGACGCCATGCTGTGGATGCTGCGTAACCAGCTGGGGCGGCGCAATCTGAATAGCTATCAGCGGGTTGAACTGGTACTCAAATTTGAGCCTTTGGTAAAGAGCGCAGCAGAGCAGAGGATGATGGCGGGAAAAGCGGCAAACCCTGTGCCAACATTGGCACAGGGTCAGACCAAAGGCAAAACGCGGGATCATCTGAGTGAAGCAGCTGGAGTTTCACACGGTACTTTTGCGAAAGCCAAAAAGCTGGTTCAGTCGGCGGATGAAGAGACAAAGCGAGAGCTGCGCGCCGGAAAGGTTACGGTAAACCGTGCCTACACTGAGCTGCTGGAAAAGGAGCATGAGGGCGAAACCAAAATCTGTGAGCGCTGCAAACAGGAAAAGCCTCTGTCGGCCTTCTCGATCCCGTCCAATCGCCGCAGCTTTTCTTCGGTGTGCAGGGACTGCGAAAAGGAGATCAGTGCCGTAGCGAAGAGCGCGGCGGAAGCTGCTGCAAAACCGGCGGACACTGCTGCAAGCTCCGAACCGCCCTGTCCCATTCCCGGCATGGTAATGCACAACGGCGCGCCGATCCATGTAGAAAGGCCGCTGCCCGATACTCCCGAGATGTTCCGGTATGTGGCAGACCTGGTGAAGAGCTGCTGCGATTCCTATGTGATCGGCCTGACCTCGGCCATGCGCCGCTATTCCAGCGGCATGGGCAGCGAGGAGCATAACGCCCAGATTCTGGAGATGGTGCGCCGCACCAATGAGCAGGTACTGACGATTCTGAACGAACGAATGAAGGAGCAATGATCATGAGCAGAAAGAATAAAAACGGCGGCCGCAGGAACTATTCTCCCAGAACCTACAGCCGGGACTTTCTTAAGCCCACGCCCATTGAACGGGCGATTCAGGAGGCGAACAAGCCCGCTTCCCCGCAGGCCGTGGCCGTCAGCGACCGCATCGCCTGCGACGACAAGTGCAGCTACGAATACAAGCGGATGCCCGCCGCGTGGCTGGAAACGGATTTCAGCTATCAGCGAAAGATCGATTCCGCCCGGGTGGAGCGCATCGTGAACAGCTTCGATCCGCGCCTGGCCAACGAGGTGAAGGTCAGCTTCCGGGATGGAAAGTTCTATGTGTTCGACGGCGCGCATACCCTCAGCGCCCTCAAGCGGATTCACGGAGAGGATTCCTTCATGGTGGACTGCAAGGTATATTACGGCCTGTCCTACGAGGATGAGGCCTATTTGTTTGCGCTGCAGAGCGGCGAATCGAAGGACGTGGCCTTTAACACCCGCCTCCGGGCGCTGATGATCTCCGGCAGTCAGGAGGCGACGGATTTCAGAGCGCATACGGCGCAGGCCGGTTTTCAGCTGGCGGACGGCGCGGGCAGCGCGACGAAGAACACCATCGCCGCCATCGCCAAGGCGTACCGCCTGTACAAAGAGTACGGCCCGGAGCAGTACGTTCAGATTCTGCAGCTGATCGCCGATACCTGGAACGGCGCGGCGTGGAGCGTGACGGGCTATCTGCTGGGCGGGGTGGCCGTCTTTCTGCGGGAGTACGGCGAAGAGTACAGCCGAGGTCGTTTTATCAAACGCCTGCGCAGCGCGACCTATGAGACGCTTCGTGACGAGGCGCGCAGACAGCAGCGAGGTTCCTCGGATGTGGCGCATGCCCTGGCGATTGTGAAGCTGTACAACCTGACGGGCGGACGAGGCACGGTGGATCCCCGCAGGCTGACGGTGCTGGATTGAGGAGCACGGATATGAACGAGAGATGTTTTGCCCATAGGCGCAACGGAAAATGCGTCGCCCTGACGGGAGAGCAGTGCGCGGGCTACGCGGTCTGCTCATTCTACAAGCCGATTTGGAAGCATGCGCAGGATGTAGCCAGAGTCAATCAGCGCTTGAACCGGCTGCCGATTCAAAAGCAGCGGGCCATTGCAGAAAAGTACCATAACGGCGAGATGCCGTGGAAGGGAGAAAATGAATGACGGCCCGAGAGTATCTCACCCAGGCGCGAATGATCGACTCGCGCATCAACAGCAAACTCATGGAGCTGCAGCGAGTGCGGGAACTGGCGACCAAGGCTACCGGACTGGTATCGGATATGCCGCGGAACCCCTCTCCCGATCTGCAGCAGATGGAAAGCCGCGTTGTGAAAATCGTAGATCTGGAACGGGAGATCAATGCGGAGATTGACGAGCTGGTGGATCTGAAAAGGGACATCCGGGAACTGATCGCGCAGATTCGAAAGCCGGAGTACAGGACACTTCTGGAACTGCGATACCTTGGATTCAGGACATGGGACGCTATTGCCGAAGAGATGGGTTTCGAACCGAGAACCATTTACCGCTTTCATAGCAACGCCCTGCGGGTTGTCGAGCGACTTATGCGCGCCGAGAAAAATTCCTGAGATTTTTTCTCCAAAAGCGCAAAATGTCATTGTTTGTCAGTATCCACCTGTGCTATGATGTATGCTGTCAAAATCAGATGAACACCAAAGAGCAACTTAATTCAGGAGCAGTTCGGGAAGAAACCCGGCTGCTCCTTTTCATTGGAGGAAAGGATATGAATGAAACTCATAAGGCCAGAGCGCCTACCGTCCCGCGCACGGGGCGGCCCAACCGGGAACCGCTGGACGCGGACGAGGTTATCGCTTATGCGATTGCACTGGCAAAAGATCTGGGCGTCTTGATTCCAAAGCGCAAAAAGCTGCATCGGATGCTGAAACGGAGAATCCCAATCCCGCAGATCTATCAGGGCGCGGATTACCGGCTGTGGATCGACCGATACTACATCGCCGCCCAGCGTCTTGCGGATGAAAGTATTCGCTACGCCTACCTGACCCGGATTCACATTCACAGCGAGCTGCTGGCGAACAGAAGCTCAATTCGAAAAAATGGATTCGCCCTTCTGGATTCAGAAGCATTGGCGGAGTTTGCCGCCGCGCGCCGCGCCATGGAGCGCTATCAGACGGATTATGCCCTGCGCCTTTCCTGCCCCACGGAGGGCGGCAGGGCGCGGCTTAATCTGGATGCGGCATGGAGCTGCGCGTGAGCGTTCTCCCCGACACAGGGCGAACGCTGCGGCCACAAGGGCAAAGGAAAAGCCGCCGGGCGGCGGCGATTCAAAAGCGTCAGGCCAGCTGGAACCAGATGGTCAGCCAGCCCTCCGGCGTAGGATAG
>ERZ1673695.1647-NODE-1647-length-21392-cov-15.171205_pt1 | contig 21392 bp, 16 predicted proteins | sample MGYA00580225_ERZ1673695 | MGnify/ENA primary metagenome ERZ1673695 (study PRJEB41218, sample SAMN15661739) | gut metagenome | host: Homo sapiens | place: Canada: London | collected 2015-08-20/2019-03-30 | study: EMG produced TPA metagenomics assembly of... | reverse complement strand
AATCAGAAGGGATCTGATTTGGCTCCCTGGCCGCCTCACAGAGGGCGCCTTTAAGAGCAAAGTCAAAAGCTAAACCGCTATTTACCTCTTTTCCCACCCGAAGGAAAATCGGCGTTTAGAAGTGCGAGTTGCTAAATAACTTTGGGCTCTGGAACCGGAGCCGTATCTTCATACGGCGAGGATGCCAGAGCCCGAAGTTATGACGCAAATCGTGCTTATAAACGCCGATTTTCAGGCCATTAAGAGGACAATGACAACTCCCCACACGGCAAAGATTATGTTGTTCAGCGCGTACGGCACGGTATAGCCAAGTACGGGCGTCGGGCTGCCGCAGGCCTCCTGCAGCGCCCCCAGCGCCGCGGTGCAGAGGCGCGCGCCGGTACAGGCCCCTAGCAGGATGACGGGATTCATCTTGAAGAACCATTTGCCGGCGAGGATGCAGGAGACGATGGGAACAACGGTGACGACGATGCCGCCCCACATTATCCCCCAGCCGTTCTGCCGCAGGCCGCTCACGAAATCAGGCCCGCAGCTCAGCCCAACGACGGCGATGAAGCCGCAGAGACCGAGGCTCTGGAATAACCAGGAGGTGGCGGCGGGCATGTTCCCGAATACCGGGCGCGTCGAGCGGAACCAGCTTATCAGCAGGCCGGCCAGCAGCGCGCCGCCGCCGGTCGTCAGGCTCAGCGGTATGCGGCCGACCTTGAGGGTTAGCGCTCCGACGATAGTCCCCGCCGCGATCCCGAGGGCGACGGTCACCATATCGGTCGCGGTACTGGTACGCTCCGGATAGCCGATGGTCGGTATCGCAAGTTCAACGGCCTTCATGACGCCGCCGATTGTGACTACGTCGCCGCGGTGGATGACGGTGCTGTTGTATACGGGTATCTCCTGCACTCCGCGAGTGATCTTGCTGATGATGACGCCGTGCATCTGAGGCTCGACCGCCAGCTCTTCAACGGTTTTACCAAACCACTCCCTCTTCGTGACGACTACGCTGACGCGTTCCATTACGAGAGAGGAAAGCTCGTTGTCTACGACCTCCGGCCCCGGCATTGCCGCCGTATCGGCCAGTATCCTGCGCAGGCTGCGCACGGCGACGACGTCGCCTTTTTCAAGCGTCGTTTCATCCGTAACGGAGATCTTTTCTCCCTGACGCCGCAGCGCCGTTATCAGGAAGCTTTTGTCGCCGCCCTCCGCCGCCTCGGCCGCCCCGACGCTTCTGCCGATATAGCGCGGGTTTTCCACCCGGTAGCTGCGTGTGAGGTAGTCGGTGTATTCGATGAAGGTATCGGGAGGCATCTTCGTCTCTCCGAGCTTGCTCTCAAGCGCGCGGGCCTCCGCCCTGATGTCCTTGACGCCGAGCAGTATCGGGCCAAGATAGGCGGTTATCCATATCGCGCCGATGGTACCGAAGAGGTAGGAGATCGCATAGGCGATCGGGACGTCGTTGACATACCGCGCGGTGAGGGCGGAGCCGAGCCCCAGCTTCGCGATAGTATCGGTGGCGACGCCGATCATAAGCGACTCCGTCGCCGAGCCCGCGAGCAGCCCCGCGCCAAAGCCGGGATTGAGCCCCATCAGCTTCGCCATGACGTAGGCCGAGGCGAGACAGAGCACCGCCATCAGCAGCGCGAAGGCGAGAAGCGGCAGGGCGCTCGAGCGAAGGCTGTGAAAGAAGGCGGGGCCGCTGCTGTAGCCAATGGTGAATATAAAGAGCAGGAAAAAGATGTTTTTGACATTGGGCGAGATCACAACGCCCATCAGTGCCCCTACGATCACCGCGACGATGAGCGTCGCCGCCACCGCGCCCAGCGCCACGCCTTTGTATTTAAAACTCCCTAGCCAATAGCCCGCGCCGATACAGAAGAAAAACGGTATCGAAGGATTTTCGCGGCATATCGCGGCGAGTTGGTATATTATCTCCATCGGAAACGATTCCCCTTTCATAATACGGTTGATTCTATCGTTACACTATGATTATATTTGGCGCGGCGCTTCTTTCACTGTCAAGATATGGAACGGCGGTTAAGCATAAATGCCAGTTCCTCTTTCTCGGTGGAGAGAGCCTGAGAATAACGCTCCATTTGTGAAGACGATATTTATCTCAGCTTTAAAACAGATAAATTATCATCGTCTTAATTGTCTTTTAATATAGCATGGCGTAAAATAGAGCCACGCTGGTGAGAGATTTTCCCTTGATTCACATGCAGAGCATAAAGGATGATTGAATGTGTTTTCGTTTCTGAGGATAGGACGTAAATCGGCTTTTTATCTGCTTGCCCTCTTTTTCTGTCTCACACTTGCCTCCATTTTTTTCTGGTATCAGTACTCAGTGGAAAAGGCGCTGGAACGAACGGCCATCCTTAGCCTCAACGATTACGCGGCGCATTCCTCTTCCGAGATAAACCAGCGCGTTTCGAATGTCTTTTCATCCCTTAAAAACACCGCCGACCTCATCGCGCGTGAGGAAAACATTCTGGACCCACAGATGATGAGGGTTCTGAGAAAGAATGTCGAAAATATGCCCTTTGACCGTCTGACGATCGCCCTGCCAAACGGTTATTCCCTCTCCAGCGATTACAGTTCGCTGAATGTAGCTGACCGCGGGTATTTTCAGAAAGCGCTGAACGGCAGGCAAAATATATCGGATGTTTTCACCTCCCGGCGCACTGGCGGCGAGGTAATAATTTTCGCCGTGCCGATAGAGAGCTATGAGGGCGTGCGCGGCGTGCTGTACGCGACCTTTGAACGCCGTAATTTTCATTCTATCTTTTTTTCGCCGCTCTTCGGCGGCAGGGGCTTCTCCTATATCGTGGACGACAGGGGAAATATCATCCTCGCGCCGGAAGAACGCGAAGAGGCGGTCTTTAAGGATTCAGCCAATTTATTCAGCGCCAACAGTAAAATAGACGCCAGATATGACGGCTCCCGACATTCTATAAAGAACGATATGGCCGCGCACAAAAGCGGCTCTTTTAAATACGGCGTCGGCGGCGAGACACGCTATATCAACTACGCGCCGCTCGGCATAAACGACTGGTACCTGATCTCCGTCATCCCAAGTTCGGTGTTGCTTGAGCGTTTGGGGGATTTCGTAAACATCTCCGTCTTTTTCGGAGCGATGATCTTCGCGCTATTAACAATGATCGGGGTTATCACCTATCTCATCCTGCGCCGCCAGATACAGGAGACGGACGTGGCAAAGGAATCGCTGAAGGCGCTCACCTCCAATATTCCTGGCGGCGTATCACGCTGTCTGCCGGATGACAGACTGACGATAACCGACATAAGCGACGGCTACCTGTCGATCCTTGAGTGCGGCCGCGAGGATTTCCACCGCCACTACCAGGACAGCTTCGCGATGACGATTCATCCGGAGGACCGCGAACGCGTGCTGAAGATGATCTCAGAACAGACCGGCGACGACTATATTCTTTCGCTGGAATACAGGATCATTACCGCCGAGGGTAATATCAGATGGATACTGGACCGCGGACGCTTGGTAAGGGAACACGGCGAAAGGTTTTTCTATTACCATGTCGTCCTCGACAATACCGAATCAAAGCTCAACTCCGACGCGCTCGCGCTCTCAGAGGAGCGTTACCGCATCGTCACCGAGAATGCCGACGAATGTCTGTTCGACTGGAACGTCTTAAACAACAACATCTATTTTTCTCCCGCCTACCAGAAACGCTTCGGCGACCGGGATCTGCACAAGGCGGCCAACGCCGACGACTGCGAAGTTCTTGATTCCTTCTTCTGCGACGTGTTCTCCGGCCACGAGGGACTGCATCAGGCGGAGCTGCGCATGGGCACGGCGGACGGAGACTATATCTGGTGCCGGGTGCAGGGTACGCCCATCGTCGACAGCAGCTGCAGCGTCGTACGTGTTGTGGGGATCGTTAAGGATATCAGCGAGCAGGTCCGTGAGCGCGAGGAGCTCGTGATGCAGGCCCAGACGGATAGTCTGACCGGGCTGTGCGATAAGGGGACCACACAGACGCTGATCGCTGAATTCCTCGCCCTCTCCTCACCCGACAGGATGCATGCGGTATTCATCTGCGATATAGATAATTTTAAGATGGTAAACGATACCTTCGGCCACCTCTACGGGGATACCATTCTGGGCGATCTCGCAAGTAAACTGCGTTCAACCTTCCGCGGCACGGACGTTGTCGGGCGCATCGGCGGCGATGAATTCATGATACTGATGAAGGACGTTCCCTCGCTGGCGCTCATACACAGCAAGGCGCTGGAGATACGCTCCGCCTTCCAGCAAAACTATGAGAGGTTTTCCTCCTCCGGCAGTATCGGGATCGCGATATTCCCGCAGGACGGCATGAATTTCGACGAGCTCTATCAGCGTGCGGACATGGCGCTCTACAGCGCGAAGCAGAGCGGGAAGAACCGCTACATGCTCTATGAGGATGTCGACAATCCCGGCGACGTGCTTGAAAAGGCAAAGCTCTGCAATATAAAGACACAGCCGGACCAGCCGCAGGGACAAAAATCCTACAGCGACAACATAACCGAATATGTGTTTAAGATACTTTACACAATGAACGATTTCGAAGGGGCTGTGAATCTCGCGCTCTCCGTCGCCTGCCGCTATTTCAACATGAGCCGCGGCTATATATTTGAATACGACGTTTCTCGTACGATGCTCGGCTGCACCTTTGAATACTGCCAGAGCGGAATCGAACCGATTATCGGCAATTACCCGATGCGGCCCGCCGATCAGTATCCGCTCTTTATCAAGCATTTTGAGGAATCCGACGTCTTCTTCCTCAACTCCCTCGACGACGTGAGCGATACCGCCTATCGTGAACAGCTCGGAGGGGAGGGCGTCGTCAATATGCTGCAGTGCGCCTTCAAGGATAAGGGGGTGAGGTTCGGCGCTTTGGGCTTTGACGACTGTCAACATGAGGGACACCGTCCAAACTCGAAAGAGATCGAGACGCTGAGCCTGCTCGCCGATATAATCGGCAGCTATATACTGAAGGAGCGCTCGCAGAAAATGCTTGCCGCCAACTTCCAGATACAGGAGTCTATCTTAAACAGCCTGCGCCAGTGGGTATTCGTCGTAAATTTAAAATGGGAGCTTATCTATTTCAACGACGAATTGAGACGTTTTTTCCCAGACACCGGGCTCGGCAAAAAATGCTTCTCCGTACTGCAGGGAAGGGATGTCCCCTGTGAGAACTGCCCTCTGGAAGAGATGAGAAGGACGGGGAACAGTACCTACACTATAAAAAGCTGCTTCTCAAAGAGCGGACTCTCGGCTACCGTAAACGCCGCGGCGATACGGAGAGAGGGCGGGGATGATATTTACACTTTCTGCGCTCTCGACATACGGAAAGAGGACTGACCCAGGGCTGTAATATTTTATAGACTTATAGACGGCAGACGATCCCCTATCCGCGGTGAGCGACGGCACGGATATCGGAAAGACTCCTATCATGGGGTTATCCTCTTTATGAATTGAAAGACGAAGGCGGCCCGGACGGGGGCCGCCTTCTTATCGTTTAACCATTCAAGCGCCGAGGGCCGTTCCTCTCCTCCGAGGGAATATCCTCCGGCACCCGTACCTTCCCGGCCTCCGCCTCGGATACATCCGTCAGGAAGGTGCGAAGCAGGTTTGAGGCCATCTTTTTTCTCCAGGCGGCGCTCTTTCGCGGCGTCAGCTCCGCCGATATGGCCCCGCAGGCGCTCTCTATGAGCTTCGCGTCAAGCCTTTTGCCCACAAGCGCGGCCTCTGTCCGCGGCAGGCGTATCGGCACCGGGCTCATGCTGCCCGCGCCGGCGTGGAAGGATTTTATCACATCTCTCTCAATCTCCAGGCAAAAGCCGAGGGAGATACGCGACAGGGTCAGCGCCTTGCGCGAACCGCGCTTGAAAAACCTCTGGTAGGCACCGGCGGCGGGCACCGTAATGACGATCTCCGCGATAAGCTCGTCCGCGCTGCGTTCCGTTTGGCGGTAACCGGCGATAAAACGCTCCAGCGGCAATTCGCGCGCGCCGCGCGCGCTTTCCAGAACGACACGCGCCTCCAGCGGCAGCAGGATCGTCGGAAGGTCCGCCGCGCCCGAGGCGGTGGCGATGTTGCCGGCAACGGTCGCACGGTTCTGCACCGCGGGAGCGCCGCTTCTGCGCGAGGCCTCCCAGAGCGCGGGAAGGTATTTTTTCATTATCGAACTGCGGACAATGTCTCCGTTTGTCGCGCCAGCGCCGATATGAATCTCGCCGCCCGCCTTATAGATGCCCTTTATCTCTTTGATGCGGCTGACATCCAACAGCCTGTCGGCGCTGAATTTGCCGTTTTTGATATCGGGAACGATATCCGTCGTCCCCGCGAGGATGACGGCCCCGGGATTTTCCGCAAGCATTGAGAGGGCCTCTTTCAGCGTTTCGGGAAGAAGGTATATTTTATCCTCGTCGTTCGTCGGCTGCGGCAGCTGTCCGGAGCAGAGGTTTTCGCGTTTTTTGAAGGTATCGCAGTAGCCCTCGGCGACCGCGCGCCGCACGGCGTTGTAGATACGCTCGTAGCCCGTGCAGCGGCAGATGTTGCCGGATAACGCCGTCTTTATCTCTTCCAGGGATGGATCGGGATTTTCTTCCAGCAGCGCCCGCGCCGCAAGGATCATTCCCGGCGTGCAGAAACCACACTGGACCCCGCCCTCGATGACGAAAGCGCGCTGGAGGATATCCATATCCTCCGAACTTCCCAGCCCCTCGATCGTCAGGATCTCACTGCCAGAGGCCTGGAGCGCGGGAACGAGGCAGGCGTTTATGAGCCTGCCGTTCATGATCACGGAACAGGCGCCGCACTCTCCCTCGCCGCAGCCCTCTTTCGTCCCGCCAAGGCCAAGATCCTCGCGCAGCACCGATATCAGCAGCTTCATGGGGGGCACTTCGGCGTGACACAGTTTCCCGTTTACTGTCAGCTCTATCCTCATCTTCTATTCACCCCCGTTGTCTCTCTTTTCGATCGCCTCGAAGATCCTTTCGCCGGTCATCGGGGCGCAGTGCGAGAATATCTGCGCGGCGTGGTCTATCGCGGCGACAAAGGCCGCCGCGCCCGCGTCGCAGGGAAGCTCGCCAAGCCCCTTCGCGCCGTAGCAGCCCGCGGGACAGGGGTCCTCGAGCAGCTCCACCTTCCACTCCGGCGTATCGAGCGTCGTCGGCACCAGGTAGGCGTTCATGTGCGCCGCCGTGTAGCGGCCCTTCGCGTCCGTCTTCAAATCTTCGATGTGCGCCCAGCCGAAGGCCTGAAGCACGCCCCCCGTCAGCTGGGCCTTCGCCTGCATCGGGTTTATCGCGCGTCCCACCTCCGCCGCGACCGCGGCGGAAAGCGGCGTCGCCTCGTAGGTGTCCATATCAAGCTCCACCTCGACGGCGTTCGCGATCCAGGCGTAGCCGTGATAGGCGTCGCCCGCGAACTTTTCCTCGTCCCAGCTCTGGCCGTCGGTGAAGATGTTATAGCCAAGCGCCTCGGCGCGGCCCTCTTTTTCCAGATATCTCTTCGCAGCTTCTACCAGCGCCTTGCCGGAGAGCGGCGCACCGCCGTTCTCAATCGCCTTTTTAAGGTTCTCACAGGCATCCTGCACCGCCTTGCCCGCGTACATCGTGGTGCGCGAGGCGACGGTCGGGCCGGTGTTGGGCGTATATTTCGTATCCGGCTCCACATACAGGACGTCTTCCAGCTCCACGCCGAGCGCCTCGGCGGCCACCATCGGCAGCACCGTAGAAGCGCCCTGCCCCATCTCCGTGCTGCTCGTGTAGATGCGGAAGCGTTTGCCGTCAAAGGTCATCTTCGCCGTCGTCCCCATGTTTGCCTCGCCAGCACCCGTGAAGCCGCCTCCGTGCAGGGCAAGCGAAATGCCGATCCCCTTGCGGAAGCGCCCCTCGCGCTGCTGCGATAGTATCTCACGCCGCCTACGGTAGTCGGAGAGCTCCGCCGCCTTGAGCAGCACGCCCTCGGCGTTGTTGCCCTCCCGCAGCACCTGTCCGTAGGGGAACAGGTCGCCGGTCTTTATCGTATTCAGGAGGCGTATGTCGAGCGGGTCCATCTCAAGCCGTTCGGCGGCAAGGTCCATAGTGCGCTCGATCGCGAATATCGCCTGCGGCGCGCCGAAGCCGCGGAAGGCCCCATTGGGCGGTGTGTTCGTCGCCCAGGCGCTGCTCCTTACGCGGACGTTAGGCACATAATAGCAGCCCGCCGCATGCAGGTGCGTGCGCTGGAGGACGACGCGCGTCAGCGTCGTATAGGCCCCCGCGTCGAGTTTTATCTCCGCGTCGAGCGCCGTTATCTTGCCATCCTTCGTGAGCCCCATACGGTAGCGGCTCTTTGAGGGATGTCGCTTCGGGGATACGAGCAGATCTTCCGAACGGTCGTAGACGATTTTCACCTTTTTACCTGATTTCCAGGCCAGCAGCGCCGCGTAGACGCCGAGTATCGAGGGATAGTCCTCCTTGCCGCCAAAGGCCCCGCCGGTGGCGCTCTGGCGGACGGTGACCTTTTCGTGCGGCAGTCCTAGCGCCGCCGCGACGGCGTTCACCACGTAGAAGGGACACTGCAGCGAACCGAGAAGCTCGATGCCGTCGCCGGCGCGCCAGGCCGCCATGCCCTGCGTCTCAAGGTACATCTGCTCCTGCAGCCCCGTCTCCCATTCTCCCTCCACCACCACGTCGGCCTCCGCGAAACCCTTCCGCAGATCGCCGCGCTCGGTGTGATAATGGTCGATACAGTTATCCTCGCCCCAGATCAGCTCTTTGCGGGCCGCGGACTCCTCTACCGTGAATATCGGCGGCAGCGGCTCTATCTCAACAACAACGGCGGCCATCGCCCGTTTAAGGCTCTCCGCATCAGGCGCGGCGACAAGAGCCACAGCCTGCGTCGCGTAGTTTACCGCCGGAGCGGCGAGAGCCGGATAGTCACTGCGCACGATGGCGACATAGTTTTCTCCGGGGATATCCTCCGCCGTGACCAGCACCGCGCCCGTCTCCGCGAAGGCGGGAAGCGTTTCTATCTTCCGCACCACGCCGCGCGGCACCTCGGAACGGACTACGCCGCCCAGCCAGCAGCCGGGAATCTCTATGTCCTCAAGAAACTTAACCTCTCCCGCAACTTTGACGGGACCGTCAAAGCGCGGCAGAGACTTTCCGATAATCCTGAACTCTTCGCTCATAGGCGCCCCTCCCAACTGGATTTCTCCCCGTTAATATTACTCTCTTGAATGTTAATATTATACTCTCTTGGAATAATTGCAAACAGGTATTGTGCTTGATTACATATCACTTTAGCGGCGATTATCATATAATAATAAAGGGGGATAGTTATGGATATGAGCGTCATTCGTAAATTATGCGGCGAGGGTTCTTTACGTTGGACTAACCATATAATGACGCGTATTTTTCAGCGCGGCATTTCCATTGAAGACGTTGAGTCTTCTCTGCAAAGCGGTGAAATAATAGAGGAATACCCAGCGGACTACCCCTATCCAAGCTGTCTGGTTCTGGGATTCACGCAAAATTCCATACCGCTTCATGTTGTATGCGGCGTAACGGAAAATGAGTTGTGGATGATCACCGCTTACCATCCCCGAATGGAAGAGTGGGAAGAGGGATGCAGGAACAGAAGGAGGGACATACAATGAATTGTCTTATGTGCAGGGGAAAGCTGGAAAACAAAAAATCTACCTTTTTGGCGGAAATAGACGGGACTGTCTTTGTTGTTAAAAACGTTCCCTCGCAGGTGTGTCCGCAGTGCGGAGAAATATCTTACAGCAGCGAGGTCGCTAAACAGCTTCAGAATATCATCGGCAGGGCGCGTTCCGCTGTTACGGAGATCGCTGTGATCAATTACGTGGACGCCGCATAATTTATAGTGCGTTTTTCCACGATTTGATGTAGAATATAGCTACGCAATCAAAAAAATTTTTAGATAGTCAAACAAAATTGAAGGGAGAAAAATACAATGTCAAAAGAAATCGTAAGCACCCCCAACGCACCGGCGGCGATCGGACCCTATTCTCAGGCGGTAAAGGCCGGCGGATTCCTCTATCTGTCGGGGCAGATCCCCCTCGATCCTAAGACGATGGCGGTCGTTCCCGGATGCGTCGCCTGCCAGGCGGAACAGGCGCTCAAGAATATGAGCGCGGTGCTCGAGAGCCAGGGGCTGACAACCGACGACGTCGTCAAGACGACCGTCTTCATCAAAGACATGAACGACTTCGCGAAGGTCAACGAAGTTTACGCGAAGTATTTCGCGAAGGATGCCCCCGCGCGCTCATGCGTCGAGGTGGCCCGCCTTCCGAAAGACGTGCTGGTTGAGGTTGAGGCTATCGCTCTTTGTAAGTAAACGCGGAATATATGCCGCATAGGCGTCATGGGCGCATGGCAGCCAATCCCCGCCGCACGGCAGTGCGCTTTCGGTTGGCCGCCATGCGCCCGTTTAGCCTGCGGCACATCTATCCTGCGCTTTAGGTGCATTCTAAATTAAAAAACAAAACTTAAAAATACACCATCAAGGAGGATACTGAGATGCTACTTATCGGCAACGGACCTCTGATAACACGCGATCCCGACAATCCCTTTATAGCGGACGGATGTGCCGCGATCAGCGGCACTTCGATAAATTCAGTCGGCACCACGTTGGATATGCGCGCAAAATATCCGACGGCAAAGTTCATTGACGCCAAGGGCGGCCTCATTATGCCCGGATTCATCAACAGCCATATGCACTTTTACAGCACCTTCTCCCGCGGGATGAACGTCCCCGGCGAACCGGCGCAGGACTTCTCCGGCGTGCTGGAAAAGCTCTGGTGGCGGCTCGACAAGGCGCTTACGCTGCGCGACTGTTATTACAGCGCCCTCACTGCGCTCGTTGAGGCAATAAAGTGCGGCTGCACCACCATCATCGACCACCACGCGAGCCCGTACGCGGTGAGCGGAAGCCTCTGCGAGGTGGCAAGGGCGGCGCGCGAGGCCGGTATCCGCACCTCCACCTGTTACGAAGTCTCCGACCGCGACGGTCAGAAGATCGCCTACGAGGGGATCAAGGAGAACATCGCCTTTATGGACTGGGCCGAGCGCGAGAATGACCCGATGATCTCTGGCAAGTTCGGCCTGCACGCCTCTTTTACCCTGAGCGACTGCACCCTTGAGAAGTGCCGCGAGGCGATGGAGGGCCGCGAAAACGGCTGGCATGTGCATGTGGCGGAGGGGCCATCCGACGAGGAGGCCTGCGAGCGCGAGCACGGAAAGCGTATCGTGCGGCGCTTCCACGACTTCGGCATCACCGGCAAAAACTCGATCTTCGTCCACTGCATCCATATAGACGGCGCGGAGCGCGCGCTGCTTAAGGAGACGGGAACCGCCGTCGTACACAACCCCGAATCGAATATGGGCAACGCCGTCGGCGCGGCCTCCGTTCCGCAGCTGGCGGCGGAGGGGGTCACCCTCGGCCTGGGAACCGACGGCTATGTCAGCGATATGCTGCAGTCCTACAAGATGGGAAACGCCCTCTGCAAACACGCGGCGAAACATCCCAACGCTGGCTGGGGTGAACTTCCGGCGATGCTCTTTGAGAATAACGCCTTAATCGCGGAGCGCGCCTTCCCCGTAAAGCTCGGCATGCTGAAGGACGGCTACGCCGCCGACGTTATCGTGCTCGACTACAACGCGCCGACCGCGCTCTCCGATAAAAATATCAACGGGCATCTGCTCTTTGGCGCTTCGGCGCGCAGCGTCGTCACAACGGTCGCCAACGGCAGGATACTTATGAAGGACCGAAAGCTCACCGAGCTCGACGCGGAGGAGATCTTCGCCAAGGCGCGCGAACACGCGGCCGAGGTCTGGAAAAAAATCTAGGCGCACAAAGACTGTAAAAGGGACGGCCGCTTGGCCGCCCCTTTTTCTTTTCCTCTATTTCGCCAGGCATACGGCTATTCGCCGGATAACTCTCTCCTGACCAGTCTGCCGCATGGTTCGTCGGATGTCAGCTCCCCCTCTTTAAGCAGACGGCGGCCGCGCAGCCAGAGGTCGGTCACACAGCCGTTGACGGTCATACCTTCGTAGGGGGTATAGTCTACTCTCTGATGCAGCGATTCGACAGAGATTTTTTTGCTCTTAGCAGGATCGATAAGTATCAGGTCCGCGTCGGCCTCCTCCGCTATCCGTCCCTTGTCCCGCAGTCCGAGGATGCCGGCGGGATTTGTCGCGGTCACGGCGACGAAGCGCTCCAGCGAAAGGCGGTTTTTCATAACGCCCTCGGAGAAGAGCAGCTCCATGCGCGTCTCTATTCCCGGGATGCCGCCGGGGCTCTTAAAGACATTTTCCGCGCCCAGCCGCACCTTGTCGGCGCGGCTGAACGAGCAGTGGTCGGTGCCGACCGTATCGATATCGCCCTGCGCGAGAGCGCGCCAGAGGCGGTTGCAGTCACCCTGCTTCCGCAGCGGCGGAGCCATCACGTAGTCGAGGCCGTTCTCCCTCTTATAGCGCTCTTCCGTAAGCGTAAGATACTGCGGGCAGGTCTCCGCATAGACCCGCTGTCCCGCGCGGCGGGCCAGGATGACCTCCTCGAGCGCCTCCTTCGTCGACAGATGGACGATATAGGCAGCCACGCCAGCGGCCCGCGAGAGGGCGAGGATGCGCCCCACCGCCTCCGCCTCGCAATAGCCTGGGCGGCTCTTGGGCCAGAGACCGGCCGCCGCCGGCAGCTCCCGCTGGTATTCAGCCGCGAGGCCATTCGTGATCGCGTCGTTCTCGCAGTGGTAAAATAGCAGTCCTCCGGCCTCTTTCATTCCGAGCATCAGCGGAAAGATCTCTTCGTCCGTGAGACGTCCGGCGTAGGTGGTATAGACCTTGCCGGTCGGGAAGCCGCGCGATACGATCTCCGGCAGCTCCCGCGCGATATCACCGTCATAGCGCTGGAAGACGAGGTGGACGCCGAAATCCGTATAGGAGCGCCCCTCACCCTCGGCGACGGTCAGTTCGACTGCCCTTGCGAGCGGCTCGCCGTCGGCGGTAAAGCCGGGATGCTCAACGATGGAGGTCGTGCCTCCAAAGACAGCCGCGCGCGTCGCCGCCGCGAAGCCGTCGGATACCTTGCTGCCGCCGGCCTGCAGAATCACGTGCGTGTGCGGGTCGACGCCGCCGGGAAGCAGGTAACAGCCCGAGGCATCCACCACTTCGGCGCCGCCGCAGTGGAGCGAGCCGCCAACCGCGGCGATCTTCTCGCCATCGATGAGCAGGTCGCCGCGGAAAGAGCGCTCCGCCGTCCCGATTATTCCATTCTTTATCAATATTGCCATAATATCAGCCTCCGATCCTCTCCTGTCCGGCTTTCATGAGCTCTACTGCCGTCGGGGTCACGGCAAGCCCGCCCTGCGAAGTTTCGCGAAGCGCCGGTGCCATCATCCGCCCTATCTGCCCCATCGAATCGATAACTTCGTCAAGCGGTATCACCGACTCTATCCCCGCAAGCGCCATATCGGCGCAGAGCGTACCGTTGGCTACAAGGATGCCGTTGCGTTTTATGCAGGGGCATTCCACCAGGCCGCCCACGGGGTCGCAGGCCAGGCCGAGCACAGATTTGAAGGTCATCGCCGCGGCGTGGGCGCTCATCGCCGGCGTTCCGCCCTGTAAAAAGGCAAGCGCCGCGGAGCCCATCGCGGCGGCCGCGCCGCACTCCGCCTGGCAGCCGCCGTCGGCTCCCGCGAGGGTCGCGCGGAAGGCCGTCACCTCGCCCACCGCTCCCGCGGTTATCAGAGCGTCGATAAGCAGCGCCTCGGTATCCCTGCCCTCGCCGCAGAAAAATTCCCAGGCAAAGAGCATGCCGGGAATTATCCCGCAGCTGCCGGCGGTCGGCGCCGCGACGATGCGCCCCATCGTCGCGTTGTACGAGGCCACCTCCATTGCGGTCGCGGAGGCAGCGAGGATAAAATCACCGGACATCGCGCCTTGATAGGAGCGCAGCTTCGGCCCCATCGAAGGCTCTATACGGCATGGCACAGTATTCGCGCAGGCCTCACGGACGCTGCGGCGCATATCGGCAAGGCGTTCCGCCATTCTGCCCCTTATCTCCTCCGCGGGGACCCCGGTCTCCGCCGCGTCTAGGATAAGGACCGCCTCCGGAAAGGCGATCTTTCTATCATCGGCAAGCCTGACTATCTTTTCAACGGCCTTGAGCATTTAGTCTTCCCCCTCTATTCCGATCACGCGGACTATCCCGGGATGGAGATTTTTTATTACTTCGGTATCCGCGTGCTCTTCGGCGGAATCAAGCTCGATGACCATCGTCGCGAGGCCGCCGCGCGTATCGCGGTGGAGCTTCATCGTCGCGATATTGACGTTATGGGCCGAGAGGTACGAGGTCACCGCGCTGACAACGCCCTGCACGTCGCGGTTCATTATGATGACTGCAGGCAGAGTGCAGGAGATGTCCACCTGAAAGCCGTCAAGCTTGTGGAGGATAACCGCGCCGCCGCCGATGGAATAGCCGACAGCCTCCATCGTTCGCCCGTCATCGCCGCTGACGACGACGCGCACGGAGTTGGGATGCGCCCCCGCCACCTCCTCCGTATAGAAATGGAACTCCATCCCCGCGGCGCGCGCCAGTTCAAGCGCGTCCCTGATGGAGGGATCGTCCTGCGACATCCCCATAAGCCCCGCAATCAGCGCCTTATCCGTCCCGTGTCCCGCGCCGGTACTCGCGAAGCTGCCGCGCATATATAGATCCGCCCTCTTCACTTCGCCGCCCCAGCACATGCGTACGATACGGCCTATGTGCGCCGCGCCTGCTGTATGGCTCGAAGAGGGGCCGGTCATCACCGGGCCGATTATCTCCCAAACGGGCATATCATCACCTCAGTTTTTTTATCTTGCTGCTTCGATTATCTTATATTATGGAGCCCTAATTGACAAACGAAATGCCAGCCCGCACCGGGCAAACGCATGAAAAAGTCAGACTCCGCAGCCCGTGCCGCCGGGCGACATCATTTTTAGCGCGTTTGTCCTCTCTGCCGACGGATTTTGATTATACTTTTGTTCACAAACTAATAATTCTATAAATTTTCGCTGTTTTGTATCTTCTGAAAAAATTTACATACTGTCATAGCGGCGCAAATTAGTGTATAGTCTCTCGCATAACCGTTAGGGAGATGGAGAGATGCTTTTAAATCATCTGATAAATGTGAAGCGCTGGGTAATAAGGAGCATTGCTGGGGCATATCTGCACAGCAGAGAGATACCGGGCGGCAGCTACGCGCAGGACAGCGACTTCCGGCAGAGCGTTAAGAGGCTGCCCTTTGTGCATATTCCGCCCGGCTCCGCCGCGAGATACCGCTGCTGCGTCTATAAAGAGCGCGCGATTGTCCGCCTGCGCGTCCTCGCCGGACTGGGTTTCAGCGTGGAATCCGACGACGAGATGACCTCTCTGCTTGAGTACGCCGACCGGGCGCTCAAACGAAATCAGATCGAGGGACCGGCCCTTACTATCATAGATATCGCCTGCAAGGGCTGCGTCAACGCCCGCTATTATGTCACGGAGCTCTGCCAGGGCTGCCTCGCGCGCCCATGCGAGAGCGTCTGCCCCTTCGGAGCCATCCACGTGGAGGACGGCCATTCGCGGATAGACAAAGCGAAATGCAGGAACTGCGGCCGCTGCAAAGAGGTCTGCCCCTACCACGCGATCGCCAAGATCGCCGTCCCCTGCGAGGAGAGCTGCCCCACGAACGCGATACAGAAGGACGAAAACGGCGTCGCCTCCATCGACCACGCGAAATGTATCAGCTGCGGCTGCTGCGTCGCCGCCTGTCCCTTCGGCGCCGTGCTGGAGCGCAGCCAGATCGTGGATATCGTGCGCGCCCTCGACAGCCGCAAGCAGATATACGCGCTGGTGGCCCCCGCGATCGCCGGACAGTTTGAGGCGAGCTTCGGACAGCTCGTCACCGCGATAAGGGAGCTAGGCTTTTCGGACGTCGTGGAGGTGGCCTTAGGCGCCGACAAAACCGCCGTCGACGAGGCGGAGGAGCTGCGCGAGCGCATGGAACATGAGCGCCCCTTTATGACCACCTCCTGCTGTCCCGCCTATATACAGGCGGCGCGCCGCCACATGCCGGAGCTTACGCCGCATATATCGGACACTCCGACCCCCATGCACTTCACCGCCGAGATGATGAAGACGAAGAATCCCCGTAATATAAACGTCTTTATCGGCCCCTGCGTCGCGAAACGCAAGGAGGCGATGGAGGATTCCTGCGTCGACTACGTGATGACCTTCGAGGAGCTCGAGGCCCTCTTTGAGGCGGCGGGGATAACCCCCTCAAAGTGCGAGGCGGCGGAGCTTAAAAAGAACGCCTCCGCCCAGGGACGTGGCTTCGCGATCAGCGGCGGCGTCGCTTCGGCGGTCAAACACGCGCTCGGGGATGACGCCGGGGTCCGCACCGCCTGCATAAACGGCCTCAGCAAAGCGGCGATGGCCCAGCTGAAGGCCTATGCGAAAAACGGTGCGCCCTTTGACCTCATCGAGGTGATGACCTGTCCCGGCGGCTGCATAAGCGGCGCGGGCGTGGCAATGCGCGACAAGAAGGGCAAAGAGGGCGTGGAAAAATTCGTAAGAGAGAGCGAGCCGCTTGAGATCGTGAAAGAATAGATGACCGCCCGGCAGGCAATCGTCCCTATACCTGATATATGAAAAAACGAAAAGGCCCGGCTCCCCGCATTTCAGGAACCGGACCTTTTTCATATATTTTCCGCCTGCCAGTTGGGGCGGCCTTGCGCCGTTACAAGACCTTTATCACGATACCTGTTCTACTTGCGGAAGTCTCTTCTTATCGCTTCCAGCCTCTCCGGTTCGTAAACGGAGCGCACCGCCATCTCGCAGATGATGCGCGCGCCGGTTGAGATGACTCGCTCAATATCCTTTTCCTTCATCTTCGCCGCGAATTCGCGCGTATGACAGGGGATATCCTCGTCGGATATCGATATCGTCGGATGAAAGGCGGCACAGCGGAAGCTCACGTTGCCGATGTCGGAGGAACCGATATTCTCGTCCTCTCCCTTAAAGACCGGCAGCCCCTGCGCCGCGAATATCTCCTCCAGCATCGCCGTTCCCGCGGGATTCGGCTTCATGCTGTCCAGCGAGGGCGCGTATTTGACTATCTCCACGGAGGTCTGGGTGGCCATCGCCGCCCCCTTGGCGCAGTCATGCAGCAGTTTGACGACCTGCGCCAGATAGCGGGAATCTGGACTTCTGAACGTATATTCCGCGGAGGCGTATTCCGGCACAATATTGGAGGCCTCGCCGCCGCGGATGATGATGCCGTGGACGCGCGTGGTCGGTTTGAGATGCTGGCGCATCATGTCAAAACCGTGGATCATCAGCATCGCTCCGTTCAGCGCGTTTTTGCCCGCCCAGGGACAGGCGGAGGCGTGGGCCGGCTGGCCGCGGAAATTGTAATGAAATGCCGAAAGGGCCAGCAGTTTCATCTCCGCCTTATTTTTAGAGTCCATATGTATCATGATCACGAAATCATACTTGTCAAAGAGCCCCGCCTCCGCCATCTCTATCTTTTTGCCGGTGGCTTCCTCGTCGGGAGTGCCGATGATGTCGATATTGGCGGGTACTAAGTCCGCGCATTCGTGAAGGGCGAGCGCCGCAAGCAGGCTGAGGCTGCCGCTCGCGCAGTGGCCGCAGGCGTGGCCGATCTCGGGCAGGGCGTCGTATTCGGCGATGATGCCGATGTTGATTCCCGAATCGGGAGCTTCGCATACGGTCCCCCTGAAAGCGGTGGGTATGCCGGCGAAGGCCCGCTCAACAGTGATCCCGTGAGACTCCAGCAGCGCGCAGATCTTTTCGCAGGCCAGATATTCCTTACCCGACAACTCAGGATTTTCGGCGAGGAAATAGTTGAGCTCGAAGGCCTCCCGCGCCAGAAAATCTATCTTCTCAAAGACCGCGTCCTTTACCTCATTTTCCCGTAAATCAACCATGAGCACACACCCTTTCTTTATAAAGACGGTAAACCGGCGCGCGTTGTGGACCGCCGCGCGCCGGCAAAACATCAGTTAAAAGCGCAGCGAGAGGCAGGAGAGGCCGCCGTCCAGCTTTCTGTATTCCGAGGTATCGGTAAGGATCACCTCATAGCCCGCATCACGGATCTTTTTCTCTACCGTGGGATATCCGCTGGGTACGATGACCCTGTCGTTGACCCAGATACAGTTCGCCGCGTAGCTTTCTTCCTCGGGAATGACTATTTTGCTGTACTTGACAAAGTCCGCCTTTTCGACAAATTCTCCCGACACCAGCATGTTGCCGTTCTCAATATAGTTTACCCCGGTCTTGAGATGAAGGACAAGTTCCAGCTTGACCTCGGAGCCGCTGAGCCCGTGCTTTTCCAGAATGGCGATGAACTGCCTGATACCCTCCGCGTTCGTCCGCGCCGAGCGGCCCACGTAAAAATGGTCTCCGACCATCATCACGTCCCCGCCGTCCAGCGTGCCCGGGGTTTTGATGTATTCTATCCTGTTGTCTGGGAAAAACTTATTTATTGCCGGCAGCATCTCCTTCGCCTCGCCGTTGCGGCTCGCCGCGCCCGGATTGCTGAGGATCGCGCATTTCCTCGTTATCACCGCCGTGTCCTCGACAAAGCAGGAATCGGGATATTCCTCGAGCGCCTCAAGGACGGTCACCGCCACGCCGCACTTTTTAAGGGCCTCGATATAGTCGTCGTGCTGTTTGAGGGCAAGTTCATAATTCGGCCTGCCAAGCTGCGGATTTGATGTGATGCCATCTACCATACTCTTTGCTGGTCTTCTGACGATTACGTTTTTAAACATTTGAATCTCCTCCTGTGATATATTTATTTATTTTTAAGACTATTTGGCGCTTGTGCTTAAAAGGGGCCGTAACCAATGGCCACCGCCAACGCGATGAATGCGGCCTCCATCAGCAGCATGATACCGAAAAGCGGCGTAAAAAACTTATACCATTTGCCGATGGGAACGCGCGAGATGGCCGCCATGATGATGATGCCGCCTACGGGCCAGAAGAGGTTTGAATAGCCGTCGCCGAACTGATAGGCGAGAATGGCGATCTGGCGGTTGAGCCCCACGAGATCCGAAAGCGGTATCATGATCGGCATTACCGCCGCGGCCTGTCCGCTGCCGGATGGAATGAACAGGTTCATGATGTTCTGGAATATCAGCATGCCCTCGGCGGCGAGCCACTTGGGCATATACTGCAGCGGCTGGTACATGCCGTATATTATCGTGTCGAGTATATTTCCCTTTGCGAGCACCACCATGATCGAGCGTGACATCCCCACGATCAGAGCGCCGATTATTATATCGCGGCAGGTAAAGATCAGGTTGTCGGTGATCTCGTCCGGCGACATCTTCCACAGCAGCGAGATGATGAAGCCCGAGAAGAGGAAGACGGCCGACATTTCATCGAGATACCAGCCGAGCTTGAGCGTGGCGAAGACGATAAAAATTATCGTCGCGAAGAGTAGCAGGATGGTGAATTTCCTTTTGGCCGTGAAGGGGTGTTTCTCAAGCGACGACCTGTCTATCTCCAGTACGCCCATGTCGACGCCGTAGACATAACTTGACTTCGGGTCCCTCTTAACCCGTTTCGCGTAGCGCAGGGTCCACCAGATACCGATGGCGGTGAAGGCGGCGAGAACAACGAGCCGGAACAGTATCCCTGAAAAGATCGGCAGCTCCGCGATGGCCTGTGCGATGCCGATCGTAAAGGGGTTCGTGGTAGCCGAGGCGAAGCCGATGCCGACCGCCATGCCGGACATCGCGAGCCCCACCAGCGCGTCATAGCCCATGGCGATCGCGATGCCGACGAATATCGGCACCAGGCCGTAGACGGTATCCCACTCGCCGTATGTGGAACCGGCGAGGGAAAACAGTATCATGAAGATGACGATGACCATCGTCTCGCGCCCCTGCAGTTTTTTCAGCAGGACATTGATCGCCGCGTGCAGCGAGCCGGTCTTCGTCACAGTATAGACGCAGAAATAGGCGAAGAAGATGAGAAAGATTATACTGCCGGACTCCACAAAGCCTTTCTGGATGCAGAGAAACATCTCAAAGGGGCCGACAGGCGTCCGCTCGTCCGCCAGTCTGAACGAGGCGGCGTTGACGACCGTGATGCCTGTCTCCGCGTTTTTGACGCGTTCAAAGTTTCCCGCCGGTACGATCCAGGTCAGGACCGTCATTATTACAATGATGCCGAATAGGATAACGATAGCGTTGGGCATTTTGAATTTTTTCATCTGGATCATGCTGTTCACTCCTTCTATATTTAGGGACAAATTCAGATAAAGATTTTCGCCGGCGGTGATATTGGAACGCTAATGTTCAGAAAAAACTGTCTTTACGGTTCGTATTTAATATATAATAATCTCGTAAAATCACACATAGCGAATGCCGTGAAAAAGGTCCGTGATTTAGTGCGATGCACGCAACAAAGGCTGTTTTTTAGTTGATCGCAGCAGCAATACAGTGCGAAACAGGAAATGGGAGGTTACGGCGTGGCAAACAGGGAGTCAATGGAGATAGACGAGACAGGATGGAAAATACTTGAGGAGCTGCAAAAAAACGCGCGCATACCGTTCAAGCAGCTCGCGGATAAGGTAAACCTCTCACCCACCGCCACCATCGAACGTGTCAAACGCATGGAAGAAGAGGGGATTATCCTCGACTACCGCGCCACGGTGGACCCGGCGAAGGTCGGCTATTATTTTTCCGCGATACTCTCATTTCAGACAAACTACGGCAATCCTGACCCCGTGATCGACGAGATCATCAAAGATATTCCCGAGATAGTATCGAGCTGGTCGATAACCGGCAGCAACGACTTTCTCCTCGAGGTGCAGATCCCGTCGCTGGTCTTTTTACAGGAGCTGCTCGTAATGCTTTCACGCCACGGCAAGATAACGACGAGCATCGTGCTGCCCAACTCCACCAAAAAGCGGGTAATAAAGGCGCCGCGCGAAACTCCAGACGCCTAGCCTTTGGAAGAAAACCAAAATAATTTCCTGCGGCCATGCGAACTGTTACCAGATTTTAGCCGTCTTTCACACCGGCGGCGCGGCCACCGGGATCAAGACAACGCCCCAACTGCCGTCGTTGGGGCGTGAGGTTTAGTTATGGCAAAACGCGTCTCTTTAACAAGGCCATACCGCAAACGCCCTTATCTTATTAGTATCCTTAATATTGTTCGCAACCTCTGCAATAAATACCATAGGTATCCTTCTCTTATCATGCGAATCAGTTTCAGACAAGACCTGTTTGACAAATCCACACGCTGACAGACAACATGGTGAATAGCAAAAGTAACTGCAAGTTTGCAGAAGTAACCGAGACCACCAAAG
>ERZ1673695.1646-NODE-1646-length-21393-cov-11.063221_pt1 | contig 21393 bp, 22 predicted proteins | sample MGYA00580225_ERZ1673695 | MGnify/ENA primary metagenome ERZ1673695 (study PRJEB41218, sample SAMN15661739) | gut metagenome | host: Homo sapiens | place: Canada: London | collected 2015-08-20/2019-03-30 | study: EMG produced TPA metagenomics assembly of... | reverse complement strand
GAAACCCGGCGCGCCCGTGCCGCCGTGGTGCGCATGGACGGCGGGCTGGCCATCAATTACACGGACCGAACCGTGACCTTTGAGGGGAAGCCGCTCGCCTTTGCGAAAAAGGAATTTGACATCATCGAGCTCCTCAGCCAGAATCCCGGCCAGGTCTTTGACAAGGAGCGTATCTACGAGCGGGTATGGGGGCTGGACGGTACGGGCGACGCCTCGCTGGTAGCCGAGCGCGTGCGCCGCATCCGGGCGGGGCTGGCCGCGGCGGGCGCCAAGCCCTATATTCAGACCGTGTGGGGGTGCGGCTATAAATGGGTCGAGTGAGGCAAGAGCGGAAAAGATTCCGGGACTGGTCGCTTCGGCCGGCCTTTTGGGCGTATACGCTGGTGGCCTTTGGACTGGCGACGCTGGTCTGCGCGCTGTGCGTCACCGGCCTTGAAAACCTGCGCATGCACAGCTATGCCAGGGATTATTGGGACGGGTACCGCGAATATGAAATCCCGGCGGGCGGCAGCTACGAGATGTGGGCGGATGAGGACGGCATGCACTACCGCATCCTTGACGCCGGGGGCGCGGAGGTGGCGCTGGCCGAGGGCGACGGGGTGACCGCGCGCGTGACGCTGGGCTATATGGGCGAGACGGCCGGGGATGAGGGCGGCACGGAGCCCAACCTGATCGCGGTGGTCCCGCTGATGGACGAGCAACAGCGCACGATGAGCGTGCTGCTCACCGCCGCGTCCATCCTGTGTTTCCCCATCTGCTATGGAGGCGGGGCGGCGCTGTGCGCGGCGCTTTTCTACCGACGGAAGCTCAAGGGCCCCATCGCCCTGCTGGATATGGCCTCGCGCAAGATCGCGGAAAAGGACCTGGACTTCGCCATCCACTGGGACCGGCAGGACGAGATGGGGGCGCTGTGCGCGTCCTTTGAGGAAATGCGCCGAGCTTTGACGGAAAACAACCGCATCATGTGGCGACAGATGGAGGAACGAAAGCGTCTCAACGCGGCCTTTGCGCACGACCTGCGCACGCCGTTGACGGTGCTGCGCGGCTATGCGGGCATGCTCGGGCGCGACCTCGCGGAAGGCGCGGCCCCTGCGGACATGGCGCAGGAGGTAAGCGTAATGGAGGCGCAGGTGCGCCGGCTGGAGGAGTATGCGCAGGCCATGAGCAGCCTCCAGCGGTTGGAGGACCAGCCGGTCCGGCGCGTCTGGGTGCGCTTTTCCGACCTGCGCGCCCAGATGGAGAGCGAGATGGGCATTTTGCTTGCGGGCAGGCAAGCCATGCTCGACGCGCCTCTTGAAGGCGGGACGTCGCTGGACGTGGAGCGGGTGATGCAGGTGTTTGAAAATCTGGTGGCCAACGCCGCCCGCTTTGCCTCCGCGCGCGTGCAAGCCTCGGTGGAATGGGATGGAAACAGGCTGGTGCTGTCCGTCAGGGACGACGGTCCCGGCTTTACGCCGGAAGGACTCCGGCGCGGCGCCGAGCCCTTCTACCGCGGTGACAGCCCCGACAAGCAGGGGCATCTGGGACTGGGCCTGAACATCTGCCGCGTGCTGTGCGAGGCCTGCGGCGGCGGGCTGGAGATTGCCAACGCGCGCGGGGGCGGCGCCAGGGTGCGGGCGTGGTTTGGTGCGTAAAGCGCTTTTTTTGTCTCTTTCGCAGGAACAAAGTACTGTCGCCGCGAACTTTCTTATCCGGATTTGCAGAAACGACCAATACGGGAGAGAATGTGTGATATGGGAATGACGGTTTATTTTCTGCGCCATGGGCAGACGGCTTGGAACGCCGAGATGCGCATGCAGGGACAGGTGAACGTCCCGCTCAACGACGAGGGCCGCAAGCAGGCGCGCGGGGCGGCGGCCTGCCTGCCTGCCATCGCCCTGTGCCTGACCAGCCCGTTGGACCGCGCGCGGGAGACGGCGCGGCTGGCGCTGGGAGGCGAGGGCACGCCCATGATGGACGAACCGCTGCTCATCGAGCAGGGGTATGGCGTGGCGGAGGGCCGCGACCAGACCGTGGCCTATGACGACCCGCAGGACCCCCTGTATGATTACGGCCGCGCCCCGCAGGACTACCGTCCGCCGGAGGGCGGGGAGAGCTTTGAGGCGCTGTGCCTGCGTGCGCGCGTGTTTTTGAGCTGCCGCCTCCTGCCCCTGGAAGGTCAATATGATACGGTGCTGGTGTCGGCGCATGGCGCGATTCTATGCGCCCTTTTCCGCGAACTGCTGGGCACGCCGATGGCGGATTTCTGGCAAGGCCTCCTGCCACACGGAGGCGTGCGCGCCATGACGGTGGAAAATGGAATTTGCCGCCTGCTGGAAGCGCCGCCCAGCGTGCGCCCCTGAGGAGGCCCGACCGGTGGACGAGATCCTTGTGGTGGCGGAAAAGCCCTCCGTGGCGCGGGACATCGCGCGGGTGCTGGGCGCGTCCGCGCGTGGGGAAGGGCGCCTGACGGGCGGAGGGTATGTGGTCACGTGGGCCATCGGGCATCTGGTGGCGCTCAAGGAGCCGGAGGAGCTGGACGAACGCTACAAGCGCTGGCGCGCGGAGGACCTGCCCATCTTGCCCGAGCGCATGCAGCTCAAGGTGCTGCCCAAGACCCGCGCACAGTTTGCCGTGGTCAAAAAGCTCATGAACAGCCGGGAGATCCGCTCCATCATCTGCGCGACGGACTCCGGGCGCGAAGGGGAGCTGATCTTCCGCTACATCTATGAAATGGCGGGCTGCCAAAAGCCCGTGGAACGCCTGTGGATTTCCTCCATGACGGACGAGGCCATCCGGGCGGGCTTTGCCGCACTGAGGCCCGCAAGCCGTTACGACGCGCTGTACCAGAGCGCGCGCTGCCGCTCCGAGGCCGACTGACTGGTGGGCATGAACGCCAGCCGCGCCTTTACGCTGCGCTACGGCGCGCTGCTTTCCGTGGGACGGGTGCAGACGCCCACGCTGGCCATGCTGGTCAGCCGCCGGCTGGAGATCGACCGCTTTGTGCCCCAGCCATACTGGACCGCGCAGGCGGATTTCGGGGATTATCAGGGCGTGTGGTTCGATCCCTCGCGCGAGGACGGCAAGCGCATTCCCGACGAGCAGCAGGCCCGTGCGATTGCGGACAAGGTGCGAGGCAGGCCCGCGCGGGTGACGGGCGTGAAGGCCGAGGAAAAGCGCGAGCTCGCGCCCCAGCTCTACGACCTGACCACCCTGCAGCGCGAGGCCAGCGGCCAGCTGGGCTTTTCGGCGGAGCGCACGCTCAAAACCGCGCAAAGCCTCTATGAAAAGCGCAAGCTCGTCACCTACCCGCGCACCGACAGCCGATACCTGTCCCACGACATGGGCGGCTCGGTGGAAAAGGCGCTCAAAAACCTGCCGGAGAGCTATGCCGCGCTCTCGGCGTCCGTGCTGGCCGGGCCCATTCCCCGCATCAAGCGCGTCTTTGACGATACGAAGCTGACAGACCATCACGCCATCATCCCCACGGGCCGCCGGGCCGATCCGCAGGCGCTTTCCCCGGACGAGGCCAAATTGTTTGACCTGATCGCCCGCAGGCTGATCGCGGCGTTTTATCCGCCGTACCGCTATCAGGCTGTGCGCGTAGTGACGGAAAGCGAGGGCGAGCGATTTGTCTCCACCGGCGCGACGGTGCTGGAGGAGGGTTTCCGCGCCGTGTACCGCGATTTCAAGCGCGAGCAGCAGGAGGACGCGCCCCTGCCGAGGCTTGGCGAGGGCGATGCGCGCACGGTCAGGGGCGCGCGCGTCAAAAGCGACAAGACCAAGCCGCCCAAGGAGCACACCGACGCTTCGCTCCTGGCCCAGATGGAGCACGCGGGCCGCGTCATCGAGGACGAGGCCCTGCGCGAGCAGATGAAGGGCTGCTCTCTGGGCACGCCCGCCACGCGCGCGGCCATCATCGAGCGGCTGATCGACGTGGGCTATGCCCGCCGCAAGGGCCGGCAGATTCTGGCCACGGAGAAGGGCGTGCGGCTGATTGGGGCCGTGCCGCCGGAGATCGCCTCGCCGGAGACGACGGGGCGCTGGGAGCAGGCGCTGGAGAACATCGCACAGGGCGGGGGCGACTGCGACCGCTTCATGGCGGGCATCCGCCGCCTGGCGGCATTTCTGACGGACTATGCGGCAAAGTCCGCGCCGGAGGCAGCCTTTGAGAAGGAGGAGCGCCGGGGCAAGGGCCGCAGGCGCGCGGCGGCCAAGTCGTTGGGCGTTCCGTGCCCGGTATGCGGCAAGGGGCAGGTGGTGGAGAATGCGAAGGCTTTCGGCTGCTCGCGCTGGCGCGAGGGCTGCCGCTTCACCCTGTGGAAAAACGCCGTATCGGGCGCGGGCGGGCCGGAGCTGAACGCCAAAATCGTGACCGCTCTGCTCAAGGCCCCGGACGGGGACCTGCGCGGCTCCACGGGCACGCTGCACTATCACGAGGGCACGGTGGGCTTTACGCCCAAAGCCCCACGATGAGGAGGAAATGAAGATGCGTCACATTCTGTGCTACGGGGATTCCAACACATGGGGCTACACGCCGGGCACCGGCGAGCGCCATGCGCCGGACGTGCGCTGGACAGGGGTGCTCCGGCGGCTGCTGGGCGAGGGCTGGGAGGTGCTGGAGGAGGGCATGAACGGCCGCACCACCGTCTTTGACAACCCCATGAGCCCCGGCCGGAACGGCAGCGCCTACCTGCTGACCTGTCTGGAGACGCACAAGCCGCTCGACCTGGTCATCCTGATGCTGGGCACCAACGACCTGCGCTTCACCGACGCCTGGGGCGCGGCGGAGGGCGCGGCGGCGCTGGTCAAAAAGGTCCGCCTGTACAATCACATGGAGGAAAGCACGCACATCTTTCCCGGCAAGCCGCGCATTCTGCTGATAGCACCCATTCTGGCGCACGCCGACCTGGACAACCGCGACGTGATCGGGCGCTGGCGCAGCTACCCGCAGAAGTCGCGCGGGTTTGCCGCGGCCTATGCCGCCGTGGCGGCGGAGCTGGGTGTGGACTTTCTCAACGCGGCGGCCTACGCCGACCCCTCCGCGGTGGACGGCATCCACATGGAGGCGTCGGGCCACGCCGCGCTGGGCGAGGCCGTGGCGCGCAAGGTGCGGGAGATGTTCGCGGGCGAGTGACCGAACAAACGGCAATCTGCGAGGCGGGAACGGCGTTCCCGCCTCGTATATTTTTACCTTTCAATCAAAACCCCTTGACAGACGGCCCGAAATGCGGTATGCTGGTTCAGCTGTCAAGCCAAAAGGATTGACGGCGGAAGGAGCGGGCCGTGAACACGCAGGAAAGCACCCGGCCGGAGCGGCTGGAAAAGAGCGTTGAAATCGGCACCCTGTGCGCCTTTTACGGCGGGCTGCTGACGCAGCGGCAGCAGGAGATGCTCCGCCTGTACTATGAAGAGGACTTCTCGCTGGGCGAGATCGCCGAGCAGTTCGGGGTCAGCCGGCAGAACGTGCACGAGCTGATCACCCGCTCGGTGCAAAAGCTGCGTCGCTACGAGGCGGCTCTGGGCGGCGCCGGCCGCATGGCGGCCACCGTGCGCCAGCTCACCCGGGCGCTTTCGCTCATGGATGAGGCACGGGGCGGCGATTTGCCCACGGAAACCAGACAAAGGCTGGACGAGGCCGCCGCTTTGGTGCGGCAGGTCATCGACCGGCAGGAAGGGGAGGAGAGAAGCCATGGCCTTTGAGGGACTCAGTCAGAAGCTGTCCTCGGCGCTCTCCAAGCTGACGGGACGCGGCAAGCTGACGGAGCAGGCCGTCCGCGAGGGCATGCGCGAGGTGCGCATGGCGCTTTTGGAGGCCGACGTCAACTACCTGGTCGTCAAGGACTTCTGCAAGCGGGTCACGGAGCGCTGCGTGGGCCAGCAGGTGCTGGACAGCCTTTCGCCCGCCCAGCAGGTCATCAAGATCGTCAACGAGGAAATGACCGCCCTGATGGGCACGGAAAACGCGCGGCTGACCTGGTCGCCGAGCGTGCCCACCATCTATATGCTCTGCGGCCTACAGGGCGCGGGCAAGACCACCATGGCCGCCAAACTGGCCAACTACCTGCAAAAGACGGGCAAAAAGCCCCTGCTGGCCGCGTGCGATATCTACCGCCCCGCCGCCATCAAGCAGTTGCAGGTGGTGGGCCAGCAGGTCAACGTGCCGGTCTATGAGCACGGCACGCAGGACCCGGTCAAGACGGCGCTGGAAGCCGTCGAGCACGCGCGCAGCTACGGCCGCGACGTGCTGATCATCGACACCGCGGGCCGCCTGCATATCGACACGGAGCTCATGGAGGAGCTTCGCCGCGTCAAGGCGGCGGTCAAGCCCCAGGAGATCCTCTTCGTGGTGGACGCCATGACCGGTCAGGACGCGGTCAACGTGGCCAAGACCTTCGATACGGAACTGGGCATCGACGGCGTGATCCTCACCAAGCTCGACGGCGACACCCGCGGCGGCGCGGCCCTGTCCATCAAGGCCGTGGTGGGCAAGCCCATCAAGTTCTCCGGCACGGGCGAGAAGCTCTCCGATATCGAGCCCTTCCACCCCGACCGCATGGCCAGCCGCATTTTGGGCATGGGCGACGTGATGACGCTCATCGAAAAGGCGCAGGAGGCCTTTGACGGTGACGAGGCCGAAAAGCTGGTCAAGAAGGGTTCGCGCGACCAGCTCACGTTGGAGGACTTCCTTAGCCAGATGCAGCAGATGAAGAAGATGGGAGGCCTGCAAAGCATGTTGAGTATGCTGCCGGGCGTGGGCAACAAGCTGGCCAACGTCGAAATCGACGAGGACGCCATGAAGAAGCCCGAGGCCATCATCCGCAGCATGACCCCGCGCGAACGCCGGAATCCCGGCATCCTCAACGCCAGCCGCCGCAAGCGCATCGCGGCGGGCAGCGGCACCACCGTGCAGGACGTCAACGCCCTCATCCGCCAGTTTGAGCAGGCCAAGGGCATGATGAAGCAGATGATGAACGCCCGCGGCAAACGCGGCCGCATGCGCCTGCCGTTCTGAACCGACCTGACATCACCCTCGCGTGATTTCAGATACAAACCAATGCAACCGATATAGGGAGGAAACAAACCATGTCTGTGAAAATTCGCCTGAAGAGAATGGGTATGAAGAAAAAGCCGTTCTACCGTGTGGTTGTGGCTGACGAGCGCAGCCCCCGCGACGGCCGCTTCATCGAGGAGATCGGCTACTACGATCCCATGACCGAGCCCGCCACCGTCAAGATCGACGTGGAGAGCGCCAAGCAGTGGCTCAAGAACGGCGCGCAGCCCACCGACACGGCCCGCGCCCTGCTCAAGAAGAGCGGCGTGATCGAGGGCTGACCGCATGAAAGAGCTCGTTGCATACGTGGCGCGGTCGCTGGTGGAGAACAAGGACGCCGTGACCGTTGAGGAGACTGTCGGACCCGAGGCCACGATCCTTGAGCTGCATGTCGCGCCCGAGGACATGGGCAAGGTCATCGGCAAGCAGGGGCGCATCGCCAAGGCGATCCGCGCCGTGGTGCGCGCCGCGACCGCCAAGGACCAAAAGCCCGTATTTGTCGAGATTCAGTGACCTTTTGAAACGCATTGGGCGCATCGGGGCAGGTTGCCCTGCTGCGCCCAATCTTTGTAGGAGCGGCATATGAAGCATGACTATCTGCTTCTGGGCGAGGTGGTGCGCCCGCAGGGCATTCACGGCGAGGTGAAGCTCAGGCACTACACCGACGACCCGGAGCGTTTTCTGGACCTGACAACCGTGTACCGCGAGCGGGAGGGACGCTACGAGCCCATCGGGGTTTTGGGCGCTCGCGTGCGTGAGGACGACGTGTTTCTCATGCTGGAGGGCGTTGCGGACCGCAACGCCGCCGAGGCGCTGCGCGGCGTCAAGCTGTGGGTGGACCGCGCCCACGCGCGCCAGCTTGGCGAGGACGAGGTCTACATCGCCGATATTCTGGGGGCCGAGGCTTTCGACACCCAGGGAGGCCGCGTGGGCACGCTGCGCGAGGTGCTCACCCCCGGCGGGGTGGATGTGTTCGTGTTCGACACGCCCACGGGCACGCTGATGGTGCCCGCGCTCAAGACCGTGCTGCTTGAGCTGGACGCGGAGAATGGAAAAATCGTGCTGGATGAAAAACGGCTGGAAGAGGTCGGGCTGTATGAAGATCGCCGTTCTTAGCCTGTTTCCGGAGATGTTCGACAGCTTCCTCTCCGCCAGCATCCTCGGCCGGGCGCGCGCGGAGGGGCTGCTGGACGTGCGGCCGGTGGACATCCGTCCCTACAGCGACAAAAAACACAAGAATACCGACGACTATCCCTTCGGCGGCGGCGCGGGCATGGTCATGATGGCGCAACCCATCGTGGACGCGGTGCGCGACCTGCGCGCGCAGGGCTATGCCGGCCCCTGCATCTACCTAAGCCCCCGCGGTGCGCCCCTCACCCAGAAAAAGGTCGTAGCGCTTTCCGCGCAGGAGGGCATGATTCTTCTGTGCGGGCATTACGAGGGCGTGGATCAGCGGGCCATCGACCTGGTGGTGGATGAGGAGATCTCTCTGGGCGACTTCGTGCTCACCGGGGGCGAGGTGGCCGCCATGGCGCTGATCGACGCGGTGGCGCGCTATGTGCCGGGCGTGCTGGGCAGCGGGGAGAGCACCGAGGAGGAGAGCTTCTCCGACGGCCTGCTGGAATACCCGCAGTACACCCGTCCCCGCGTCTTCGAAGGGCTGGAAGCGCCGGAGGTGCTGCTTGGCGGCGATCATGCCAAGATCCGCGACTGGCGCAGGCGGCAGGCGCTGCTGGCCACGCTGCGCGCCCGGCCGGACCTGTTCGCCTCCGCACCCATGACCGACAAGGAACGCCTGTGGGCGCTGGAGGCCGCAAAGGAGGAATGACATGCTGCTTCGCAGGCTGGTGGCGGCATTGGGGCCGCTGCTTCTGTGCGTGCTGGTGTGCGCGGCGTTTCGCTGGCTGGACGGCTGGATGGGCGCGGCGAGCTTTCTGGCCTTTCTCTTAAAGGGCGCGCTGCTGGGCGTGGCGCTGGCGCTCACGCTGCCGCTGGCGGGCGTGAGGGCGCGCACCAACGGCCTGACCGGATGGCTGCTCCTGGGTGCAGGCATTCTGGCGGCGGCGCTGGCCTATCAGTACCTGGAAACCGAGGGACTCATCAGCATGCCGGTGCTGCGCGCGGTGCTTTCCATCAACGGCCAGGTGGTGCTCACCGAGGGCGCGGCGCTTGGCTACCTATGTACGACGGCGGCGCTGTACCGCCCCAGACGTCTGCCTCCGGGCGGCGGGGAGCGCGCTGGCAGATGAGGCGCTCGATGTATTCGCCGCTGGTCAGCCCTTCGCGGGCCGACTGGGCCAGCGCCAGGTCGTAGGCCGTCCGGCTCAGCCGGAGGCATACGCTCACCTTGTCGGGCGTGCAGCTTTCAAAGGCGGATTCCAGGCCCTGCGTATCCTTGAAAAACTTGCTTCTCATGCGCATGGCCCTCCTTTCCGGGCAAATGGGCGGGCGGGCTTTGAGCCGCATCCCGTCATGGGTCAGGATATGCGCTTTTGTGCGGCGGGTTCGCCATAGGTTGCCCTCCGCGGCGCATGGGCATGCACAACCGGAGAAAGTGTGTTATAATAAAAAAGTCTGCGCGCAGGAGCGGTGCGCCGGAGAGGAGGAACGCCATGTTTGCAGCAATTGTCAGGTTTGCGGTCACGGTGGCGGCCGTGCCGCTGTGCGCTGAATATCTTGACGGCATCAAGATGCTGGACCTGACCAACGCGCTGATCGTGGGCGTGATTCTGGCTGTGATTTTTACGGTGCTCCGGCCCGTGATGCGGCTGATTCTTTCGGTGCTGAACTTCTGCACGCTGGGACTGTTGTATATCGCGGTGGACGCGTGGCTAGTATGGACCGCCGCGGGGCTGGTGGACAACAGCGTGGTGTTTGAAAACTACTGGTGGGCGCTCGCGGTGGCGGTCATCATCAACGTAGGGCGCACGCTGGTGGATGCGGCGTGCGGCGACCTGAAGCGGTGAACATGGGGAAGGATGGAACGAATGCATATTTTTCTGGTCAATGACGACGGGATCGGGTCCAAGGGCATCATGGCGCTGCTGGAGGCGGCGGTGGAGCGCGGTCACGAGGTGACCATGTGCGCGCCCAGGTACCAGCAGAGCGCGGCCAGCCACCGCTTTACGCTGACTGAACCCATCTATGTGAAGGAATGGCCCGTGGATGCGCCGGGGTGTCAGGCCTACGCCATCACGGGTTCGCCGGTGGATTGCGTGCGCGTGGGTCTGCAGCAGCTGGTCACGCGCCCGGTGGACATCGTTCTCTCCGGCGTCAACGACGGCTACAACGCGGGCATGGCGGTGCATTACAGCGGAACCGTGGGCGCGGCCATGGAGGGCGCGCTCAACCACCTGCGCGCGATGGCCGTTTCCATCCACCACCGTGCGGACCAGACCATGCTCGATCACCTGGCGCGCTACGCCATTCGCGTGGCCGAGCAATATGCGAAGGCGGATACGCCGCCGCACACCGTGCTCAACATCAACGCGCCGCGCCTTGCGCCCGAAAAGCTGCTGCCCCCGGTGTACGCGCCACTGGATACCGGCAATTTCATCGACGGGTACGAGCGCCGTCAGTCCCCCAGGGCGGGCACGTATTTCTGGCTGATGGAGGGCTCCAAAACCGAGCCGCCCGCCGAGGAGACGGATTTGCATTATCTGGGCCTGGGCCACATCACGCTGACGCTGCTGGGCAATCCCGTCAGCCTGGACAAGGGCGTGTGGGACGGGCTGGACATCGGCTGAAGAGGCCGGCAGGAAAGAAGGGCTTGATCCCGTGCAGGATACCCGGGAATTGATCGGCAGGCTGAACCAGGGCTCCCGGCCGCTGAGCAAGGGACACCGGCGCATTGCCGAATACATCGCCCAGCACTACGACAAGGCGGTCTTTATGACGGCCGGCGCGCTGGGCCGCGAATGCGGCGTGAGCGAGAGCACCGTGGTGCGCTTCGCCGCCGCCATGGGTTACGAGGGCTATCCGGAGCTGCGCGAGCGGCTGCGGGGGCTGGTGAGCCAGCGGCTGACCAGCGAGCAGCGCTTTGCCATCGCCTCCGGCATCGAGCGGGGCGATGTGCTGTCCACCGTGCTCAAAAACGACGCGCACAACATCCGAAAGACCGTCGAGGCCCTCTCCCAGAAGGATTTCGACGATGTGGTGAGGCGCCTTCTGGGCGCCCGGCGCATCTATGTGATGGGGCTTCGGTCCGCGGCGCCGCTGGCGCAGTTCATGTACCACTATCTGCACCAGATCTTCGACGATGTGGCGCTGGTGAGCAACACCACCGGCGACGTGTTTGAGGAGATCGCCCGCATCGACCGCAGCGACGTGCTGGTGGGCATCAGCTTTCCGCGCTACTCCACCCGCACGGTGGAGTGCATGCGCTTTGCCAAGAAAAACGGCGCGCAGGTGGTCGGCATCACCGACGGCGAGATGTCTCCGCTGCACAAGCAGGCGGATGTGTGCCTGTGCGCCTGCACCGACATGGCCAGCTTTGTGGACAGCCTGGCCGCGCCGCTTTCGGTGATCAACGCGCTCATCGTCAGCGTCGGGCTGAACCGCCGCGAGGAGCTGGGCGCGCATTTCAAACGGCTGGAGGGGATATGGAACGCGCACAGCGTCTATATCGACAGGCAGGATGAATGAAGTAGCGGTGATCGGCGGCGGGGCCGCCGGGATGATGGCGGCGGTGGCTGCGGCGGAGGCAGGCGCGCGCGTGACGCTGCTGGAACGCAACGAAAAGCTGGGCAAGAAGGTCTACATCACCGGCAAGGGCCGCTGCAACCTGACCAACGCCTGCGACCGGGACGCCTTTTTGCAAAACGTGGTGCGCAACCCGCGCTTTCTTTACAGCGCGCTGGACGCGCTTTCGCCCGCGGCGCTGATGGAAACCATGGAGCGCTGGGGCTGCCCGGTGGTGGTCGAGCGGGGAAACCGGGTCTTTCCCGCCAGCCAGAAGGCCAGCGACGTGACCCGCGCCTTTGAGAGGCAGCTGCGCCGGCTGGGCGTGGAGGTGCGGCTGAACGCGCGTGTGAGCGGGCTTTCGATTGAAAACGGGCGCGTAGCGGGCGTGACGCTTGACGGCGGAGGCAGCGTGGCGTGCGGCGCCGCCGTCGTATGCACGGGCGGCGCGAGCTACCCCTCCACAGGCTCCACGGGCGACGGGTGGACGTGGCTTCGGGCCTGCGGGCATACGATATCCCCGGCGCTTCCTTCGCTGGTGGGGTTGGAGAGTCCCGCGCAGTGGGTACGGGCGCTCATCGGCCTGTCGCTCAAGAACGTGCGGCTCACGCTCTCCCGCGGCAAAAAGCGCCTTTACAGCGACCTGGGCGAGATGCTCTTCACGCATTTCGGCGTAAGCGGGCCGCTGGTCTTGAGCGCGTCGGCCTATCTGACCGGTCTGCCCGCCAATGAAATGAAGCTCACCCTGGACCTTAAGCCGGGGCTGACGGAGGCGCAGCTGGACGCGCGTATCCTGCGCGACATCGCCGCTGCGCCCAAAAAGCAGCTGGGCCATGTGCTTTGCGGCCTGTTCCCCGCCCGGCTGGCGGAGACGGTGGCCCGGCTGTGCGATCTGGACCCGCTCAAGCCCGCCGGCGCGCTGGAGCGCGAGGAGCGCCGCCGCCTGACGGAAATGACCAGGGCCCTTGAGATACCTGTTTCCGGCACGCGGGGGCTGGAGGAGGCCATCGTCACGCGGGGCGGTGTGAGCGTGCGGGAGCTGGACCCTTCCACCATGCAAAGCCGCCTTGTGCCGGGCCTGTATGCGGCGGGCGAGGCCGTCGATGTGGACGCGCTCACCGGCGGGTTCAACCTGCACATCGCCTTTGCCACCGGCCTCCTGGCCGGGCGCGCCGCCGCGGCGCAATGCCTTGATATACGGGAGTAATGGACATGCAGTTGATCGTATTGGACCTGGAATGGAACCAGCCGACCAGCTATCAGAGCGCGGCCTACCGCCGCGTGGGCGACCGGCTGCTCTTTGAGGTCATTCAGTTCGGCGCGGCCAAGCTGGATGAGAAGCTGGAAATCGTGGACACCGTTTCCATACCGGTGAATCCCACGCATTATCAGACCATTCATCCGCGCGTGAGGCGCATGACGGGCCTCACGCGGGACGTGCTGTGCGACGCCCCCGCCTTCCCGGAGGCGATGGAGTCGTTCATGGACTGGTGCGGGGAGGACTGCGCCTTCGTCACCTGGGGCTGCGACGATGTGAGCGTGCTTCAGCAGAATGTGGACTTTTTCCGCGTGGAGCGCCCCCTGCCCAAGATGTACGACTTGCAGCGCCTCTATGCCGCCGAGGCGGGCAAGAGCGGGCAGACGGCGCTCAAAACCGCGATGGAGGCGCTCGGCGTGGAGGTGGACGAGGAGCGCAGCTTTCACAACGCCATGCACGACGCATACTATACCGCGCAGGTGCTCCGGAAGCTGCCGCATCCCATGGACGTGCTGCGCTATGAGGAGCAGCCGCGCAAGCTGTGCCACAACGACCGGCGCAGCCGCTTCCGCGTGACCGACCTGGTGCCCTCCGTACGCGAGGCGCTGGAGGGCGAGGCGCTGGCCGCGCCCAAATGCCCCACCTGCGGTCAGCCCACCAAGCGTCAGACCGCGCTGATTCCGCAGGCGCCGGGCAAATACGTGGCGCTCAGCCGCTGCCAGCAGCACGGGCTGATGTTTGTGAAGATCCGCTTTTCGCAGCTGCCCGACGGCCAGAAGGGCATGCATTTGAGCGTGCTGCCGGCCAACCGGCAGACCCGTGCCTATGTGCACACCAAGGAGCTGCAATACCAGTACCGCCTCAAGCGCGGCGACTACGAGCACGTGGACGTGGAGGACCTGTCCGCGGCCTATTCCAGCAACATGCCCTTTGAGGATGCCTGACCGGGGAAGGAGGCGCAGCCATGGCGGAGCAAGCCATGATTCACATCACCATCGGGGAGCGGACCGAAGCGTTTGCGCCGGGAACGACCGCGGGGCAGGCCGTCCGCGCTCTGCTGCCCGCAGAGCGGGCGGAGCGTGTGCTGTGCGCCATGCGTGGCGGGGTATGCGTGGAGCTGTCCGACCCGCTGGCGGAGGACTGCGCGCTGGAGCCGCTCACCTATCAGGACGAGGAGGGACGGCGCGTCTACGAACGCTCGCTGCGCTTCCTGTTTTTGCTGAGCCTCAAGCGCCTCTATCCCGACAAGCGGGCGCGCATGCTCAACTCCGTGGGCTACGGCCTGTACCTGCGCCTTCTGGACGGCGAAATCGGGCATGAGATGGCCCGCGCCATCGAGGAGGACATGCGCGAGCTGGTGCGGCAGAACCTGCCCTTCCAGAAGGAGGAATGGACCCGCGAGGAGGCCATCGCCTACTTTGAAAACGAAGGGTGGCTGGACAAGGCCCGGCTGCTGCGATACCGTCCGCAGCAGAGCATCCGCATGTACCGCATCGGCCCGCTGTGCGAATATTTTTACGGGGCCATGCTGCCCTCCACGGGCATGATCCGCGCCTTTGCGGTCAAGCCGCATTATCCCGGCGTGGTGCTGATGGCGCCCTCGCCCGCCAATCCCGACGAGCCCGCGCCGTATGTGTCGCGCGCCAAATTCCTGCGCGAGTTCGCCACCTCCCAGCGGTGGTGCCGCATCCTGGGCGCGGAAAACGCGGCGGATGTGAACCGGATGATCCGTGAGGGCCGCCTGCGCGAGTTTATCCGCGTCAACGAGGCGCTGCACGACAAATCCATCGCCGGCATCGCGGACGAGATTTTGCGGCGCGGCGCGCGCGTGGTGATGATCTTCGGCCCCTCCTCCAGCGGCAAGACCACTTTTGCCAACCGGCTGGCCGTGCACCTGCGCGTGCTGGGGCAGCGGCCGCACCTGGTATCGCTGGACGACTTTTACCGCGACCGCCGCGACATTCCCCTTGAGCCCGACGGCAAGCCCGACCTGGAGCATGTGGACGCGCTGGATATCCCCCTGCTCACCGCCTGCCTGGAGGAGCTGCTCAGCGGGCGCACGGTTGAGATGCCGCGCTTCGACTTCAAAACCGGCGCGCGCTGTCCCAACAGCTACGAGCTGACCGTAGGGCCCGGCGAGCCGCTGCTGCTGGAGGGCATTCACGGCATGAACGACCGCATCACCTCCGAGGTGCCCGAACAGCTGACCTACGGCATCTACGTCAGCGCGCTCAGCTGCATCAACCTGGACGACCACAACCGCATCCGCACGACGGACGTGCGCCTGCTTCGGCGCATCGTGCGCGATATGCGGTTCCGCAATACCTCGCCGGTGGAGACCATCGACATGTGGCCCAAGGTGCGCGCGGGGGAGGAACGCTGGATCTTTCCCAACATGGAAAAGGCGGACGTGATGTTCAATACCTCCCTGCACTATGAGCTGCCGGTGCTCAAAACCATCGCCTATGAGCTGCTGCTCTCCATCCCCCGCACCGAGCCGGAGTATCTGGTGGCGCATCGCCTGCTGAAGGTGCTGCACTATTTCCTGCCGGTGGACGGCGGTGTGATGGACGAAATCCCGCCTCTGAGCATTCTTCGCGAGTTCATCGGAGAGTGTTCATTTTATGACATGCATTGACATGCGGCAGGGGATATAGTATAAATAAGTGTTGCCTGTTGCCGGACATGCAGATGGAAGGATGTTAGCCTGTGGAAATCGTAGCGGCAGTCATTGAGGCTGTCATGGGTGTCATGAGCGCCTGGCTGGTAGTGATGCTGCTCTACCAGCTGAGCATCAGCTTCTTTGGCTTCAAGCGCAATACCAAAAACTATCAGGACCATGATCCGCAGATGCGCTTTCTGGTGCTGGTGCCCGCCCACAATGAAGAGGCGGTCATTGCGGATATCATCGACAACCTGGAGCACATGGAATACCCGCGCGAGCTGTATGACTTTTATATCCTGGCCGATAACTGTACCGACAAGACCGTGGAGGTCGCGCGGCGCATGGGGGCCAACGTGCTGGAAAGCCACAAGGAGGGCCCCGACGCGCCGACGGGCAAGCCCATCGTCCTGCAAAAGGCGCTCAACGCGCTGGACGGATACCAGGACCATTATGACCTGGTGATGTTCTTTGACGCCGATAATCTGGTGGACCCGAATATGTTTCTGGAGGTCAACAGCCAGTACCTTTCGGCGGAGGGAAAAGCGGACATCATCCAGTGCTATCTGGGTTGCAAGAACCGCAAGGGCATGGTGGCCATGTTCTACTACATGACCTATACCATCACCAACCGCTTTTTCCAATATGCCAAAAGCCGCCTCGGCCTCAACAGCGTGATCGGCGGCACGGGTTTTGCCGTATCGGCCCAGTATCTGCACCGCCGCGGCGGATGGACCGCCATGTCGCTGACCGAGGACTTTGAATTGCAGATCGAGGCGACCTGCGACGGCAAGCGTATCCTGTGGAACAACAATGTGCGCATCTATGATGAAAAGCCCACGCGCTTCTGCGCCAGCTTCCGTCAGCGCACGCGCTGGGCGCAGGGCCACTGGTTCGTGGCGTTCAAAAACACCGGGCGGCTGTTCCGTGCACTGTTTCAGCGGCGCATCCGGCTGGGGGAGTTTATTTCGACGTTCTTCTATATGTACAGCCTTACCCCCTATGTGGTGCTGGTGGCGCAGCTGGCGCTGGGGCTTCTGATGGAGCTGTTTAAGCTGGCCGGGTGGATTGAAAGCCCGCCGGTGCATGCCACCATGCAGAGTTGGCTGACGCTGAACTGGCCGGGCATCGTGCTGTTCATTTATTCCTTTATCTTTTTGTTCTACATGGGCGAATGGCTGGATAACCACCGCCGCGTGGACCTGAAAATCCTTTTTCCGATGCTGTGGAGCATGCTGATCAACACCATGCTGGCAGGCTGGGCGCAGGTGGTGGGCCTGTTTAAGCACCGCCACCAGACCACCTGGGTCAAGACCGAGCATTCCATCAACCATTTGGAGGATATGACCGTGCGCCTGGAGGATGTGGGTCTGGCCGGCGTGGAAACAGAAGAGGACCGCAAAGAGGACGGCGTCAGGGCCTGACACGCCGGGGAGGGGAATGCTTTGCCGACGAAACAGGCGGCCGTCAGCGTGATCGTGCCGGTTTACAACGCGGAAAAGACACTCGCGGGCTGCATTGGGAGCGTGCTGCACCAGTCCTTTGAAGATATCGAGGTGCTGGCCGTGGACGACGGCAGCACCGATCAGAGCCTTCAGCTGCTGCGGGAGTTTGCCGCGCAGGACGGGCGCGTGCGGGTGTTTGCCCAGGCCAACAGCGGTGTGGCCGCTGCGCGCAATTTGGCTATCAATCATGCCACCGGCAAATATCTTCAGTTTGTGGACAGCGACGATCTGCTGGCGCCCGATGCTACCGGGCGCATGGTGGAGGCCATGGAGCGGCGCAGGTGCGACCTGGTTATCGCCCCCTATACGGAGGTAATCGGCCAGCTTCGCCAGAAGCGCGGCTTTCTGGACCAGGACATGATCCTCAGCCAGCGTCAGTTTTTGGACCGGTTGTCCGCGCATCCCAACAGCTTCTTTTATGCTGTGCTCTGGAACAAGCTCTACCGGCGCGATGTGATCCTGCGCAATGCCATCCGCTGCGACGGGCGTCTGCCCTGGGGCGAGGATTTTGCCTTCAATACCCAGTACTACCGCTGGGTGCGCTATGTGGCGGTGCTGGCCGATTCCGTCTATGACTATGTGCGAAGCCCCGGCGGCCTGGCGCTGTCCACCTCGCGTCAGGCGGTGATCCATCCCTGGAACGCCATGAAGGTCAAAAATGAGCTGTACCGCTACTACGTCCGCCTGTATGAGGAGACGGGGCTGTACGAGGAATACCGCCGCGTGCTGCCGCAATATCTGTTCAAGGTTACGCTGAACAATTAATAAGGACCCGCCAAGGCGTTGACGCCGTGGCGGGCCTTTTTCTTGTATCGCCGCAATGCCGGCGCGGCACGAGCGGCGAAACGCGCCGTCCCTTACTCCGAGACAACCTCGCAGGCGTTCACGCGGATCAGGGCCGCATCCACCAGCTCCAGCTCGTCCTGACGGTCGTTGACGCGGTTGGACGAGCGCTCGGCGTTGGTCAGGAGCCACGCCTCGCCGTTCCAGGTAAACATGATTTCTCCGGAAAATTCCTCCCTGCGAGGCTCGGCGTCGCGCACCTGCGTCACCTGCCCGTTTTTGTCCACCAGCGTGAAGCGGGCGTGCGTGTACGTCTTTTCCTGCCAGGTGCGGCAGAATACATAGCCCTCGTCCACCGGAGCAAACGCGGTTCCGATACCGGTGGGCACGGGCAGCTCCCACAAAAGCGCGCCGTCCTGGTCCAGGCACAGCAGGCGCATGGCCGTCGTCTCACGCGTGTCGGGGTCCCGGTACGACCAGAGGAAAACGAGACTTCCGTCCTTTTGGAGGCAGGGTTCCGAGAAGTTCCCGGCGGCATATTCAGCAGGCGAGAACCGCCAGCGCTCGGCGCCGCTTGCGTCCACATAAGCCACGGCGGCGTGGCGTTCCCCCTCCACCATGAAGAAGCCGCAGATGATCTGCCCGTCTGCCGTGGCCAGGACCGAACGTATGTCGGCACTTCTAGCAGCGGTTTCTCCCATGTCGGGCAGGGTGTGTATTCCCGATTCGTCCGCAAACTGGGTGTCTACCTGATAGCCGGAAAAGACATAGCCCCCCGCGCACCGGTCGCCCGGAAGGTCGAACGGGGCCTCTGTGGGCAGACTTACCTCGCCCGCAGGTTCGCCGTCCTGCGTGAAGTAGCGGATGGCGACCGCCTCCGTCACCTGGCTGGGGCTGTTGTAGTACAGCACGGAGATGCGCCCGTCCGCCAACATCTGCGGCACCACGTAGCGGGAGGTGCCCTCCGCGTCGTCGATGACCTCCCAGGCGATGCTCATGTCCGGGTTCAGGCACAGGAGCCAGGCGCGCCTTTCTCCCGAAGCGAAGGGCAGCTGCTCCTGCCCGTTCCGTCCCAGCTGGGTAGAGCCGTTGAGCAGCAGGCAGCCGTTGGGAAGGAGCGTTGCTTCATAGAAGGTTTCCTGCCCGGTGCCGCCGAAATACCAGGTGTCGGCAGCCTGATCGTCCGCCAGGGCGGCGGGGCACAGTAGCGCAGGCAACAATAGCGCGATCAGCAAGCGCCTCGCATGGCGTTTGAATGTTCTGTACATCATAGGATTCCTCCCGATTTTTTTCGTCTGTCCCTTGCCGTCAAGATTATACTACACTACGTCTTACAAATTGTCAACCATCCGCTTTCACTGTTACAAATTGAAAATCTTTTGCAGGGGGATTGACAAACGATAAGACACGCTGTATTATAAAGCTGTCTGTAACACATGCTGTCTTATCAAAACGCGAAGGGGGAACCCCATATGAAATCGCAGCGTTTGCCTGATACCGAATTTGAGATCATGAGCTATATCTGGGACCGCGAGCCGCCTGTGACCACCACCATGGTGATGGAGGCGCTGGGCCGGGAGCGCGGCTGGAAGATTCAGACCGTGGTCACGCTCTTCGGGCGGCTGACCGAGCGCGGCTTTCTGCGCGTGGAGCGGGGCAGCGGGCGCGAGCGGGCGTTTTATCCCATCATCACGCGGGAAGAGTACCTGTGCATGGAAACGGAGAGCTTTGTGGAGCACTACCACCGCAACAGCTTCAAAAGCCTGCTGACCGCCTTGGAAAGCGAGCGCCTGACCGAAAGCGACCTGGACGAGCTGAGCCGGTGGCTTGAGCGGCAAAAGGGAGGTGGACATTCATGAAGAGCTATTTTCTGGCCATGGTCTGCACAGGCGCGGGCCTGTCGGCGCTGGCGCTTGTCTACCTGGCGCTGCTGCCGCTGCTCGGAAAGCGTTACGGCCCGCGCGGGCTGTACCGCGTGTGGGTGGTGGTGCTGGCAGGCCTGCTGATTCCCTTCAGCCTGCTGGCGAGCCGTCCGCTGATGACGGTGGAGCTTCCGCAGGCGCTGTCGCGGCCCGTCGCAGGCAGCGCGGCAACCGCAGTCCCGCTGACCGCCGAAAGCCAACTGGCGGAGGCCGTGCGGGCATCATCGGCTGTGCAGGCGTCTGCCGCCGCGCAGACTGCTCACCAGCCTGTCCGGGCCGGTGCCGACGCTCAGAATGCAAATGTGGAGAATAGGCCCGGAACGACCATGGAAGACCTGACGCTCGCGGCCGTGGAGAGGGAGCAGAGCGCTTCGGCAAGCGCTGGCATTCCCGTGGACTGGCTCTCCGTACTGGCGTGGATCTGGCTGGTGGGGGCGGCGGTGGTGCTGGCGCTGGCGGCGGTGAGCCATCTGCGCTTTGCACGCACCGTGCGCCGCTGGCAGATGCCCTGCGAGGCGGCGGGCTACGCCGCTACGCTGAAAGCCTTTCTTTCGGAGATGCGCATCCGCCGCCGGGTTGGCCTGCGCCTGTGCCCCACGGTGTCCAGCCCCATGCTGATGGGCCTCTTGCATCCCGTGATTCTGCTCCCGGATGAGGAACTCACCACCGACGAACTGGTGCTGGTTCTCCGGCACGAGCTGACGCATCTCAAACGCGGGGATCTTCTGGTCAAGGCCGGGCTGGTGCTGGCCTATGCACTGCACTGGTACAATCCCGTGGTCTGGGCCGTGGGCCGGTCGCTGTGCTTCTATCAGGAGGCTTCCTGCGACAGCCATGTCACCGCCCGCGCAAATGAGGAGGAGCGCCGCTTCTATTCCGAAACCATCCTGCGCGTCATCCGGCGACAGGCGCGCGCCCGCACCGCCCTGTGCACGTCGTTCTACGGCGGGCGCAACGGCATGAAGCGCCGCATCACCGCCATCATGGAGGGACGCCGCCGCACGGGCGTGGCGTTGTGCGCGCTGGCGCTGGCCATGACGGCCGTGCTGGGCGGCGCGCTGGCCATGGTCGAGGAGGACAGCTTCACCCTGCCGGCAAATGGCTGGGTGCATGCCGCAGACGGCGTGGGAACCGTGCTCCTGCCGGGCCCCAGCGCCAATGATGTGAACTGCCCCATGGGCATCTATCTCAACGGCACGCCCGTTACCGTGGTTGAGCTGTGCGAAAGCAGCGCCCTTCCAGAATGGAACAGCGTGGAGGGCGAGCCCAACTGGGCCCGCGTGCTGATCGCCGGAGACGGCGATACCTCCGGCATTCCGGGCTGGATGCCCCTACGCGACCTGGTGTACGAAAAGCCGGCGGACACGCTTCCGACCGCTACGCTGGCGGCTGGGGAGGAATCCGGCTTCACCCCCCTCTATACCCTCAACGACCGCGAATCCGATGTGGCCGCGCTGGAGCGCGACGGCGCGGGGGTATCGGTGCTGGGCCAGCTGGACTACTGGCTGCATGTTTCCCTGGAGGGGGAGGGCATGTTCATGCTCATGGAG
>ERZ1673695.1645-NODE-1645-length-21408-cov-21.951716_pt1 | contig 21408 bp, 21 predicted proteins | sample MGYA00580225_ERZ1673695 | MGnify/ENA primary metagenome ERZ1673695 (study PRJEB41218, sample SAMN15661739) | gut metagenome | host: Homo sapiens | place: Canada: London | collected 2015-08-20/2019-03-30 | study: EMG produced TPA metagenomics assembly of... | reverse complement strand
AAGTGGAGTAAAAACGCAAATAAACCATTTATCTCTTTAAGTTGGGGAAACCGGCGCTTCCTGCCCGGACGTGGCGCTGCTGTGCCCCCTGGCGCGGGCACTGAACACCACCGTGGACGCCCTTTTGCAGTTTGAGGCCGCCCTGACCGACGAGGAAGTGGCGCGGCAGATCAACGCCCTGATGGAAACTCTGCCCCAAAAGGGGGCCGATGCCTGCGAGGAAGAACTGCGGCGGCTGGTGTGCCGCTGGCCCGGCTGCACCGCCCTGCAGTTCAACGCGGCCATGGTGTGCGACGGCTTTGAGATGTTCTTCCCCGACGCGCAGCCGGAGCAGAAGGCCCGCTGGCGCGCCCTCAAGAGGGAACTGCTGGAGCGGGTGCGCGCCTCGGGCACGGCGGCCTACTGGCAGGCGGCCACCATCCAGCTGGCCGGTCTGGCGCTGGCACAGGACGACCCGGACCAGGCCGAAGCCCTGCTGGACGAACTGCCCGAGCACCCGGGGGACGCCACCGCCGTGCGGGCGCTTTTGTACCGCAAGCGCGGGCAGGAGCAAGAGGCCCAAAAGCTGCTTCAGACGCAGCTTTACGCGGCGGTGAGCAAGGCGATGACCACCCTTTCCTTCCTGCTGGGCAGCGAAAAGGAGCCCCGCCGCCAGGAAAAGATGGTGGGGGCCTACCGCGCGCTGGCGGGCACCTTCGGCCTGGCCGACCTGAGCGAGGGCTTTCTGGTGGAGGCGCACCGGAAGGCCGGCGAATGGGACAAGGCCGCCGAGCATTTCTCCCGCTATGTGGACCAGCTTCTTTCTCCCCTGCCCCGGCCGGACCCGGACTTCTTCGCCCCGGCGCTGGACTGCGAAGCAAAGCCCGGCGACGTTTTTCCCTCCGGGATGCGCCGCGTGCTGCTGGAGGGCATGCGCCGGGAGATGCTGGAGGACCTCCAGGGGGAGACGGGCGAGCCGGAACTGTGGCAGCATCCCACGTTTGCCGCCGCTTTGAAAAGGCTGGAAGAGAGCGTGTGAGGCGCTTTTTCATAAAGAGGCCCCCGCGGACGTTTGCTCCGCGGGGGCTTCTTTTATTTTTGGGGCAGAAGGTTGCTCACATAGGGTCTGCGCCCTGCCAGCACCTCGTCGTAGAAGGCTTGTTTACTGTCCAGATATTCCAGCGCGCTTTGCAGCCGGGCCATCTCCTCCTCCAGCGCCTTGCGCCGCTCGGCCAGAATGACCTTCCGCTCCGGGATGGACGCCTCCCCCCGCAGGCACAGCTGCACATAGTGCTGCATCTCCTTGATGCTCAGCCCGCAGCGGCGCAGGCAGCCCAGCCCCTCCAGCCAGGCCAGGTCCCGCTCGTCGAACACCCGGCGGTTGCCGCCGTCCCGCTTGACGTTGGGCACAAGGCCCTGGTTGCAGTAGAACTTCAGCGTCTCATAGTTCAGGCCGGTCCGCTGGCAGACCTCTTTCATGGAATAGAGCATGGGGCCCTCTCCTTTCGCACTTTCTTCACAAATGGGGGCTTGACCGGTAGTAACTACCGGGTGCTACACTGAGGATACCACATCCCCCGGCGCGATGCAAGGGGGAGCAGATGTGCGCAGAAACGGAGGACGAAACGATGGAATACACGACTCTTTCCAACGGGGTGAAGATGCCCATGGTGGGCTACGGCGTTTATCAGGTGAGCCCACAGGAGTGCGAGCGCTGCGTGCTGGACGCGCTGGGCGCGGGCTACCGCTCGCTGGACACCGCCCAAAGCTATTTCAACGAGGCGCAGGTGGGCAGCGCCATCCGCAGATCCGGCGTGCCGCGGGAGGATATTTTTCTGACCACCAAGGTGTGGGTGGAGCACTACGGCCAGCAGGCCGCCCGGGCCTCGGTGCTGGATTCCATGGAGAAACTGGGCGTGGACTATCTGGACCTGGTGCTGCTGCACCAGCCCTTTGCCGACTATTACGGCGCGTGGCGTGCGCTGGAAGAACTATATGACGAGGGGCGGGTGCGGGCCATCGGCGTGTCCAACTTTTACCCCGACCGGCTGGTGGACCTGGCCAGCTTTGCCCGCATCCGCCCCATGGTGGACCAGGTGGAGATCCACCCCTTCCACCAGCAGGCCGAAGCCCTGAAGTGGATGGAAAAGTACGGCGTGCAGGCGGAGGCCTGGGCCCCCTTCGGCGAGGGCCGGGGCGGCCTGTTCACCCACCCGGTGCTGACGGACATCGGCCGCCGCCACGGCAGGACCGCCGCCCAGGTCATGCTGCGCTGGCATTTGCAGCGGGGCGTGGTGGTCATCCCCAAGTCCACCCATGTGGAGCGCATGCGGGAGAATCTGGACGTGTTCGGTTTTTCCCTCAGCCGGGAGGAGATGGAGGCCATCGCGGCGCTGGACAAAAAACAGAGCGCGTTTTTCTCCCATCAGGACCCGAATATGGTAGAATGGTTCGTAGAGATGGTGGAGCAGCGCCGCGGCCGGCAGGGCGGCTCCGCAGAGGAATGACGCCGGCCACAAGGAGGAACGAGACCCATGCGCAAAAATTTTGGAGCAAAACCCTGGACCTATCCCCAGCCGGTGTTCATTCTGGCCAGCTGGAACGAGGACGGCACCGCCGACGCCATGAACGCCGCCTGGGGCGGCGTGAGCGATGACAAAGAGCTTTCCTTCTGCATCAGCGCCGGGCACAAGACCACCGCCAACATCCTGGCCCGGAAGGCCTTCACCGTGAGCATGGCCACCGCGGACCAGATGGCCGCCTGCGACTATGTGGGCATCGAGTCGGGCAACAAGGTGCCGGACAAGGTGGCAAAGGCGGGCTGGCACGTCACCCCCTCGTCCTTTGTGGACGCGCCCCTCATCGACGAGCTGCCCATGGCGGTGGAGTGCCGGCTGGTGAGCTACGACCCGGAGAGCTGCCGCCTGGTGGGCGAAGTGGTAAACGTGAGCGCCGACGAGGCGGTGTTGGACGAGGCCGGCCGCATCGACCCGGCCAAGCTGCGGCCCATCACCTTCGACCCCATCCACAACCTCTACCGCGCGCTGGGCGAGACCGCCGGCCGTGCCTTCCACGACGGGCTGCAGCTGAAATAAGCCCCGCGCCCCGGCATACAGGACCGCCCTCCCGCCATACCTTTATGGCAGGGAGGGTTGTTTTATGTTTGGGGTATTTTTCAGCTTTATCGCTTCGCACATTCTGTATCTGGCGCTGCATCTGGAGACGGGCAGCTTTCCCCGCCCGCTGACGCCGCGGCAGGAGGTGGAGGCCTTTGCCGCCTTCAAGGCGGGGGACATGGCCGCCCGGGACCGCATCATCCGCCACAACCTGCGGCTGGTGGCCCATGTGGTGAAGAAGTACTATTCCCTGCCCGGCGACGCGGAGGACCTCATCAGCATCGGCACCATCGGGCTCATCAAGGCGGTGAACAGCTTCGACAACACAAAGCAGGCCCGCTTTTCCACCTATGCCTCCCGCTGCATCGACAACGAGGTGCGCATGAGCTTCCGCAAGCAGAAGAAAGCCCCCGCCACCGTGAGCATGAACGAGCCCATCGAGGCGGGCAAGGACGGCAGCGCCCTGACGGTGATCGACGTGGTGCCGGACGATTTTCTTCTGGACGAGGACTGCGAGCGCCGGGACGAGACCGCCCGTCTGCGGCAGCTGGTGGACGGCCTTTTCGGGGCGACAGCGGCAGGTGGTGCTGCTGCGCTACGGCCTCTCCGGCCAGCCGCCCATGACCCAGCAGGAGGTGGCCGACCTTCTGGGCATCAGCCGCAGCTACATCAGCCGCATCGAAAAGGCGGCAGTGCTCTCGCTGCGCCAGTCGCTGCTGGAGCAGGAACGATAACGTGGAAAGGGCCCCCGCCGGAAACCGGCGGGGGCCCTTTTTCGGTGCTTCACAGGTTGACGGCGTTGACGATCCTTCCGGCCAGAAAACTGCGCAGGTTTTCCACCGCCGTGTCCATCAGGCGCTGGCGGGCGGCCTTTGCCCCCCAGGCCATGTGGGGGGTGAGGATGCAGTTCGGCGCGCCCAGCAAGGGGTTGTCGGCCCGGATGGGCTCGGCGCTCACCACGTCCAGCGCGGCCCTCGCCACCCGTCCGCTTTTGAGGGCGGCGGCCAGGTCCGCCTCGTTCACCAGCGGGCCCCGGGCGGTGTTCAGCAGCAGCACCCCCGGCTTCATGGCGGCGATGGCCTGCCGGTCGATCATGCCGGCGTTTTGGGCGGTGAGGGGGCAGTGGAGGCTGACCACGTCCGCCGCGGCAAACAGCTCTTCCAGCGTCACCGCCGCGGCCCCGTCCTCCAGGGGGCCGGGGGCCAGGTGCGGCCCATAGGCCAGCACCTTCATGCCGAAGGCCCGGGCGATGCGCGCCGCCGCCCGGCCGATGCGCCCGTAGCCCACCACGCCGAAGACAAGGCCCGCCAGTTCCCGCTGGGGGGTATTCCAATAGCAGAAATCGATTTGGGAGCACCACTCGCCGTCGTGCACGCCCCGGCTGTGGTCCCCCACCCGGTGGCACAGCTCCAGCAGCAGGGCAAAGGTGAACTGGGCCACCGCCTCGGTGCCATAGTCCGGCACGTTGCACACCGGGATGCCCCTTGCCGCCGCGGCGGCGGTGTCCACCACATTGTAGCCGGTGGCCAGCACCCCGATGTAGCGCAGGTCCGGGCAGGCGGCCAGCGTGACGGCGGTGATGGGGGTCTTGTTCACCAGCACCGCCCCGGCTCCCGCCATGCGGGGCAGGATGAGCTGGGGCGGGGTGCGGTCGTAATACTCGAACTCGCCCAGCGCCTCAAAGCCCTGCCAGCCCAGGTCACCCGGGTCGAGGGCATGGCCGTCCATCACCACTATTTTCATGTTCGTTTCATCCCTTTCGCGGTGTTTTTTTCATTGTAGCACAAAGGCGGAGCGAGAAAAAGCCGCACCCATTATTATTTACTATCTGTATATTTTCTACATCATTCTACAAAATCATCGGTATACAGGCGGTTTTTGTGACAAAAAAATCCCCCTGCCTTGCGGGCAGGGGGACTTTTTCGATTTTGTCAGGGCAGCGGCAGTTCCTCGCCGTTGAGGGTGACCTTTGCCACCTTTTCCAGGTCGATGACCTGATCGAAGATGCTGCGGCAGACGACGGTGCCGTCGCCGGTGCTGACGCTGGCACTGCTGCTGGACACCTCGGTGCCGTCGGTCAGGATGACCCGCAGGTCGGCGGCTTCGCTGTCGGCGGTCATCTCGCCGGTGCCGAAGGCGGTGACGGAAATGGGCGACACCTGCACTTCGTCAAGCGTCCAGGGATTCATGTCCTTGCCGCAGGGGATGATCAGCGATTCGCTGGCTTCCTCCAGCCGGAAGGTGGTGGCCCAATCGCCGTCGATGAGCCAGTCGTAGGTCATGGTCTCCATCCGAACGGTCAGTTCGCTCTGGTCGGCACCCTCCGGCGGGATGAGCACATACTCCACCAGATCGTTGTAGCTCTGGAAGGTGCCCATCTTGTGTTCTTCGCCCAGGTCCAGTTCCAGCTCGGTGCAGGGCACCCGCTCGCCTCGGCGTTCCACAGCGAGAAGGACAGGCGGTTCACCCGGCCCATGCCGCCCAGGTTGTTCACCTGGATGTGCAGCTGGCCGTCCACCACGCCGGCGGCGTTCACGTTGGCCCAGTCCACGCCGGGCAGGGCCAGCGGCTGCTCCCAGCCGGCGAGCACGGGGATCTTGCCCTCGTCCAGCAGCTTGGTGTAGCACTCCATGGCCGGGCCGGTGGCGCCCCAGGAGTCGATCTGCTGGTTGTACTGCACCGGGATGTGGCCGGTGAGGCTGCGGACTTCCTCCATGGTGTAGCCCAGGTCCACCGGGTCGTTGAAGGACAGCCCGGAGGTGATGCTGGTGGCGCCCACGGTGATCTTTTTGCCCGCCAGCTGCTGGCTGGCGTTGGCGGTGAGCCGCAGGATGGCGGTGCCGGTGGCCTCGTCATAGTCCACCGTTTCCACGTTGGTGAACATGGTGCCGGTGACCTGCGGGGTGTAGAGCTCGGCGTCCGGGTCGATGCGTCCCTGGCCGGTGGTGTCCTGCAGGCCGATGTAGACCGCTGCCACCTGGCCGTCGCTCATGGCGGCCAGCACTTCCATGCGGATGCCCGCGTCCTCGCTGACCTGATTGATGGGCTGAAGCATCTGCAGCGTCTCCTCGCCCAGAACGGCCAGTTTCTGCTGCAGTTCGGGGGCCGCGGCCAGCACGCCGCCGCCCAGGCACAGAACGAGGGCAAAGGCCGCCGCCAGTGCCAGCACGCGCTTCATCGGGCGCAGGCGCCTTACCGGCGGCGCCACGGCCACGGTGGGCCGGCACTGGGCCAGGATAGCCTGCTTTTGAGCAGCGTCCATCTGGACGCTGCTCAGGCCGCTGTCGACAGCGGCCCGGACCGTTTCGTCACAGATCTTCATTTGGCCCTCCCTCCAATCTTTTTTTCAATGCCTCGCGGGCGCGGCGCAGCCGGATGCTCACCGTGGACTGGGGCGCGCCCAGCACCGCGGCGATCTCGTTGACCTTCAGCTGCTGGTAATAGTGCAGCAGGATGACCTCTTTGTATTATGGTTTCAGGGCCATGATCTCCTGGAACAGGCGGCCCTGCCCGTCCTTGGGGGTCTCCGTGCCGGGCAGCTCGGGATACTGCTCCACCAGATTGACCTTGCGCTTCCAGGCGCTGCGCAGATAATCCTTGCAGACGTTCACCGTGATGCGCATGACCCAGGCCTTTTCCGCCGATGGGTTTTCGATGGGCCGCCAGGCGCGGTAGATCTTGATGAAAGCATCCTGCACGGCGTCCTGGGCCAGGTGCACATCGCCCAGATACATGCAGCACATGCGCAGCATGCCGGTGCCGTACACATCCACCAGCCGTTCCATCTCGGTGCTTTCGCACACCGGCTGCTCCACCATTCCCTCACGCTCCTCTGCGGCGGCCCGCCGCGAGAGGCTTTCACCCCTCAAACGGACCGACCCCCTGAAAATATTTCAACTTTGCGCCGCCAATGTCAGTTTTTCGTAAACTTTTGGTTACAATTCGGAGACAACTCCGTTACGCCGCTTTCAGACCAGTTCCAGCCGGTCCTCTTTCGCGTCCAGCGTGACGGCGCCGGAAAGAGTGCCCGCCACGAACCGCTCGGCCAGGGGGTCCTCCACCCGCTTGCGGATGGTGCGCCGCAGGTCCCGCGCGCCGAACTTGGAGCCCGCCTCTTTCACCAGCACCCTGCAGGCCGCGGGGGTGTAGGTGAAGGTGACGCCCTTTTCCGCAAGGGACTGGACATACTCGTCCAGCACCAGGGCGGCGATGCGCTCCAGGCTCTCTTCCCCGAGGGGCTTGAAGGCGATGACCTCGTCCACGCGGCCCAAAAACTCCGGCCGCAAAAATTCGCCCAGGGCCTTCATGGCCTTGTTGGCGCTGATCTGCTCGGCCGTTTTGGCAAAGCCGGTCTCGCCTGTCTTTTCGGTGCTGCCGGCGTTGCTGGTCATGCAGATAACGGTGTTCTCAAAGTTCACCGTGCGGCCCTGGCTGTCGGTGATGCGGCCCTCGTCCAGGATCTGGAGCAGGATGTTCATCACGTCCGGGTGGGCCTTTTCGATCTCGTCGAACAGCACCACGCTGTATGGCCGGCGGCGCACCTGCTCGGTGAGCTGGCCCGCCTCGTCGTGGCCCACATAGCCCGGAGGGGCGCCGATGAGCCGGCTGACGGTGTGCTTTTCCATATACTCGCTCATGTCGATGCGGATGAGCGGGTCGGGGGTGTCGAACAGCTGGTTCGCCAGCTGGCGCACCAGCTCGGTCTTGCCCACGCCGGTGGGGCCCACAAAGATGAAGCTGGCGGGCCGCCGCTTGCCGGAAAGGTCGGCCCGGGCGCGCTTCATGGCGCGGGCCACCGCCTCCACGGCCTCGTCCTGGCCGATGATGCGCTTTTTCAGCTCGCTTTCCAGATTCAAAAGCTTCGCGAACTCGCTCTGCTCCACCTTCATGGCGGGGATGCCGGTCCACAGCTCCACCACCTTGGCCACGTCCTGCATCTCCACCTTGATGCCGCCCGCCTTCAGCTGAAGCTCGGGCAGCTTTTCCCGCAGCTGGGCCATCTCGGTCTTGATCTGGGCAAGGCGCTCGTAGTCCGGGCCGTTCTCCGCCTGCTCCTGGGCCAGCTCCTCCGCTTCCAGCGCGGCCAGGGACTTCTGGGTCTCGGCCAGCTCGCTGATCTCGGGGTGGCGCAGGTTGCAGCAGGCGCAGGCCTCGTCCAAAAGGTCGATGGCCTTGTCCGGCAAAAAGCGGTCGGAGATGTACCGCTCGGAAAGGTTCACCGCCGCGGACACGATCTGGGAGGTGACCTCCACGCCGTGGTGGGCCTCGTAATACTTCTTGATGCCGTTCAGCACATTGATGGCGTCGGCGATGCTGGGCTCGCCCACCTTCACGGGCTGGAAGCGGCGCTCCAGGGCCTGGTCCTTCTCGATGAACTTGCGGTACTCGGTGAAGGTGGTGGCGCCGATGACCTGGATCTCACCGCGGGACAAAGCGGGCTTCAGGATGTTGCCCGCGTTCATGGCGCCCTCGCTGTCGCCCGCGCCGGTGATGCTGTGGATCTCGTCGATGAACAAAATGACGTTGCCCAGGCGCTTGACCTCGTCGATGAGGCCCTTCACCCGCTGCTCGAACTGGCCGCGGAACTGGGTGCCGGCCACCAAGGCGGTGAGGTCCAGCCGGTAGAGCTTTTTGCCCTTGAGGCAGGCGGGCACCTGGCCCCGGGCGATGCGCTGGGCGATGCCCTCGGCGATGGCGGTTTTGCCCACGCCGGCCTCGCCGATGAGGCAGGGGTTGTTCTTCTGGCGGCGGGCCAAAATCTGGATGGTGCGGTAAATTTCCTGGTCGCGGCCCACGATCTCGTCCAGCTTGCCGGCGGCGGCGCGGGCGGTGAGGTTCTCGCAGTATTTATCCAGGAATTTCAGCTTGCCGGGGCCCTTTTCCTTCTCCTTTTTCTTGTCGCCCTTGGCGCCGAAGCCGAAGGGGAAGGTGGCGGAGCCGCCGGGGGTGAACTCCTCATCCGGGTCGTTTTCCTTGCCGTCGCCCTCTTCCTCGCCCATGGGGGCAAAGGGGAACATGCCGGACATGCCGTTCTCCCCCGCTTCCTCCATGAAGCTGTTCATGCGCTCCTCCATGGCCTCCAGGTCCTCGTCGCGCATGCCGAACTGTTTCATCAGATCGTCCACCGGCTTGATGCCCAGCGCCCGGGCGCAGGTCAGGCAGTAGCCCTCCTGCTTGGGCTGGCCGTTCTCCATGCGCTGGATGAACACCACGGCGGTGCGTTTTTTGCATTTGACACAAAGCATAGGTCTCTCTCCCTCTCTGCCTTTTTCCAAGGCCTCGAGTCACGGGGCCCGCGGCCCCTTAATAAAACGGATTGAAGCGTCCGAACAGGCTGTAGGTGATGCTGCCGGCCAGCGCCTGATCGTTGAGGAACCCGATGGAGCCGCCGGTGATGACGATGACCGCCCACACGGCGCACAGCACCAGATACAGATCCACCACGCCGGCCAGCAGGCCCATCAGGAAGCCGAAGAAGCGGTTCACCGAACCCATCACCGGGATGCGGTTCACGTTGGTGAGCACCACCACCAGCAGCCCCACCAACAGCCTGCACAGGGCAAAGGCCACAAAGAACAGCACGATGGCAATGATGGGGGTGAGCAGCGGGGCAATGACCTCGTCCACCAGCTTGGCCGCCAGGTCCGGCGCGCCGCTGTCCAGCAGGCCGGCGGCGGAGGCGGTGAGGCTCTCCTTGATGCTCTCGGGCAGAAAGCCCGCGTACTTTTCGATGGTGGACTGGATGTTCACCGTGCCCTCGGCGGTGAGGGTGTTCTGGATGCTGGTCACGAAGCCGTTCTGGAAAAACTTTTCGAACAGCAGCGGCGAGGCCTGATGGCTGAGCACCAGCGCCCCGATGAGGCTGGCCAGATTGCCCACGAACTGCACCAGACCGGCGGCAAAGCCGCGGCGGGCATAGGCGAAGGCCACCACCAGCAGCAGGGCCAGCATCACAAGGTCGAACACGATGGCCGCGTTCATCCGATCACTCCTTTTTGCGTTTGGATTTTTTGCCGGGGCGCTCAGGCGGTCTGCCCGTCGTCCGGCTGGGTGAGCAGGGCGGCCTGCCCGCCGGTGACCACCACCAGCTGCTTTGCGTCCAGCACAGCCAGGGGTTTGGTCTCGGTGGGCGCTTCCCACAAGGCCTCTCCGGCCAGACTGTAGGCGGCAACGCTCTCCTGTCTTAAAACGTATGCGGCGGTGCGGGTGCACACCACTCCCTCGGCGGGGGCGGGCACACTGGCCTCGCCCAGCACCTGCATCTCCGGGTCCAAAATCACCAGCCGGGCGGGGGAATCGCTGGCGTCGGGGCTGAACAGCAAAGCGCAGTTCTGGCCGGAAACCGAGGCCGCGCCCAGGCTCTCGCCCTCAAAGCTGTACACCGCCGTCTGCTCGCCGGTGGCCGCATCGTAGACGATGGCCGTGCGGTCATAGATGGCCAGCAGCCGGTCGTTGGACAGCCAGTGCAGCTGCAGCGGCTGTCCGGTGGCGGTGGCCGAGGCGGTGACCTCGTCGCTGCGGATGTCCAGGAAATAGAGGTTTGTCTGCAAGCTGCCCCCCTGGGCCACAAGGCAGGCAACGGCAAGGCGTTTGTTGTCCCGCGCAAAGGCCACCCGCACCGGGGTACCCTCGGTGTCGGTGGGGTTCCAGCCGTAGCGGAACTCCATGGAGGAGTCCCACACGGTGAGCTCGGCGGCGAAGCGGTCGGACTGGGTCACCACCGCCACGCTGCCGCCGGTGCTCATCTCGGCCAGCAGGATGGGCTGTTCAAAGGTGCGCTTGTAGAGGGTGTCGGTGCGGCCCTCCACCCGCAGCTCGTAGCCGGAGCGGCCGTAGAGGCAAAAGCGGGTGTTGCCCGCGCTGATGACCGGGCGGGCGTAGCCGTGCTGGATGGTGCGCAGCTCGGTGCCGCCGCCGGACCAGACGCCCACGTCCTGCTGCCCCAGCAGCACGAAGCCGCCGGAGAGGGGTTCGGCCTGCCACACTTTGGGGATGCCGGTCTTGACCGGCCAGCCCGCCCCGGGCGACAGGGCGATGCGCACCGAGTCGAAGGTCTCTCGGGCGGCCAGGGCCAGCTGGCTGTAAGCCCCGGTGAAGTAGAGGGCCACCAGCCCCGCCGCCGCCAGCACAAGCACAAGCCTGCGCAGCCGCCGCAGCGCCCGCCGCCGGCGCACCTCCTGCAAACGGGTCACGTTGGACCCACTGTGTCCTTCGCTCACGGCGGCGCCTCCTTTCAGGGAAAAATCAGAGGCCCAGGGCCTCGGGGGGATAGTCCACCTGTTTCAAAAACAGACCCTTTGCCGGCAGGGTGGGCCCGGCAAGGCTGCGGTCGCGCCCGGCCAGGATGGCGGGCACGGCGTCGGGGTCAAGGGCGCCCCGGCCGGCCTCCACCAGGGTGCCGGCCAGGATGCGCACCATATTGTAAAGGTATCCGTCAGCGGTGACGGTGACGGTGACAAGGGGCCCCTGCCGCTCCACCTTGCAGGCGGAGATGGTGCGCACGGTGTCGCCCTTGGCCGCCACCGAACTGCCCGCCGAGCAGAGGCTGAGAAAATCGTGTCTGCCCACGAACTTCGCCGCCGCCTTGTCCATGGCCTCCGCGTTTAGCGGGGCGCTGACCCGGTGGTGGTAGGCCGCCTCGAAGGGGCTTTCCACCGGGCTGTTCCAGATGCGGTAAACGTAGGTCTTGGTGTGGGCGGAATAGCGGGCGTGAAACTCCTGGGGCACCTGCCGGGCCTCGTTCACCCGCACCGTGTCGGGCAGGTGGCGGTTGAGGGCCAGGGGCAGCTTTTCCACCGGGATGGAGGTTTCGGCCCAGAAGTTCAGCGCGTAGTGCAAGGCGTGCACCCCCGCGTCGGTGCGGCCGCAGCCCTTCACGTCGGGCCGGGCGCCAAAGAGGGCCTCCAGGGCGTTCTGCACGGTCTCGCAGACGGAAACGCCGTTCTTCTGCACCTGAAAGCCGCAGAAGTTCGTGCCGTCGTAGCTCAAATCCAGCAGGATGTTCATCTCACAAGACCCCCGGCATCAGAAAGCGGGTGGCCCAAAGCGCCGCGAAGGCCAGGGTGCAGAGCACCAGCGCCTCCCAGTCCAGCGCGCCGAAGCGGAGGACTTTGAGCCGGGTGCGGCCCTCGCCGCCCCGGTAGCAGCGGCACTCCATGGCCATGGCCAGCTCGTCCGCCCGGCGGAAGGCCGAGATGAACAGCGGGATGAGGATGGGCACCATGGCCTTCACCCGGTCGGAGAGGGAGCCGCTGTCCAGCATGGCGCCCCGGGCCTTCTGGGCGTTCATGATTTTGTCCGTCTCCTCGATGAGGGTGGGGATGAAGCGCAGGGCGATGGTCATCATCATGGCCAGCTCGTGCACCGGCATGTGAAGCTTCGCGAAGGGGCGCAGCAGCCGCTCGATGGCGTCGGTGAGGACGATGGGGCTGGTGGTGTAGGTCAGAAGGCTGGTGCCCGCGATGAGGGCCACGATGCGCACCGCCATGAAGATGGCGTAGGCCACGCCTTCCTTATAAATGCGGAAGACCCAAAAGGAGACCAGCGGTTCCCCTTCGCCGCCCATGAAGAAGAGGTTCAGCACCGCCGTGAACACCACGATGGGCATGATGGGCTTGAGGCTCTTGAGGATGAGTTTCAGGGGGATATGGGCCATGAGATACAGCCCCGCCAGCAGCAGGATGCTCAGCGCCAGGCCCAGGAAGTTGGTCACCGTGAACAGGATGACGATGTAGGCGATGACCAGCAGGATTTTCAGCCGGGGGTCGCACCGGTGCACCGGGGAGTTGCCGGGGAAGTGCTGGCCGATGGTGATGTCTTTCAGCACGTCGCCTCACCTCCCCCGTTCTTCTTCGCCAGGGCCGCCTGGATGGTCTTGACCGCGTAGGGCACGGTGTACACGTCCTGGGGCAGGTCCAGCCCCATGGCCCGCAGCCGCAGGAACACCTTGGTCACCTGAGGCACCGAGAGGCCCAGCTCCAGCAGTTCGTCCGCACGGGCAAAGACGTGCTCTACCGTGTCGTACATGGCGATGCGGCGCTGGTCCATCACCAGCACCTTGTCGGCGTATTTGGCGATGTCCTCCATGGAGTGGCTCACCAGAATGACGGTGGTGCCGGTCTCCTTGTGGAAGCGCTTGACCTGGGAGAGGATCATCTCCCGGCCCTCCGGGTCCAGGCCCGCGGCGGGCTCGTCCAGCACCAGAATTTTCGGCTCCATGGCCATCACGCCGGCGATGGCCACCCGGCGCTTCTGCCCGCCGGAAAGCTCGAAGGGGCTGCGCTCGAGATATTCGTCCTTCAGGCCCACGAACCGGGCGGCGCTCTTCACCCGCCGGTCGATCTCGGCCTCGTCCAGGCCCATGTTTTTGGGGCCGAAGGCGATGTCCTTATACACCGTCTCCTCGAACAGCTGGTACTCGGGGTACTGGAACACCAGCCCCACCATGAAGCGAAACTTGCGGATGTCCGCCGGTTTTGCCCAGATGTCCTGCCCGTCCACCAGCACCTGGCCCTCGGTGGGCTTCAGGATGCCGTTGAAGTGGGTGATGAGGGTGCTTTTGCCCGACCCCGTGGAGCCGATGATGCCCACGAAGTCGCCCTCTTCCACGGCAAAGTCCACCTTGTCCAGCGCCACGGTGGCATCGGGCATGCCGGCGTTGTAGATGTGGGTCAAGCCCTTTGTTTCGATGATGGCTGCCATAGGCCGCCTTTCCCTCCCTCTTGCGGGGCCTTTGCCCCGAAACCGCCGCGTTTACTTCAAAAGCTCATAGAGCGCGGCGGCGCATTCTTCCTCGTTGATGATGTCGGTGGGGATGTCCACCCCGGCCTCTGCCAGCCGGCAGCACAGCTCGGTGACCTGGGGCACGTCCAGCCGCAGGCTGTGCAGCCGGTCCACCTGGCTGAACACCTGGCGGGGGGCGCCCTCCATCACCACCTTGCCCTCGCTCATCACCACCACACGGTCGGCCTGGGCGGCCTCGTCCATGTAGTGGGTGATGGACACCACGGTGATGCCGTAGTCCCGGTTGAGGTGGCGGATGGTCTCCATCACCTTTTCCCGGCCCCGGGGGTCCAGCATGGCGGTGGATTCATCCAGCACAAGGCAGTCCGGCCGCATGGCGATGACGCCGGCGATGGCCACCCGCTGCTTCTGGCCGCCCGACAGCTTGTGGGGCGCTTTTTCCCGGTGCTTGTAGATGCCCGCCATCTTCATGGCGTCGTCGATGCGCGCGCGGATCTCGGCGGGGGGCACGCCCAGGTTTTCCAGGGCGAAGGCCACGTCCTCTTCCACCACGGTGGCGACGATCTGGTTGTCCGGGTTCTGGAACACCATGCCCACCTTCTGGCGGATGTCGTAAAGATGTTCCTCGTCGGCGGTGTTCATGCCCTCCACCAGCACGGTGCCGGCCTCGGGCAGCAGGATGGCGTTGAAGTGCTTGGCCAGGGTGCTTTTGCCGCAGCCGTTGGCCCCCAGCACCGCCACGAACTCGCCCTTGTCCACCGACACGGAGGCGCCGTCCACGGCCCAGGGGCTTTCCGGCGTGTAGCGAAAGCGGATGCCCTCGGCGTTTATCATGTGTTCCATGTTCATTCCTCCCCCGTCTGCGCTCCCTGCGCCAAGGGTTTGAGAACGATGGGCGCGTTCATCGAGCTCTTTTTCTCCCCCGTCTGCACGCCGTCTGCCAGCCAGAAGGCGGTGGCGCCGCAGGGCACCACGCCGCCGGTGCTGGACACCGGCAGGCCGATCTCGTCGCAGCTGGTCGTGCCGCCCTTTTCCGGGCACAGAAGGGTCTTCAGGATGTACTCCATCACCGCCGGCGACAGGCCGGTGGTGTAGCTGTTCACCGCCACGAACAGGGGCTCGTCGCTGAGCACCTGGGTGCACTGCTCGATGAGGTCGTAGATGCAGTTTTCCAGCTTCCACACCTCGCCCCCGGGGCCGCGGCCGTAGCTGGGCGGGTCCATGATGATGGCATCGTAGCGGCTGCCCCGGCGGGCCTCCCGGGCCACGAACTTGGTGCAGTCGTCCACGATCCAGCGGATGGGCTTGTCCGCCAGGCGGCTTTCGGCGGCGTTCTCCCGCGCCCAGGCCACGATGCCCTTGGAGGCGTCCACGTGGCAGACGCTGGCCCCCGCGGCGGCGCAGGCCAGGGTGGCCCCGCCGGTGTAGCCGAAGAGGTTCAGCACCCGGATGGGCCGGCCGGCGGCGGCGATGGCCTTCTGATAGAAGGCCCAGTTCACCGCCTGCTCGGGGAACACGCCGGTGTGCTTGAAGCCGGTGGGGCTGACCACCAGCCGCAGGCCCTGCCAGCCGATCTGCCATTTTTCGGGCAAACGGCGGCGGTATTCCCACTGGCCGCCGCCCTTGTCGCTGCGGTGATACACCGCGTCCGCCTTGGCCCACAGGGGGCTGGTGCGCTCATTTCTCCACACCACCTGCGGGTCCGGGCGGACCAGCAGCGCGTCGCCCCACCGCTCCAGCCGGCTGCCGCCGGTGGCGTCGATGAGTTCATAATCCTGCCAGGAACTGGCGGCTCGCATAGGCACTTCTCCTTTTTCTCTGCCATGGCCCTGGGGTCATGGATTCTATATTGTACCCTGTAATTGTGAATATTTCTTGTTGGTTTGCGCGGCGGCGCGGTCAGAACATGCTCTGCTGGCCGCTCTCCTCCGCAAGGTTCGGGGCGCGCATGCCCAGATGCTCATAGGCCAGCCGGGTGACGCACCGGCCCCGGGGGGTGCGGGTGAGGAAGCCCATCTGCATCAGATAGGGCTCGCACACGTCCTCCAGCGTCACCGCCTCTTCGCCCAGGGCGGCGGCCAGGGTGTCCAGACCCACCGGCCCGCCGCCGTACAGCTCGATGATGGCCCGCAGAAGGCTGCGGTCCAGCTCGTCCAGGCCCAGCGCGTCGATGTCCATGCGCTTGAGGGCCAGCCGGGCGGCATCGCCGTCCACCGTGCCGTCCCCCAGCACCACCGCGAAGTCCCGCACCCGCTTGAGCAGGCGGTTGGCCACGCGGGGGGTGCCCCGGCTGCACTTTGCCAGTTCGAGAGCCCCCTCCTCGGTGCAGGGCTGGCCCAGGATGCCGGCGCTGCGCCGGATGATGCGGGCCAGCTCGTCGGGGCTGTAAAGCTCCAGTTTCAGCAGCACGCCAAAGCGGTCACGCAGCGGGCCGGTGAGCTGCCCGGCCCGGGTGGTGGCGCCGATGAGGGTGAACCGGGGCAGGTTGATGCGGATGGACTGGGCGCTGGGGCCCTTGCCGATCATGATGTCCAGGGCATAGTCTTCCAGCGCGGGGTAGAGCACCTCCTCCACCTGGCGGGAGAGGCGGTGGATCTCGTCGATGAAGAGCACGTCGCCCTCCTGGAGGTTGGTGAGCAGGGCGGCCAGGTCGCCGGGCTTCTCGATGGCCGGGCCGCTGGTGATGCGTATCTGCACCCCCATCTCCTGGGCCACGATGCCCGCCAGGGTGGTCTTGCCCAGGCCCGGAGGGCCGTAGAGCAGGATGTGATCCATGGGCTCGCCCCGGCGCTTGGCCGCTTCCAGATAGATGCGCAGGTTCTCCTTGACCTTCTCCTGGCCCACATACTCTTCCAGCGTGCGGGGGCGGAGGTTCAGCTCCTCCGTCTCGCCCCGGTTCACTTCGGGGCTGACCAGACGGTCGTTGCGGTCAAAATCTTCCACGGTTTACCTCCTTGCCATGCCGCGCAGCGCCAGCTTGATGAGTTCTTCCACCGGCAGGGTGTCGTCCAGCTTGGTCAGCGCCGCCGCCGCCTCTCCGGAGGTGTAGCCCAGGCTGGTGAGGGCGGCGGCCGCCTGGGCCAGATTGCTGCCCGCGGCGGGGGCCGCCGGGCCCAGGTCGGAGAGGGAAAGCCCCTCCGCCAGGCCCTTGCCCACCTTGTCCTTCAGTTCCAGGGTGATGCGCTGGGCCAGTTTCGGGCCCACGCCGCTGGCGGCGGTGAAGGCCTTGTGGTCCCCCGCCGAGGCGGCCAGCGCGATGCGCTGGGGGTTGAGCACGCTCAAGATCGCCAGCCCCACCTTGGGGCCCACGCCGCTCACGGCGGTGAGCATCTTGAAGCAGGCCTGCTGCTCCTCGTCGGCAAAGCCGAAGAGGGACACGTCGCTCTCGGTCACGTTCATGCAGGTGTAGAGGGTGGCCTCCTGGCCCACGGCGGGCAGCGCGCCCGCCACGCTGGAGGGCACCTGCACCTGATAGCCCACCCCGGCGCAGCTGATGACCACCTGGTCCAGGCTCTTTTTCAGAATTTTTCCGTTCAGGCAATAGATCACGGTGAAAGGCCTCCTTTGTCAGCGCAAGGGCATGTTCTGCAGCCGGCTGCGGCTGCAATGGCAGTGGGCGATGGCCATGGCCAGCGCGTCGGCGGTGTCGTCGGGCTTGGGCACCTTGTCCAGGCGCAGCAGCACCCGGGTCATCTCCTGCACCTGCTTTTTCACCGCCTTGCCGTAGCCGGTGACCGCCTGCTTGACCTGCATGGGGGTGTATTCGAACACCGGCACCCCGCACTGGGCGGCGGCCAGCAGGATGACCCCGCGGGCCTCGGCCACGCCGATGACGGTGGTCTGGTTGTGCTGATAGAACAGCTGCTCGATGCTCAGCGCCTCGGGGGCATAGTCCCGCATAATGCGCGAAACGCCGTCATACACCGCCGCAAGGCGCTGCTCGAAAGGCATGCCCGCCGGGGTGGTCACCGCCCCGAAGTCCACCGGCGTGAACCGGTTGCCGATGTATTCCACGACCCCCCAGCCCACGATGGCGTAGCCGGGGTCGATGCCCAAAACGCGCATAGACACTTCCCTCTTTGGCCCTGCGGCCACACTTCTCCACAATATCCGATATAGTATACCACAAAACCGCGCCGAGGGCAAACGCAGGCGGCAAAAAGAGGGCCCGGCGGCCCCGCGCAAAAAAGCGCGGAAGGCCGCCGGGCCGGTGTGTTCACTTTTCCCAGCGCTCACTCGAACACTGCCACCCAGTAGTGGCAGCCGTCGCCGTCGTACATGTGGGCGATGGCGCCCCGGGTGTAGACGGTGTTGATCATGTTCTGGTAGTGGCCGGTGCTGCCCTGCCACGCGGCGATGACCGAGGCCGCGTCGGCATAGCCCACGGCGATGTTCTCGCCGGTGGTCTGGGCGCCGTTGTGGCTGAAGTCCACCGCGATGTCCTCACAGCGGCTCTGGGCGATGGAGGCGAGGCTGTCGTCCCAGGTCAGGGCCGCCGCGCCCGCCGCCGACCGCAGCTGGTTCTGCATATCAAAGGCGGTGGTGTCCACATCCACATAGAACCAGCCGTGGGTGCCCCAGCCCTCGGGGGCGTCCTCGGTGGGGGCGGCGACGCTGCCGGAGCCGCTGCTGCCCGCCGAAGCGGAAGAGCCGGAGGAACCGCTGCCCGAGGACTTGGCGGCCTCCTTGCCGGTGAGGGTGACGCTGCCCGCCACCTCATAGGCGGTCTCGGCGGTGATGGTCGCCTCGCCGGCGCTCACCACGGTCACGGTGCCGGTCTCGTCCACGGTGGCCACGCCCTCGTCGCTGGAGGACCAGGTCAGGGTGGCGGCGTCCACCGCCGCGCCGGTCTCATCGGCGGCGGTGACGGTGGTGGTGCCGCCCACGGTCACTTCGGTCTTGCCCGCCGTGAGGGTCAGCTCCTTGGGGCCGCTCCACACGGTGATCATCGCCTTGGCCCGGGTGCCGTCCGGCGCAAGCACCAGCAGGCTGGTGTGGCCTTCCTTCACCGGGGTCACGCTGCCGTTTTCGTCCACGGCGGCGATGGCCTCATCGCCGGTCTTGAAGGTGAGCTGGTCCGCCAGCTCCGCGGGCTCCACGGTCACCACGGCCTGGGCCGCGCCGTCGGCCAGATGGAGGCTCATCTCCTCCACCGTCAGGGTCTCGGTGGCGATGTTCACCACCACCGTCTGGGTGGCGCTCAGCTCGCCCACCGCCGCAGTGACGGTGGTCTCGCCCGCCGCCACGCCGGTCACGGTGCCGCTCTCATCCACAGTGGCCACCGCCTCGTCGGCGCTGGTGTAGGTCACCGCCGGGTCCTCGGCGGGCGCTTCGCCGTCCCAGGCGAAGACGGGCTCCAGTGCCGCGGTGCCGCCCACCGTCAGTTTCAGCTCCTCCTGCGGCAGGCCGACGCCCGTCAGCTTCGCGCCGCAGGCGGTCAGGGCCAGGGCCAGCGCCGCTGCCAGCCCCAAAGCGATCAGTTTGCGTTTTTTCATGCTGCTTCCTCCTGTTTTTCGCACATTCGCGCAAAAAGGCCGGGGATGGCATACGCACGATGCCATCCCCGGCTCAACAGCTGCCCCGCGCACAAAGCGCGGAGGGTCTTTCTTGGAACACCTTTATTATATCACTTTTGCGGCTTTTCCACAAGGTAAACAACAAAAACCCCGAAAACGCGATGCGTTTTAGGGGTTTGGTGGGCGGTAAGGAACTCGAATCCCTACAAAATCGCTTCATACAGCCATTTGCACGGCATACTGTGCTTTTACTGTGCCTTTTGCCCTCAAAAATCGGCTGCATTCAGTGCCTGGGCGGCCTCCATCAGCTTCTTCTCCCGGAGCTCTGCATACACGTCCATGGTGGTGCTGATTTGCGCGTGTCCCAGCAGGCTCTGGGCGGTCTTTTCGGGTATGCCCGCCTCAAACAGCAGGGTGGCGTATGCGTGGCGCAGCTGGTGGGGCGTCACATCAAGCCCCGCGCGCCGGCAGCGGTCCAGCAGGCAGTAATACGCTTTCTTGCTCATAGGCTGCTCGCCGCCGAACACGAAGGCCCCGGCGGGTCCCCTATGCGGCTCCAGAATGTCCTGGAGGCGTTTTAGGTATATCACGCTGCGCCGGCCCGCCTCGCTCTTGGGCTCTTTCAGTTCGCCCTGGTTGCGGCCTGCAAAATAGAGAGCGCGGCTCACGCGGATGGTCTCCCCCGCCGGGTCCACGTCCTCCCACCGCAGCGCCAGGGCCTCACCAAGCCGCAGCCCGGAGTACATCAAGAAATTGAGAAACAGCCCGTCCGGGGTGTCCGCCAGCGCCTTAATGGCCTCTATCTGCGCCGGCGCCGGCATCTTCCGCCGGGCCTGGGGCAGTTTGTCCGGCAGCTTCACCAGGGCGGCGGCGTTCTGCATGACATTGTACCGCTCACAGGCAAAGGCACATATCTCCCGCAGCACCACAAAGTGCTGGTTCACCGTCCGCCGGGCATAGCCCCGGTGCGCCAGGTATTCCAGATACGCCTTGACGGCCACCGGCGTGATCTCCTTCATCGGCTCCGGGCCGAACCGCTCCACGGCCCGCCGCATGGCCAGCTTGTAATTGGGGGCGGTGTTGGGTGAGAGGCGCGGCTCTTTATCCTCCCACCAGGCATCTGCCACTGTCTCGAAGGTGGGGCCGGTTTCTTCCTTCTCCCGGTATGCCGCGATCTTCCGCAGCACTTCCCGGGTGCTCTTTGCCCGGAACGCCACCCGCTTGCCGTTGATCGTCAGCTTCTTCTCGTAGAGGCCGTCCGGGCGACGGTACATCTTTTCGGCCATCCCGCGCCTCCTTTGCCAAACTCACACAAGAGCCCGTAAATCGTCCGCCAGCCCGTTCGGTTGGCGGTCTTTTTTTGCTTGCACTTTTTTGCCGTTTCGGGAATGCCGACAGATGCCGTCAATCGCCCGTGGAAGATTCATCAGAGGGCGTAAAAGCATCCGAACACTGCGCACGCGCCGCCTCCCGAAGCGCAACCCGTCTTTGTTTCATAGCCTCGCCGGCTTCCCGTTCGGTCATTCTGTATTGGTCTGCCAACTTCTCAATGACCGCAAACGCTGCACTGAACATTACATCAATATCACTATCCATAAGAGCAAATGCGTCCCCTCGATTTTCGTATACGAAAAAAGCATCCTCGCCATTCTCGTCTGCGATGGTGTGCTTTGTAGATTTTCCAAAGGCGCCATCCAGAAGATCATAAAAAGCACTACGCGCTCCATGTTCTGCCATCGCCCGGCGGTATTCAAGTGCTGCGTATTCTGCTCTGCCAGTTTCGCTCATTCCAAACAGTGAAACGCCAAGAGCATCACCAATGGAAATCGCCGTTTCGTAACTAACACGCCTTTGGCCTTTCTCGTATCTCATAATAGAAACGCCAGTTACGCCAATCTTTGCGCCAAGTTCTTCCTGAGTGAGCCCTGCTGCTTCGCGGGCTTGCCTTATTGCGTCTCCTATAGTTATTTTATCCGCATTCATAGGCTTCATTTGAACCACTCCTATTACAATAAATTTGGACAGGAAAGCCGTGCAGCCAGTCCGGCTTTCCT